>Ga0307278_10000020_pt1 | contig 90189 bp, 79 predicted proteins | sample ER_DNA_117_FD_194482 | JGI IMG/M metagenome (GOLD analysis project Ga0307278, IMG submission 194482) | Bulk soil microbial communities from the East River watershed near Crested Butte, Colorado, United States - ER_DNA_117 | ecosystem: Environmental > Terrestrial > Soil > Floodplain | place... | reverse complement strand
CGAACGGTTGCTGGTGCACCCTTCCCACAGTGGGGCAACGCCAGCAGGTAACGGGGAAAGCCAGCCACCGTGAAGGTAGTCGAACGGATGTTCCCATCTCGGCTGCCGCTGGCCGCTTGACAGCGGCTGGCACGGTCGTCGGCGTAGGGCTCGGTACACGCTGGAGTGACGGCCTGCGAACGGTCGCCTCCAAGGGCCACCAAGACACTGCCGCCTCCAGCGCCAAGGACCTCCGACCGGCGACAGAGGGACGCGCCGCAGAGCGCCAGTCAGCAACCGCCCTGGGAGCAGGCCCTGGTCGCCGAGCGACCGCTGCCAGCAAGGAGCAGACATGTTCGTCGGAATCGACTGGGCGTCGGAGACGCACGCAGTGTGTGTGGTCGACGACGCCGGCGCCAAGCTCGCCAACTTCCAGATCACCCACACCGCCGACGGCTTCCAGCTGCTGGTCGGGCGGCTGCGCCGGCTGGGGGACCCGGCCGAGCTGCCGGTCGCCATCGAGCGGCCCGACGGCCGCCTGGTCGACCGGCTGCTGGAGGCCGGCCACCCGGTCGTGCCGGTCAAGCCCAAGGCGATCAGGACCTGGCGGCAGGACGAGGTCCCAAGCGGGGCCAAAAGCGACCCGGGTGACGCCCAGGTGATCGCCGAGTACCTGCGCCTGCGTCGCCACCGGCTGCGCCGCCTGGAACCCTTCTCGGCCCAGACCAGGGCGCTGCGCGCGGTGGTGCGCACCCGCGATGACCTGGTCACCCAACGGGTCGCGGCCACCAACCAGCTCGGCGCCATGCTGGATGCCTTCTGGCCCGGCGCCAACGCCATCTTCGCCAGCCTCGACAGCCAGATCACCCTGGCGTTCCTGGAGCGCTACCCGACCCCGGAGTCGGCCGCCCAGCTGGGCGAGCGGCGCCTGGCCGCCTTCTGCGCCAAGCACCGCTACTCGGGCCGGCGATCGCCAGGTGAGCTCCTGGCCCGCCTGCACGCCGCCCCGGCCGGGCTGGTGGGCACCGTCGAGGTCGGCGCCCGCCACGACGCGCTGCTGGCCCTGGTCGGCGTGCTCAAGGCCCTCAACACCGCCATCAAGCACCTCGACCGCTCGGTCGTCGCCCACCTTGGTGAGCACCCGGACGCCAAGATCTTCACGTCGCTGCCACGCTCTGGTCAGATCAACGCCGCCCAGATGCTCGCCGAGTGGGGCGACTGCCGGCCAGCCTACGCCGGCGCCGAAGCGGTCGCTGCCCTGGGCGGCGCCAGCCCGGTCACCAAGCAGTCCGGCAAGCACAAGGCCGTGCACTTTCGTTGGGCGTGCAACAAGCGCTTCCGCTTGGCGGTCACGACCTTCGCCGACAACTCCCGGCACGCCAGCCCCTGGGCCGCCAAGGTCTACCGCGACGCCGTCGCCCGAGGCCACGACCATCAGCACGCCGTCCGCATCCTGGCACGCGCCTGGATCCGGGTCATCTGGCGCTGCTGGGTCGACCGCACACCCTACGATCCCAACCGCCACGGAGGCGCCGCTCGACTTGCTGCAGCAGCATGAGGTTGACACAGAGGGTGTCCTGGACCACCTGGTCTCCGAGCCTGCTCCGTTCGGCCGGGGCCCCGCACATGCCGCAGATCCAGAACCGATCCGGGTTCTCCTCACCGCAGCTTGGGCAGGTCTGCACCGGACGAGTGTACGCCCGGCCTCTTCGGGGCCAGGCGTCCGTTTCCGCAGGTCATCAGGTTGTGATCAAGTCCGGCGGGGCGGATCCCCCTGGGGACACCGATCCATACGGTGGTCGAAAACCGCACCCTGAACACCGGCTGGATCCAGCTCCGATCCCTCACCCGGATCTCCGCAACGAGCGTTTGCATGAGCGCCTTCCGCTCGGGGAGAGGGCCGGACTGAAGGGCGAGCCGGATCTCCTCGCGGAGCTCACCGAGGTCCTCGGCCGAGACCAGGTACGACTCATCGGCCGAGATCTCATCCTCGAGCTCGCTCCACATCCACGCCAGACCGATCCTGACACCCGACTATCCAGTCGAACCCGCACTTTGCCGAGGCCCTGGGCGGCCTGCAAGCCGCGCTCGTGTACCCTCACCGACCTTCGCAGCCAGGGCGAGCTGAGATAATCGAGCGGAAGCTCGATAGCCTCGGCATCTCAGTAGTCTTCTACGATGAGCTGTAGTCAGGATTGGCGGGGCGTCCAAGCCACGCCTCAGACCTGCGCGGCCAGCTCCCCGACGGCGGACTCCTGGCCGCGCTCGCCGCGGGTGAAGCGGCGGTAGACGAGCGTGCCGAGGGCCACGGCCAGCAGCGACGACGCCAGCATGATGCTGGCGAGCGCGTTGAGGGCCGGGGTGGTGCTGGAGCGGGCGCTGTTGTAGATCTTGACCGACATCGGCTCGGTGGCGGCGTCCGACGACAGGTAGCGGACGAGCACGAAGTCGTCCGATCACGTCGGCGAATCGAGGGCTGATGGTCAGCCACATTGTGTGGTCGGGTGTTGATAGCGACTTGAGGCGAACACGTGTTCGGATATGATGTCCCTCGATGTTGGCCTTCCACACAGCAGGGAGCGGATCGCCTCCATGTCCCGTCGGCTTCGCGCAATCGCCGCATCATTTGTGGTGGCACGCCCAGCGGGTATCCGCATCCGCACCCGGCTGCAGCTTTCGGCCACGGACCAGGCGGTGCTACGCGAGGTCGGCGAGTACCTCGGTCACCTGGCCGGCCGTGATCTCGCGGAACGCTGCGGGCTCGGTCTCGGTGAGAGCACGCGGTTCCGCAGAAAGCGTGCGTTGATCGGCGAAGCGACTTCCCGATGGGCAGGGACGATCAGCCGCACCAGCGACAACCAGTGGCAGCGTGGCTACCGCAACCTGCTGGACCACCGGACTGGCCTCCGGCGGGCGATCCGGCGTCTGCAGGCGCGGCTGGCCGCCCCGGTAGGCGGCCGCGCCGGGCGGATCCGCGGCTACGCCAGCCGCGCGGAGCGGTGGGAGAAGCAGCGCCGCATGGACCTCCTCACTGGCCGGCTCGCGCGCGTCGACGCGCGGATTGCGCACGGACGGGTCAGCGTCGTCCGTGGCGGCCGACGGCTGCTCCGGGCTCGTCAGCACCTGGAGGAGGCCAGGCTCACCGAGCCGCAGTGGCGCCGTCGCTGGGAGGCGGCTCGCTGGTTTCTGACCGCCGACGGGGACGCCGAGTACCCGCTCGGCAACGGCACCATCCTGGTCCACCCGGAAGAGGGATGGTGCGAGCTGAAGCTCCCCCGCCCGCTAGCGAATCTGGCCAACCGGCCTCGCGGCCGCTACCGGCTGTCCTGCGGGGTAGGGTTTTCCTACCGGGCCGATGCATGGGCGACCCAGGTCACCTCCGGTGCGGTCCGCTACGACTTCGTCTACCAGCCGGAGCGGGACCGCTGGTATCTCGACGCTTCCTGGACCCACCCCCGCCGACCGGTCCCGACGCTGGATGAGCTGGGCGCATGGCCGCGGCTGGCGGTTGACCTCAACGCTGGTCACCTGGACTGCGTAGTGCTGGACCCGTCCGGGAACCCGGTCGGCGCCCCGCACACAATCCCCTAGACCTGGAGGATCAATGCTCGACGACCAGGGATGGGCGACTGCGAGCCGCGATCAGCCAGCTCATCGCCCTCGCCAAGGCCCACGGCTGCCGGTCGGTCGCGGTGGAGGACCTCGACTTCGCCGAGGCCAGAGCCGAAGGCCGTGAGACCCTCGGCCGAGGACAGCGAGGCAGGCGCTTCCGGCGCACCGTGGCCGGTATCCCGACCGGGCGGTTCCGGGATCGGCTGACCCAGATGTGCGCCAACCAAGGGCTGTGGGCGATCGCGGTCGACCCGGCCTTCACCTCCAGGTGGGGGCGGGAGCACTGGTTCCTCTCGCTCAGCAGTACCAGAACAGCGACCGCCGTCACCGTGCATCACGCGGCGGCAGCGGTGATCGGACGACGCTCGCTTGGGTATCGGGCGCGGCGGCGGCCAGGTGTGGCCCCCACTCACCGGTGGATGGGTGTTGGGGAGAGCTACCGGCCAGGCCGGACGCTGGACCAGGCGGGCGCAGGACCCGATCCGCCCGCGCGCCGCCCCGGCGGTCCCTCACGGGATGTAAGACCGGCCGCGGCAAGCGGGAGCGGGCTCGGGTCCAGGCGGCCGAGGACCGTTCGCGGCCACCCGTCAGCCGCTGGAAGTGGCTGACGCCAGAGGAGCGGTCATCGCTGCCTCCTTGGCGTGCACTTGGCCGAACGCTACAATGAACTGAACGTTCAGTCAATGTCCGGTCCAGCCCGGGGGTCCAGCCGTGCCCGTGTCGAGCTACCCGATGTCGGAGGCCGACCGGGAGATCCAGGCGGCGGCCAGGGCGTTCGTCGACGAGCTGATCCCCCACGAGGTCGAGGCCGAGCTGCACGACGGCGAGCTGCCGGCCGAGCTGCTGGAGCACCAGCGCCGGCGGGTCCACGAGCTCGGCTTCGACGCCGTCAACATGCCCAAGGAGCTCGGCGGCGGCGGCTTCTCGGCCTTCCAGCAGGTGCTGGTGCAGGAGCAGGTCGGCCGCGCGACCAACGCCCTCGGCTGGGTGATCCACACCCCGGCCTCGTGGCTGCCGCAGGTGGCCACCGACGAGCAGCTCGAGCGCTGGGTGGTCCCCACCATCCGCGGCGAGCGGCGGGAGTGCTACGCGATCACCGAGGAGGGCGCCGGCTCCGACGTCGACGCCATCGAGGCGACCGCGCTGCGCGACGGCGACGGCTACCTCCTCAACGGCGTCAAGTGGCACGTGACCTCGTTCAACCACGCCGACCACGTGTTCTTCCAGGCCAAGCTGGCCGCCGGGCCGAACGCCGGGGCGCACGCGATGTTCGTGGTCGACCTCGACACCCCCGGCATCCGGGTGGTCCGCACGCCCGCCTACAGCCACACCATCCCCTACCACCACCCGGTGGTCGCCTTCGAGGACGTGCGCGTCCCCGCCGGCCAGCTCGTCGGCGAGGAGGGCGACGGCATGCGCTTCGCCTACGAGTGGTTCCGGTACGAGCGGCTGATGATCGCCGCCCGCGCCCTCGGCGCCGCCGAGCGGCTGATCGAGGAGGCGACCGCGTTCGCCAGGCAGCGCCGCGCCTACGGCCGGCCGATTCTTGACTACCAGGCGATCCAGTTCATGCTGGCGGACTCGCTCACCGAGCTGTGGGCGGCGAGGCTGATGACCTACCGCACCGCCCACGGCATCGACGACGGCCTGGACGTCAAGGTCCAGCACGCCCACTGCTCGATGGCCAAGCTGTACGCCTCGGAGATGGCCGGGCGGGTCGCCGACCGGGCGGTGCAGGTCTTCGGCGGCCGCGGCTACATGCGCGAGAACGTCGCCGAGCGCTTCTACCGGGAGCTGCGGGTGGACCGCATCTGGGAGGGCACCTCGGAGATCCAGCGTACGATCGTCGCCGACCAGCTCGCCAAGCGCGGCGTCGGCCGGCTGATCGGATAGGAGGCACGGCACGATGACCCTGTCGGTGGCGGTGGAGAGCCGGCTCGACGAGCTGATCGCCGGGCAGGAGGAGCTGTTCCTGCGGCGGCAGCCCCGCTCCCGGGAGCTGGCGGAGCGGGCGCGCCGGTCGCTGGCCGGCGGGGTCACCTCGAGCTGGCAGATCGCCCGACCGCAGCCGGTCTGGATCAGCCACGGTGCCGGCAGCCGGGTCTGGGACGTCGACGGCAACCAGTACGTCGACCTGCACGGCGGCTACGGGGTGATGGCGGTCGGGCACGCCCACCCGCGGGTGGTGGCCGCGGTGTCGGAGCGGGTGCGCCGCGGCACCCACTTCGCCCAGCCGACCGAGGAGGCGATCGCGGTCGCCGAGGAGCTGGCCAGGCGCTTCCGCCAGCCGCTGTGGCGGTTCGCCAACTCCGGCACCGAGGCGACCATGGACGCCGTCCACCTGATGCGGGCGATCACCGGGCGTTCCCGGATCGTCAAGGTCGAGGGCTGCTACCACGGCCACCACGACTCGGTGCAGGTCTCGGTCTACCCGGCGCCGAGCGAGCTCGGCCCGGCCGAGCGGCCCGCCAGCGTGCCGGCCAGCAGCGGCATCCCGGCCGAGATGGTCGCGCTCACCTCGATCGTGCCCTTCAACGACCTGGAGGCCGTCGAGCGGGTCTTCGCCGAGCACGCCGGCGAGGTGGCCGGCATGCTGCTGGAGCCGGTGATGATGAACGCCGGGATCATCCCGCCGGAGCCTGGCTACCTGGAGGGCCTGGGGGAGATCACCCGGCGGCACGGCGCCCTGCTCGCCTTCGACGAGGTCAAGACCGGCCTGACCGCGGCCCCCGGCGGGGCGACCCAGCGCTACGGCGTCATCCCGGACATCGTCTGCCTGGCCAAGGCGATGGGCGGCGGCCTGTCGACGGCCGCCATCGGGGGCAGCGAGGCGGTCATGGGGCACATCGCCAACGGCGACTACGATCAGGTGGGGACGTTCAACGGCAACCCCCTGGCGATGGCCGCGGCCCACGCCGCCCTCACCGAGGTCCTCACCCCTGGCGCCTACCGGCACCTGGAGCGCCTGCAGCAGCGGATGGTCGACGGCGTCCAGGAGATCATCGCCCGCACCGGCCTGCCCGCTCACGTGGTCGCGGTCGGGGCCAAGGGCTGCGTCACCTTCTCCCCCACCCCGGTGCGCAACTTCCGGGACTTCCTTGCCATTGACGACCGCTGGAGCCACTGCCACTGGCTGTTCCAGCACAGCGGCGGGGTGTTCCTGCCACCGTGGGGCAAGGCCGAGCAGTGGCTCCTGTCGGCCCAGCACACCACCGACGACGTGGCCCGGTTCCTCGCCAACTTCGACGCGTTCGCCGACGCGCTCCGCTCCTGAACCTGGCCGTCTAGCTTCAGGCGGGGGCCCGGCCTGGCGATCCATCTGGTATGGGTCGTCGCCGGGCGGGGACGCTGGTGCTCACGGCCGCCATGCTGGCGGCCGGCGTCGCGCTGTTCCTCGGGCCGGTGGAGGCGCTGCCGCCGACGCCGTCGCCCATGCGCCTGCCGTGGCCGGTGCTGGCCGCCCTGTTCGCGGCCGCGGTCATCCTGCGGGTCCAGGTCCAGACCGACCGCGAGGTCCGCTCCATCACCCTGGTCGAGCTGCCGATGGTGCTGGGCCTGTTCCTGGTCGACCCGCTCGGCCTGGTCGTGGCCAGGGTGGCCGGCTCCATCCCCGCCCTGCTGCACGCTTGGCTCGCGCAGCGAAAGCCCGCCGCGCGCCGGCCCGGGCGGCGGCCGCTGTTCGACGCGAGCCTGGCGCTGCTGGAGGCGTCGGTGGCGGTGGTGGTCTTCGACACCGTGCTGGGCGGCGACGACCCGCGCGGCACGCCGGGCATGGTCGCCACCTTCACCGCGGTGCTCGCCACCGACCTGCTGGGCGCGACCCTGGTGATGACCGCGACCCGCCTGCAGGACGGCGTCGTCGGCTGGCGCCCGGTCATCCGGGCGCTGGTCACCGGCGCGGTCGCGGCGATCACCACCACCAGCCTCGCCCTGGTCGCGGTCGTGGTGCTGATCCACAACCGCCAGGTCGCCTGGTTGCTGCTGGTGGTCACCGGCATCCTGTTCCTGGCCTACCGGGCCTACGCCTCGCTCCGCGAGCAGCACGAGTGGCTGGACCGCCTGCACAGGTTCAGCAGGGTCGTCGGCGGCTCCGAGCAGTCGGGCGCGGTCGTCACCGCGGCCATCCTCGCCCAGGCCCGTGACCTGCTGCGGGTCGAGCGGGCCGAGCTCACGCTGTTCACCGCCGAGCGGGCGAGGGTGCGGACGGTGCTCGGGCCCGCGGCGGCCCCGCAGACCACGCCGGTGACCGACCAGGCGGCGGCGCTGGCGTTGCTGCGGCGCAGCCTCGCCGACGACGGCGTGGTGCTGCGCAGCGACGAGGTCGACGACCCCCGGCTGCGCCAGGCGTTGCTCGCCGACGGCGTGGGCGAGGCGCTGGTGGTGCCGTTGCGCGATGCCACCGGCCCGGTCGGGACGCTGCTGGTCGCCAACCGCGCCGATGGCGGCGGCCTCGGCGGGCAAGATCTTCGGTTGCTGCAGACCCTGGCCGGCCATGCCGGCGTGGCGCTGGAGCGCAGCCGCCTGATCGACGAGCTGCGCCGCGAGGCGGCCGAGCGGGAGCACCAGGCGCTGCACGACGGCCTCACCGGCCTGGCCAACCGGGCGTTGTTCCACGAGCGGGTGCGCCAGGCGATCGCCACGCTCGGGCCGCACGCCTCCCTGGCCGTGCTGCTGGTCGACCTTGACCGCTTCAAGGAGGTCAACGACACCCTCGGCCATCACACCGGCGACCTGGTGCTGCGCGAGGTGGGGATGCGGCTGGAGCGCAGCCTGCCCGACAGCCACGCCATCGCCCGCCTCGGCGGGGACGAGTTCGCCGTGCTGGTCCCCGCCGTCCCCGACCGCGAGGCGGCGCGCGCCGTCGGCCGCATGGTCCGCTCGGTGCTGGAGAGGCCGCTCGCCACCGAGGAGCTGGAGCTGCGCGTCGCCGGCAGCGTCGGCATCGCGCTGTGCCCCGAGCACGGCGCCGACCCCGGCCTGCTGCTGCAACGCGCCGACGTGGCGATGTACCACGCCAAGGCCGCCCACTCCGGCATCGAGGTCTACGCGGCCGACCGTGACCAGTACAGCCCGCGCCGGCTCGCGCTGTTCGGTGAGCTCAGAGCCGCCATCGAGGAGGGCGCGCTGGAGGTGGTCTACCAGCCGAAGGCGGAGCTGCCGGCCGGACGGGTCGTCGGCTTCGAGGCGCTGCTGCGCTGGTTGGACCCGAGCCACGGGCTGGTGCCACCCGACGAGTTCGTCCCGATCGCCGAGACGACCGGGCTCATCACCCCCCTGACCCGCTACGTCCTCCAGGCCGCTGTCGAGCAGGTCGGGGCCTGGCGCGACCAGGGCGCCGTGCTCGGGATGTCGGTGAACCTGTCGGTCCGCAACCTGCTGGAGCCCGGCCTGATCGACCGCGTCGACCGGCTGCTGGCCGGGGTGGGGGTGCCGCCCGGCCTGCTCACCCTCGAGCTCACCGAGGGCGCGGTGATGACCGACCCCGAGGCCACCATCGCGGTGCTGCATCAGCTCAGCGGCGCCGGCGTGCGCCTGTCCATCGACGACTTCGGCACCGGCTACTCGTCGCTGGCGTACCTGAAGCGGCTCCCGGTCGACGAGGTGAAGCTCGACAAGGCGTTCGTCATGGGCATGACCGTGGACGCCGACGACGAGGCGATCGTCAGCTCGACCATCGAGCTGGCCCACAACTTGGGGCTGCGGATCGTGGCCGAGGGCGTGGAGGACCGCGAGACCTGGGACGCGCTCGCCGTGCTCGGCTGCGAGCTGGCGCAGGGCCACTACCTGGCGCCGCCGATGGCGGCCGCGGAGGCGACCCGCTGGCTGTGGGAGCACCGGGCCGGGGAGGCGACACCGGAGCGGCCGGACCGGTTTACGATCTCGGCGACGCACCATCGCTGAGAGGGGGCCGCCGCATGGCCGGTGGCGAGGTCCGGCTCGTCGGGTTGGTCAAGCGCTTCGAGGACGTCGCCGCCGTGGACGGGATCGACCTGGAGGTGCGGGGCGGTGAGCTGTTCTCGCTGCTGGGGCCGTCCGGCTGCGGCAAGACGACCACGCTGCGGCTGGTCGCCGGGTTCGAGCAGCCGACCGCAGGCGCCATCCTGCTCGACGGCGTCGACATGGCGCGCACCCCGCCGCACAAGCGCAAGGTCAACACCGTCTTCCAGAGCTACGCGCTGTTCCCGTTCATGAACGTCCACGACAACGTCGCCTTCGGTCTCCGCTTCCAGGACGTGGCACGGGCCGAGGCCAGGCGCCGGGTCGCCGCGACGCTGGAGCTGGTGCAGCTCCAGGGGCTCGGGCGGCGCCGGCCGGCGCAGCTTTCCGGCGGCCAGCAGCAGCGGGTGGCGCTGGCGAGAGCGCTGATCCTGGAGCCGTCGGTGCTGCTGCTGGACGAGCCGCTCGGCGCCCTGGACGCCAAGCTCCGCAAGGCGCTCCAGGTGGAGCTGAAGGCGCTGCAGGAGGCGGTGGGGATCACGTTCCTGTACGTCACCCACGACCAGGAGGAGGCCCTCACCCTGTCGGACCGGCTGGCGGTGATGGCCGGCGGCCGCATCGAGCAGGTGGGCACCCCGGCCGAGCTGTACGAGCAGCCGGCCAGCACCTACGTCGCCGGCTTCCTCGGGGTCGCCAACCTGATGGCGGCGACCGCCTCCGGCCGCGCCGCCGACGGCCGCTGCCGGCTGCGCCTCGGCGAGTTCGACCTGCACGCCGGCGGCGGCGACACCGCCGCCAGCGGCGAGGTGCGGGTGGTGATCCGTCCGGAGCGGGTGCGGCTGGAGCCGTACGGGTCGGCTGGCGAGAACCGCCTGCCGGGCATGGTGGAGCGGCTGATCTACCAGGGCTCCACCACCCAGCTCGTGGTCCGCCTGGCGCACGGCGAGGCGCTGCAGGCGCTGGTCCAGAACCAGGGCTCGCCGCTGCCGTGGCGCCAGGGCACCGCGGTGGCCGCCCACCTGCCCGCCGACGCCCTGCGCGTGCTGCCCGACGCGTCAGCCGGCGCCGGCGCCTGAGGCCGCCCTGCCGGCGCGGGCGCCGAGCACCCGGGCGCGGTCGCCGGCGTCCCAGGCGAAGCCGAGCTCGCGGGCGCAGGTCGCCATGCACAGGTCGAACATGCGCTCGGCGGGCACCTCCGGGTCGCCGAGGACGACCTGGATGGCGAGGCCGTCGATGAGCGCGGCCAGGCGCAGCGAGAAGTCGTCGGCGTCGACGGGAGCGAACTCCCCGGCCGCCTGGCCCTGGCGGACGATGTCGGCGATCGTCTGCCGCCAGCGGCGGTCGAGCGCCTCCCGCTCCCTGGCGACCTGCGGGTCGCGTGGCGCCTTGGCCCACAGGTCCAGCCACAGCACCCACTCGTCCAGGAGGGTCTGGGAGCCGTCCCCAAGCGCGGAGGAGAGCTGCACCAGCCGCACCAGCCGCTCGCGGGCGCTGGACAGCTCGGCGAGGGCGCTGGCGGTCTGCTCGTAGAAGTGGCCCTCGGCGTGGGTCAGCGCCTCCCTGAGGAGCTGGCCCTTCCCCTCCTTGAAGTAGTAGATGACCAGGGCCGAGCTGGTGCCGGCGCGCTCGGCCACGTCGAGGATGCGCGTGTCGCACAGTCCTCGTTCGGCGATGACGTGGACGGCGGCATCGAGGATCTGCCGCCTCCTGGCATCGGAGAGCTTGCGTCGTGGGCTCATGCCTGCCACTTTAGACTGAACGTTCAGTCAACACCAGCATCGGGGAGGGCGCCATGGCCGCGACCTGGGATGCGATCGTGATCAGTGGCGGCCACAACGGCCTGGTGGCCGCCGCCTACCTGGCGAAGGCCGGGGCACGCACGGTGGTGCTGGAGGCCAGGCACAAGACCGGCGGCGCCGCCGCCACCGACGCCCCCTGGCCGGACGCCCCCGACGTCAACGTCACCCGGCTGTCCTACGTCATGAGCCTGATGCCGCCGGGCATCATCCGCGACCTGGACCTGGAGCGGCACGGCTACAAGATCTTCCCCATGGGCCCCTACTACCAGGCCTGGCCCGACGGCCGCTCCCTCAAGCTCCACGCCGACGACGCCCGCCGCAACCACGATGAGATCGCCAAGTTCTCCAAGCGGGACGCCGACGCCATGCCGAGGTGGGACGCCTGGCTCGAAGGGCTGGCGGCGGTGCTCGGGCCGCTGCTCATGGTGAGCCCGCCCAAGCTCGGCTCCCGCAGGTGGTCGGACGTGCGCGAGCTGCTGCGGCTGGCGTGGCGTCACCGCGGCCTGGACGTGCGCACCGTCGGCGACGCGACCAGGCTCATGACCATGAGCGTCAGCGACCTGCTCGACGACTGGTTCGAGTCCGAGCAGGTCAAGGCGGGCCTGGCGATCAACGGCGTGATCGGCACCTGGGCGGGGCCCGACTCGCCGGGCACCGCCTACGTGATGGCCCACCACTCGATCGGCGACGTCGGCGACGGCCACCTCGGGAGCTGGGGCTTCCCCAAGGGCGGCATGGGCGCGGTCGCCGACGCCATCCGCCGCTCCGCCGAGGAGCTGGGCGTGACCGTGCGCACCCGCGCCCCGGTCGAGCGGGTGCTGGTCTCCGGGGGCCGCGCCAACGGGGTGGTGCTGCGCGGCGGCGAGGAGCTGCACGCGCCGGTGGTGGTCACCGCCGTCCACCCGAAGATCACCTTCCTCGATCAGGTCGATCGCGCCGAGCTGCCGGCCGACTTCGTCGCCGACATCCAGCGCTGGAAGTCCCGCAGCGGCGTGGTCAAGATCAACCTGGCCCTCGCGGAGCTGCCGGACTTCACCGCCGACCCCGGCACCGACGTCGGCGAGCACCACACCGGCTCGGTCGAGATGGCCCTGTCGCTCGGCTACATCGAGCAGGCCTTCCAGGACGCCAAGCAGGGCAGGGGCGCCGCGCGGCCGTTCTCCGACGGCTGCATCCCGACCGTGTTCGACAAGACGCTGGCGCCAGAGGGCGTCCACATCCTGTCGCTGTTCACCCAGTGGTGCCCGCACGAGTGGGTCGAGGCCCCGCACACCGAGGAGTTGGAGGCCTACGCGGACCGGATGATCGACTGCTACGCCGACCTGGCCCCCAACCTCAAGGGCGCCATCCTCCACCGGGAGGTCATCGGCCCCTGGCAGATGGAGCAGGAGTACGGGCTGATCGGCGGCAACATCTTCCACGGGGAGCTGTCGGCCGACCAGCTCTTCCACATGCGGCCGGCTCCTGGCTACGCCGACTACCGCAGCCCCATCGCCGGGCTCTACCAGGCCAGCTCGGCCACCCACGGCGGCGGCGGGGTCTGCGGCATCCCCGGGCACCACGCCGTCAGGGCGATCCTCGCCGACCGTGGGCGACGGCGGACCGCCACACGCTGGTGAGCGGCCGGGGCCTCGCGGCGCGCGCCCCGGCCCGCTCGTCGCTGGCCGCCATGCTGGAAGCCCGTTCGGTCGCGGTGGTGGGCGCCAGCGCCCGGCCGGGGTCGTTCGGGAACCAGCTCCTGGCGCAGCTCCTCCAGGGCGGCTACCGGGGCGCCGTCCACGCCGTCAACCCCAGGTACCGGGAGGTGCTCGGGCTCCCCTGCCACCCGTCGCTTGCCGAGGCGCCAGGACCGGTCGACCTCGCCGTCCTGGCCGTGCCGAACGCCGCCCTGGAGGCCCAGCTCGCGGCCGCCGCCGCCGGCGGCGTCCCGGCCGCGGTGATCTTCGCGAGCTGCCAGGACCCGGTCCCACCACCCGCCGGCGAGCCGTCCCTGGCCGAGCGGCTGCGGCGGATCGCCCTGGACGCCGGCATGGCGGTGTGCGGCGGCAACGGCATGGGCTTCTTCAACCTCGAGCATAGCTTGAGGGTCTGTGGGTATCCGGAGCCGGCCGGGCTGCCCTGCGGCCCGGTCGCCGTGGTCAGCCACTCCGGGTCGGTGTTCTCCGCCCTGCTCCACAACGACCGCGGGCTGCGGTTCAACCTGGTCGTCTCCGCCGGCATGGAGCTGGTCACCACCGCCGCGGCCTACCTCGACCATGCCCTGGAGCTGCCGAGCACCCGCGTGGTGGCGCTGTTCCTGGAGACCGTCCGCGAACCGGCGGCGTTCCGGGCCGCGCTGGCCGAGGCGGCCGCGCGCGGCGTGCACGTGGTCGCCCTCAAGGTCGGCCGCGGCCAGGCCGCCGGCCAGATGGTCGCCGCCCACTCCGGCGCCCTCGCCGGGGAGGACGGCGCCTACCAGGCGCTGTTCGACGCCTACGGGGTGGCGCGGGTGCGGAGCCTTGACGAGCTGGCCGACACCTGCGAGCTGCTGACCGCCGGGCGCCGCGCCTTCCCCGGCGGGCTGGCCGCGATCCACGACTCGGGGGGTGAGCGCGCCCACCTGATGGACCTGGCCGAGGAGCTGGGGGTGCCGCTCGCGCGGCTCTCCGAGGCGACCCGGGCGCGGCTGGCGGCCGTGCTGGAGCCCGGCCTGCCCGCCGCCAACCCGCTGGACGCCTGGGGCACCGGCAACGACGCCGACGAGATCTTCGCCGCCTGCACCCGCGCCCTGCTGGACGACCCCGACACCGGTGCGCTCGCCATCGCCCTCGACCTGACCACCGAGCCCACCCCGGAGACGAGCTGGACCGGCCTGGCGATCCAGGCGGCGGCGGCCACCGCCAAGCCGGTCGCGGTGGTCGGCAACCTGGCGAGCGCCGTCGACCGGGCCGACGCGGCGCGCCTGCGGGCCGCCGGGGTCCCGGTGCTGGAGGGCACCGCCACCGGCCTGGCGGCCCTCGGCCATCTCCTCGCCCGGCGGGACTTCCTCGCCCACCCGCCCCCGGTCGTCGCCACGGCTCCCGCCTCGCCGCCGGCCGAGCCGCCCGCCGGTGCCGCCACCGCCGCGGTGCGGGCCCGATGGCGGGAGCGGCTGGCGGACCCCCGGCCGCTCGGCGAGGTGGAGGCCCTGGCGATGCTGGCCGACTGGGGGGTGCCGGTGGTCGCGGCCGAGGAGGCGGCCAGCCTCGACGCCGCCGTGGCCGCCGCCGGGCGGGTCGGCTGGCCGGTGGCGCTCAAGACCGCCGCCACCGGCGTGCGGCACAAGTCCGGGGTGGGCGGCGTCCGCCTCGGGCTGGCCGGCCCGGAGCAGCTCGCGGCCGCCTACGCCGACCTCGCCGGGCGGCTCGGGCCGCGGGTGGTGGTCGCCACGATGGCCGCCGGCGGGGTGGAGCTGGCCATCGGGGTGGTCCGCGACCCGCAGTTCGGGCCGCTGGTGATGGTCGCGGCCGGCGGCGTGCTGGTCGAGGTGCTCCGCGACCGGCGCTTCGCGCTGCCGCCGGTGGACGCCCGCACGGCCAGGGCGACGCTGGACCGCCTGGCCGTCCGGCCGCTGCTGGACGGCGCCGGCGCGAGCGGCTCTCCCGCCGACCTGGACGCGGTCGCTGGCGCGGTGGTGGCGCTGTCGGCCTTGGCCGTCGACCTCGGCGACCGGCTCGTCGCCGTCGACGTGAACCCGCTGGTCGCCGGGCCGGCCGGCTGCGTGGCCGTGGACGCCCTGGTGGTGCGGGCGCCCGCCTGAGCCGCGCCGCGGCGGTGAGCTGACGCTCGCGCGCGATGCGGGAGGTCACCCCGACCGCCCGACCGCCGGGCGGGCCGTCACCTGAGCGCGGCTCGGGCGGCAAGGCAGCGGCGGGCCGCCCGCCCGGCGAGCGCGCCCCTGGTGAGGCTCGCGGCGGCGGCCAGGACGAGCGGCCCCCACACCTGCGGCGCCGGGCTGGTCAGGGCCTGCCCGGTGACGATGGCCAGCAGGGTGAGGTCGGCGGCGACGGCGGCGAGCCCCGCGACCGCGGCGGCCGCCGGCGGGAAGGTCGCCCGCCTGCCGAGACGCCCGCCGAGCCGGCCGGTGGTGGCGACGGTCAGGCCGAGGGCCGGCCCGGCGACGACCAGGGCCAGGCCGACCAGCGGCAGCGCCAGCCACGGGCCGGTCAGCTCGTGCCGCCATGGCGGCAACGCGTTGACGGCGACGGCGGCGATCCATGCCAGCCCGACCAGCGGCCCGGTGACCAGCAGGCCGAGCGCGGCCCGACGCGCCTGGACGGCGCCGAGCTCCGGGGCGAAGGCGGCGGCGACCGTCCGCGGGTCGCCGAACTCCTCGATCGCCGCCCGCGCCGCTTGCTGGTGGGAACACCCCCGCGCCCACTCGGCCGCCAGCGCCTCCAGCAGCCCGTCGCGAAGCTCATCGGCAATCGCGGCGCGGACGGCCGCCGGGCCGGTGAGCCGGGCCGCGACCGCTGCCAGGTAGCCCTCGACCGCGTCACGGTCCGCCGGGTCGTGACTCACGTCGTCGCCGGCCACGGCGCGCTCCCGAGCAGTGCGGTGACGGCGGCGGAGAACTCCTGCCAGGAGGAACGCTCGTCGCTGAGCGCGCGCCGTCCGGATGGGGTCAGCTCATAGCTTCGTCGTCGCCGGCCGTTGACCGTGGACCAGGTCCCGCGGATCAGCCCGGCGCGCTCCAGCCGGTGCAGGGCCGGGTACACGGTGCCGGTCGGCAGGTCGAACCGGCCGCCGCTGCCGGCACGCAGCGCCTCCTTGATCGCGTAGCCGTGGCGTGGGCCCGCCGCCAGGGTGGCCAGCAGCAACGCGTCCAGGTGGCCCTTGAGTACCTCCGCCCTCATAGGTAGCAACACTACCTTTTCAGCGTGGCTTGCGCTACCGTGAACTATAGCTAGCGTCACTAGCTATAGCGACACTACCTTTCTGGAGCTGCGTGATGCGTGAGCCGCCAGCGATTCTCGCCGAGGGACTGTCCAAGACGTTCGGGGACCTGCGGGCCCTCGATGGCGTGGACCTGGCCGTCCCGGCCGGCAGCGTGCTGGGGCTGCTCGGCCCCAACGGCGCCGGCAAGACCACCACCGTACGGATCCTGACCACGCTGCTGCGCCCCGACGCCGGCCGGGCGCGGGTGGCCGGCTGGGACGTGGTCCGCCAGCCGGCCGCGGTGCGGTCGGTGATCGGCCTGGCCGGCCAGTTCGCCGCCGTGGACGAGCACCTCAGCGGCCGGGAGAACCTCGTCATGGCTGGCCGCCTGCACCACCTGGGCCGGGCCGATACCGACCGGCGCGCCGCCGAGCTGCTCGATCAGTTCGAGCTGGCCGAGGCGGCCGATCGCCTGGTGCGCACCTGGTCCGGCGGCATGCGCCGCCGCCTGGACCTGGCCGCCAGCCTGGTCGGCCGGCCGGCGGTGTTGTTCCTCGACGAGCCGAGCGGCGGCCTCGACCCACGCGGCCGCCACCGGCTCTGGCAGGCGGTCCGCGGGCTGGTCGACGACGGTGCCACCGTCCTGCTCACCACCCAGTACCTGGAGGAGGCCGACCAGCTCGCCGGCCACATCGTGGTTATCGACCGCGGCCGCGTCATCGCCCAGGGCACCTCGGGCCAGCTCAAGTCGCAGGTCGGCGGCGACCGTCTCCAGCTCCGCCTGGCCAGCTCCGCCGCCGCCGGCCCGGCCGCGGAGCTGGTGGCCGACCTGGGCTGCGGGCCCCAACGCGTGGACGCCAAGGCAGGCGAGGTGACCCTGCCCATCACCGACGGCGTGGCCGTCCTGCCCGAGGTCGTGCGGCGGCTGGACGCGGCCGGCCTTGCCCTCTCCGACCTCACCCTGCGCCGGCCCACCCTGGACGACGTCTTCCTCGCCCTCACCGGCCACCCCACCCAGAGGAGCCGCACGTGAGCACCGCCGCCCCCCGCAACACCTGGACCCTGGCGGTCGCCGACACCGCGGTGATGACCCGCCGCTACCTCTACCACTACCTGCGGAAGCCGAGCCTACTCGGGATCGCGCTGGTGCAGCCGGTGTTGTTCGTACTGCTGTGGACCTACGTGTTCAGCGGCGCCATCCAGGTGCCCGGCGGAATCGAGTACGTCGACTACCTCATGCCCGGCCTGTTCATCCTGGCCATCGCCTTCGGTTCTGCCAACACCGGCGTCGGCCTCGCCGAGGACCTGGGCCGCGGTCTGATCGACCGCTTCCGCGCCCTACCGATGGCCCGCCCCGCCCTGCTGGCCGGCCGGACCCTGGCCGACACCCTCCGCAACATCTTCGTGGTGCTGCTCATGGTCGCGGTCGGTCACGCCGTCGGCTTCCGCTTCCACGCCGGCCTGGCGGTCGCGCTGGCCGCTGTTGCCGTTCCCCTGGCCGTCGGCTTCCTGCTGTCGTGGATCTCGGCGCTGATCGGCCTGACCGTCGGCGACCCTGAGACCGCCGGCACCGCCAGCCTGCTGCCGGTCATCCCGCTGGCCTTCACCAGCTCCACCTTCGTGCCCGTGGCGACCATGCCCGGCTGGCTGCAGGCCTGGGCCAAGATCAACCCGATCACCCACGCGGTGGACGCCACTCGCGCCTTGGCCCTCGGCGGGCCCACCAGCGGGCCGCTGCTCCAGGCCATCGCCTGGATCCTGGGAAGCCTGGCGGTCGTCGTGCCCCTGGCGATCCACCGCTACCGCCGCGTCGGCCAGTAGCGCGACCGGCGCCCATCCGCCGGGTTCAGCCCTGGACCCGCTCGCCGGTCTGCTTGCGGAACTGCTGCACGCCGGCCGCCAGGCACAACACCGCGGCGAGCGCGAGCACGGCCAGCGACCAGAAGATGCTGGCCGCCCAGCCGCGGATCACCAGCGTGCGCATCGCCTCGATCGCGTAGGTGAGCGGGTTCAGCCGCGCGACGACCGCCATCCATCCCGGCATCGCGTCCAGCGGCACGAAGGCGTTGCTCATGAACAGCAGCGGCAGCGACACGAATCCCGCGATGGCGAAGAAGGTGCCGTGCTGCGGGACGGCATAGGCCAGCGCGGAGAACGCGGCGGTGACCGACATCGTGAGCAGCGCGGCCGCCACCAGGATCACCAGCAGCCCCAGCGGCCCGGCGGCGATGCGCACGCCGAGCAGCAGCGCCACCAGCACCACGAGCAGGATCTGCGCCGACTGCTGGGCGACCTGGAACACGAAGCGGCTGACGATCACGGTGCTGCGGGCGATCGGCATGCTCATGAGCCGGTCGAGGTAGCCGGTCTCCTTGTCCCACAGCAGCGGCATGGCGCCGCTGATGCCGTTGCCGACGATCGTGAAGGTGACGATCCCGGCGAGCATGAAGCCGACGTAGTCGTCGGTGCCGATCACCTCGGCGTCGATGGCGCGCTCCACGCCGGCACCGAAGAACACCAGCCAGATCGCCGGCTGGAGGATGCTGAGCACCAGGTTCAGCCGCTCGCGCAGCAGCTCGATCCACCAGCGGCGGGCGAGGGCCATGACCTCCTGGGCCCAGCGGCCGCGGGCCTCCGCCGACGCCCGGCCGGGGTGGCCGGCGGCGGCGCGCTCCTGCACGGCGGACGGTTGCGAGGTCACGACGCCACCTCGACCTCTCGCAGCTCGCGGCCGGTGTGGAGCAGGAACACGTCGTCCAGCGACGGCTGGCTGTAGGTCACCCGCCCCAGCTCGATCCCCTCCTCCAGCCCCAGACGAATCACGGCCGGCAGCGCCACCGCCGCGTCCTCGACGTAGACGTGCAGACCGCCGGAGTCGCCGGCGACGATGTCCCTGACCCAGCCCTCGCCGGCGATCGCCCGCTGCAGCCGCTCCGGCTCGGCGCAGGTCACCTGCACCACGTCGGCGCCGACCGACCGCTTCAGCGCGGCCGGCGGCCCCTCGGTCACGACGCGGCCGTGGTCGATGATCGCCACGCGGTCGCACAGCCGGTCGGCCTCGTCGAGGTAGTTGGTCGCCAGCAGGATGGTGGCGCCGGCGGCGCAGCGGTCGCGCACGTACTCCCAGACGCCGTGCCGCGACTGCACGTCCAGGCCGAGGCTGGGCTCGTCCAGCACCAGGACCTCCGGGGCGTGCAGCAACCCGCAGGCCAGGTCGAGGCGCTTCTTCATGCCGCCGGAGTAGGTCGTCCAGCGCCGGTCGGCGTGGGGCAGCATCCCGACCGCGTGGAGCGCCTCGGCGGCCCGGCGCCGGACCTCGCGCCGTGGCACGTGGTACAGCGACGCCTCGATCTCCACGCACTCCCGCCCGGTCAGCAGCCCACGGTAGGCGACGGTCTGCATCACGTAGCCGATCCGCTGGCGGACCTCGTCGGGGTGGGTCGAGACGTCGAAGCCGCAGACCCGTGCCGTGCCCGCGCTGGGCGCCAGCAGCGTCGTCAGCATGCGGATGGTGGTCGTCTTGCCCGCGCCGTTGGGGCCGAGGAGCCCGACCACCTCGCCGCGCTCGACCGCCAGGTCGAGCGCTTCCACGGCGACGTGCTCGCCGAAGCGCTTGCGGAGCCCGACCGCCTCGATCACCGTGCCCATCGCACCTCCTGTGTCGGCGCCACCGTACCGTGCCGCCCTGACGGTTGTCCTCTTCGCTACCGGCTGTGGAGGGCGCTGGCGAGCAGCTCGCCCAGGTGGAGGGGGCGGCGGCCGGTGGCCTGCGCGACCTGGGTGCGGCAACTGAAGCCGTCGGCCAGGACCAGGGTGTCGGGGGTGGCCGCGCGGACCGCCGGGAGCAGGCGCCGCTCCGCCACCGCCATCGCGACCCGGTAGTGGTCGGCCTCGAAGCCGAACGCGCCCGCCATGCCGCAGCAGCCGGCGTCCAGCAGCTCGGCCTCGACCCCGGCGGCGGCCAGCAGCTCCAGGTCCGGGCCCATGCCGACGACGGACTGCTGGTGGCAGTGGCCCTGCACGATCGCCCGGCCGCCGACCCGCGGCGGTCGCCAGCCGTGGCCGGCGAGCAGCTCCGCCAGGCTGCGCGCGCCGCTGGCGAGCCGCGTGGCGGCGTCGCCGGGGAGCAGGTTGGGTAGCTCGTCGCGGAAGGCCGCCAGGCAGCTCGGCTCGAGGACGACCACGGGGACGCCGGCGTCGACGTCGGGGCCGAGGGTGGCCAGGATGCGGCGGAGCTGCCGCTTGGCCAGGTCGAGCATGCCGAAGTCGTACAGCGGCCGCCCGCAGCACAGCGGCCGGTCCGGGACCCGCACCGCGAAGCCGGCCGCCTCCAGGACCCGGACAGCCGCGCGGCCGGCCGCCGGGTGGAACAGGTCGGTGAAGGTGTCGGGGAACAGCAGCACCGGCGGCCCGCCGCGCCGGCTCGGGCCGCTCCCGCCGGCGCGGCGGCGGAACCAGCGGGTGAACGTCTCGGCGGCGACCGCGGGCAGGTCGCGTTGGGGGGCGACCCCGGCCAGCCGCTTGGCCAGCCCGGCGAGCCCCGGCGCGCCGGCGAGGCCGTTGGCCAGCCGGGGAGCGCGGGCGGCCAGCCTCGCCGTCCAGTGGACCAGCCCGATGGTGTAGGCGGTCCGCGGCCGCAGCCGTCCCTTGTAGTGGTGGGCGAGGAACTCGGCCTTGTAGGTCGCCATGTCCACCGAGGTCGGGCAGTCGCGCTTGCAGCCCTTGCAGGCCAGGCAGAGGTCGAGGGCGTCCCTGGTGGCCCGCTCGCGCCAGCCGTCCCGCAGCGGGTCGCCCTGCAGCAGCTCGAACAGCAGGTGGGCGCGGCCACGTGTCGAGTGGGCCTCGTCTTTGGTGACCATCCAGCTCGGGCACATGATCCCCGTCTCGGTCTGGCGGCACTTGCCGACGCTCACGCAGCGCAGCAGCGCGTTCGGCCAGCCGCCCTCCTCGGCGAAGGCGAAGTGGGTGCGCGGCGGCGCCGGGGGCCAGCCGGCCAGGCGCAGGTGCTCGTCGAGGCGGTCGGGGTCGACGACCTTACCGGGATTCATGCGGCCGTCCGGGTCGAACAGCGCCTTGAACCCGGCGAAGGCGCCGACCAGCTCGTCCCCGAACATCCTCGGTAGCAGCTCCGCCCGTGCCTGGCCGTCGCCGTGCTCGCCCGACAGCGAGCCGCCGTAGGCGACCACCAGGTCGGCCGCCTCCTCCATGTAGGCGCGGAAGGAGGCGACGCCGCCGCCGGAGGTGAGGTCGAAGTCGTTGCGGGTGTGCATGCAGCCCTGGCCGAGGTGCCCGTAGAAGGCGCCGCCGTAGCCGTGGCGGTCCAGCAGCTTGCGCAGGTCGCGCAGGTAGGCGCCGGCCCGCTCCGGGGCGACCGCCGAGTCCTCCCAGCCCTCGTGGTTGGGTGCGCGTCCGGGCACCCGGGCGGTGGCGCCGAGGGCCGACTCGCGGACCCGCCAGATGCTGGCCTGCGCGGCCGGGTCCTCGAACAGCCTGGCGTTCGGACCACCCGGGCGGCCGGCGCCCACGGCGGCCTGCAGGCGGCGGGCCATGGCGACCGCCTCCATTGTCACCTCGGCGCCGAGCTCGACCAGCAGCCAGCCGGCGCCCTCCGGCAGCAGGTCGAGCTCGCGGGGAGAGAGGCCGACGCTGCGCACGTCGGCGACCAGGCGGTCGTCGATCGCCTCCAGCCCGATCGGCCGGTGCTCGAGCACCGCCGGGACGGCGTCGGCGGCCAGGTAGACGTCCGGGTAGCCGAGGACCAGGAGCACCCGGGACGGCGGACTGTCGATAAGTTGACACGTCGCTTCGAGGACAAGGACGCAGGTGCTCTCGGTGCCGACCAGCGTCCTGGCCACGTCGAAGCCGCGCTCCGGCAGCAGCTCGTCCAGGTTGTAGCCGGAGACCCGCCTGGGGATGTCCGGGAAGCCGGCGCGGATCCGCTCGGCGTGCCGCTCGCGGAGCGCCGCGAGGCCCCGGTAGAGCTCGCCTCGGCGGCCGCCACCGGCCACGATCCCCGCCAGCTCGGCCGTGCCGGTCGATCCCACCCGCATCCGCAGGCCGTCGTAGGTGAGTACCTCCAGCTCGGCGACGTTGTCGACCGTCTTGCCGTTCATCAGCCCGTGCACGCCGCAGGCGTTGTTGCCGACCATCCCGCCGATGGTGCAGTGGCTGTGGGTGGCCGGGTCGGGCCCGAAGGTCAGGTGGTGGGCCTCGGCGGCGTCGCGGAGCCGGTCGAGCACGACGCCCGGCTGGACCCGTGCCAGGCGGCGGTCCGGGTCCAGCTCCAGGATCCGGTCCATGTGCCTGGACATGTCCAGCAGCACGGCGACGTTGCAGGCCTGCCCGGCCAGGCTGGTGCCGGCGCCGCGGCCGAGCAGCGGCGCGCCGAACCGCCGGCAGGCGGCCACCGCCGCCTCCACGTCGTCGGCGTCGGCCGGGAAGACCACCCCGATCGGGACCTGCCGGTAGTTGGAGCCGTCGGTGGCGTACAGGGCGCGGCTGCCCGCGTCGAAGCGGACCTCGCCGCGCAGCTCCCGGCGCAACACCGCCGACAGCGCCTGCGCCTCGGCCACCGACAGGGTGGGTCGTGCCATGCACGGAGGCTACCGCGTGTTCCTGCCATACTTGCGCGCGTCATGGCAGCCAGCGCCGACCGGCGGCTGATCGCCGGCCGTTACGCCCTCGAGGCGCTCCTCGGCCGTGGCGGCATGGGCGTGGTGTGGCGGGCGGAGGACGTCCTGCTCGACCGGCCGGTGGCGGTCAAGGAGGTGGAGCTGCCCGCCGGCCTGCCCGACCACGAGCAGGCGGCGGTCCGCGAGCGGGCGCTTCGGGAGGCCAGGGCGGCGGCCCGGCTCAACCACCCGAGCGTGGTCACCCTCCATGACGTGGTGGACGCGACGGGACGGCTGTTCCTGGTCATGGAGCTGGTCGACGCGCCGACCCTGCGCGACCTGGTCGCCAGGGCCGGGCCGCTGACCCCGCCGGCGGCCCGCGTCGGCCTGGACCTGCTCGCCGCGCTGGCGGCGGCCCACCGCTCGGGCATCGTCCACCACGACGTCAAGCCGGCCAACGTGATGGTGCCGTCGGGCGCACCCGCCAAGCTGGCCGACTTCGGCATCGCCTCGCTGGAGGACACCCAGCGACCGTCACCGGCGCGGCCTTCGGGTCGCTGCCCTACGTCGCCCCCGAGCAGGCGATGGGCCGCCGCGGCGGCCCGCCCGCCGACCTGTGGGGGCTCGGGGCGACCCTGTGGTTCGCGGTCGAGGGCGCGGCGCCGTTCGACCGGGGCGGCCCGGCCGCCACGCTCGCCGCGATCCTGCACGACCCGCCCGGCGACCCGCGGCGCGCCGGGCCGCTCGGCCCCGTGCTGCTCGCGCTGCTCGGCAAGGACCCGGCGCGCCGCCCGGCCGCCCCGGACCTCCAGCGCCTGCTGGAACCGCTCGCCGGCGCCGGCCCGGGCCCGACCGTGCCGCTGCGGGCCACCGCCCGGCTGCCCGCCGACGGTCCCGGCTGGCAGCGCCCGAGCGGCTCAGGCTCGTCGAGCGCCAGCGGCTCAGGCTCGCGGAGCGCGGGCCTGGCCGCCCCGACCGAGGTGCTGGCCGCGCCCGCCTGGACGCGGCCGCTCCCGGCCGGGCCGTCTCCCCCGCCGGCCCGGGGAAGCGCAGCGCCCGCGCCGCCGAGACGGCGGCGCCGATGGGGACGGCGGCTGCTCGGCGGCGTCGGGTTGCTCGTCGCGCTGCTGTTGCTCGCCAATGCGCTCGGGGACCGGGACCGCTCGGCCGGCCAGGACCGCCCGGCGGGCCGGGCCGGGGCCGCGGCGACGCCGGGGATCCGCGAGCCGGCCGGGGACGGCCAGTTCGAGTTCGTGGTGCGGTCGGTCCGCTGCGGCCTGCGCCGGGTGGGACCCGAGCTGGCGAGGCGGACGCCACAGGGCCGCTTCTGCCTGGTGGCCGTCAGCGTGGTCAACGTCGGTACCGAGGCCCGCGACTTCGCGGCCGGCCAGCAGCGGCTGTTCGGCGCCGACGGCAGGCGGCACTCGGTCGACGCCGCGGCCACCGCCGCCAACGGCAGCCTCCAGCTCCTGCACAGCCTGGTCAACCCCGGCAACCGGGTCGTGGGGACGCTCGTCTACGACGTCCCGCCGCGCATGCGGCCGGCACGCATGGAGCTGCACGACTCGCCGTTCAGCCGAGGCGTCACGGTGGACCTCGGCTGAGCCGCCACCGGCGGCCCCGGCGGTCCCCGGTCGGGTGCGGCATCCTGGCGCCGTGACCGTCCAGCAGCCGCCCGCGCCCGACCCGGTCCGCGCGCTCCTCCGCCGCCGCCCGCCGGCGGCGGCGCTGCGATGGGCGGCCGCGGCGGTCGGCGCCGGCAGCCGGGTCGTGCGGGTCCGGCTGCTCGCCTCGAGCTGGCTCGCCAACCACGCCGTCGACGTGGCCGACGCGGCCGGCGGGATGCACCGGCTGGTGCTGCGGCGGTGGGCGCGGCCCGGCTGGGAGGTGGACGACCCCACCCTCACCGCCGCCCGCGAGGCGGCCGTGCTGGAGCTGCTGGCGGCCACGCCGGTGCCGGCGCCGCGGCTGGTCGCGGCCGACCCGGACGGCGCCACCTGCGACGTGCCCGCCCTGCTGCTCACCCGGCTCCCCGGCCGCCCACCCGACCCGGCCGCCGACCCGCGGCGCCTGGTCGACGGGCTGGCGGCCGCGCTCCCGGCCATCCACGCCGTCCGCGCCGGCGCCGCGGCGTTGCCGGCCTACCAACGCTTCTACGACCCCGGGTCGCTGGTCCCGCCCGCCTGGTCGGGCCGGCGGGCGCTGTGGGCGAGAGCGATCGAGACCGCCGCCGGCCCGCCCCCGCCGGGCGAGCCGTGCCTGATCCACCGCGACTACCACCCGGGCAACACCCTATGGTCGCGTGGCCGGCTGGTCGGCGTGGTCGACTGGAACTTCGCCTCCTGGGGGTCGCCCTCGTTCGATCTCGGCCACATGCGCGTGAACCTCGCCACCGACCTCGGCCCGGAGTGGGCCGACGAGTTCCTCGCCGCCCACCGCGCGCTGACCGGCTTCGAGCACCACCCCTGGTGGGACCTGGCCGCCGTCGTCGACGTCCTGCCCGACTGGGACCCCGCGCCCGGAACCGAGGTGGATCGCCTGGATGCCTTCGCCGCCGCCGCCCTGGACCGTCTCGGCCCGGGCTGAGCAGGGTCGCGGAGGTCAGGTCGAGGCGGCGTCGGTGTCGAACTGGAACACCTGGTAGGCACAGCCGATCACGGGCATGGCGACGTTGCGGACCGGCACGCCGCCGGGGGTCATGCCGCTCGGGCTGCCCCGGTGCGCGTGGCCGTGCACGACCAGGTCGGCGCCGGAACGGTCGACCGCCTCGGCGAGCAGGTAGCTGCCGAGGAACGGGTAGATCTCCCGGGGCTCCCCGGCCAGCGTCTCGGCCACCGGCGAGTAGTGGAGCAGCGCGATCCGCCGGTCGGCCCGCAGCGCCGCGAGGGCCCGCTCCAGGCCCCGCGCCAGCTTCCTGGTCTGGCCCACGAGCGCCTTCATCTCCGGCTCGCCGAATTCGCTGGCGCTGGCGCCGGCGAAGCCGCCGCCGAACCCCTTGGTGCCGGCGACGCCGACGCGGCGGTCGCCCACCCGGACCACCACCGCGGTGCCCTCCAGCACGCTGATGCCGGCGTCCTCCAGCACCCTGGCGACGGCGTCCTGGTCGCCGGAGTGGTAGTCGTGGTTGCCGAGGACCGCCACCGTCGGCACGCCGAGCCCGTCGAGCTCGGCGGCGAGCACCTTGGCCTCCTCTGGCCGGCCCCGCTGGGTCAGGTCCCCGGCCAGCAGGAACAGGTCGGCGTCGCGGGCCAGGTCGGCCAGCAGCGGCCGCAGGCGCCCCACCGAGTCCACGCCGACGTGGAGGTCGCCGGCGGCCGCGACCCGGATCACGGCAGCGTCTCCACGAACGGCGCCGCGGTGGGGCCGTCGGCGCTGGTCAGGTTGCGGACCTCGCGGCCGGGGAGCGCCTTGGCGACCACCTCGGCGACCGCGGCCTGCCGCTCGGGGGTGGCGACCGCGCCGGACAGCACCACCACGCCGCCGTCGACGGCGACGTCCAGCTCCAGCTCGCCGGTGCGCGGGTCGCGGACCAGCGCGTCCTGCGCACCGGCGATCAGGTACTCGTCGGGCTCGTCGTCGGTGCCCTCCTGCTCGCGGGCCTTCGCGAGCAGCTCCTCGACCACCCAGTCGGGCACCTCCAGGCCGTCGGTCTGGGCGTACAGCAACAGGCTGGCGACCCGCCGCGGGTTGGGCTCGGCCCGCCGCAGCAGGTACGGCCAGTCCAGCTCGCCGGTCTCCACCAGCGCGAGCGCGTCGAACCAGTGCCGCTGGCGGTGCTCGCGGTGCACGATCGCCTTGATGACCAGCAGGTCCTCCGGGGCGAGGACGCTGAGCCGCAGCCCGCCGAAGCGCGCCGGCCGCACCCGCGAGAGCATCTCGTCGTCGAGCACGATCCCGCCGGTGCTCTCGAAGATCACGTCGACCAGCACGCCGTCCCTGGTCGCCTTGTAGAGCCAGGCCTGGTCGGTCTCCTCGGTGTCGAAGCCGGCGGCGGCGAACGCCCGCAGCATCGCCTGGGCGTCGCCCGGCCGCACCAGGAGGTCGACGTCGTGGGTCCAGCGCGGCCGGCCCAGCGCGGTCGAGGCGATCCCGCCCATGAACGCGTGCGGCAGGCCGGTGGCCTCGGCCACGCGGATCGCCTCGGCGAGCACCTGGTGGAAGGTCGCGTCGTCCATCACCGGGACGGTGCCGCCCGTCCACTCCCGCTCGTGCGGGTGGTCCTGGTCGCGCATCATGGGGTGCGCCTACCACCGGCGGGTCGTGCCGAAACGCGCCGGTCGTGCCATTGTTGCCGCGTCATGGAGACCCTCGAGCTGCTCATCGGCATGCTCGCCGCCATCGCGGTGGTGGTCACCCTCGCCGGGCGCACCCGGGTTCCCGAGCCGGTGCTGCTGATGGCCGCCGGCCTGGCCGTCGCCCTGGTCCCCGGGCTGCCAGAGGTCGAGCTGGACCCGGAGCTGACGCTGGCGCTGTTCCTGCCGCCGCTGCTGTACTGGGCGGCCCTGCACACCAACCTCCGCGACCTGCGCCGCGACCTGCGGCCGATCTCGATGCTGGCCGTCGGGCTGGTGGTGGCCACCACCAGCGCGGTCGCGCTGCTGGCCCACGCCGCGCTGGGCCTGCCGTGGGCGGTGGCGATCGTGCTCGGGGCGATCGTGGCGCCACCCGACCCGGTGGCGGCGGTCGCGGTCGCCGGGCGCATCGGGATGCCGCGGCGGATGGTCACCATCCTGGAGGCCGAGGGGCTGCTGAACGACGCCACCGCCCTGGTCATCTACCGGATGGCGGTGGCCGCGGCCGTCACCGGGACCTTCTCCGCCGGCGGGGCCGTGGTCGAGCTGGTGGTGTCCGCGGTCGGCGGGACGCTGGTCGGGCTGGCGGTCGCCTGGGCCGGCAGCCGGGTCCTGCACCGGGTCGAGGAGGCGGCGGTCGAGAACACCATCAAGCTGCTGCTGCCGTATGTGGCCTGGCTGGCCGCCGAGCGGCTGCACGCCTCCGGGGTCCTGGCGGTGCTCGCCTGCGGGTTGCTGATGTCGCGGAACTGGGCCGCGATCTCCTCGGCAGCCCGCCTCCAGGCCCGCCAGCTCTGGGACTGGCTGGTGTTCGTCCTGGAGGGGCTGTCGTTCGTCCTGGTCGGGCTGCAGCTCCGCACCGTCGTCGAGGGGATCGAGGGCCGGTCGCTGGCCGAGCTGGCCTGGGCGGCGCTGGTGCTGAACCTGGTCGTGGTCGCGGTCAGGCTGGCCTGGGTGTTCCCGGCGAGCTGGCTGCCGCGGCGGCTCTCGGCCCGGCTGCGCGAACGCGACCCGTTCCCCGGCTGGCGGCCGACCATGGTGATCGGCTGGGCCGGGATGCGCGGGGTGGTGTCGCTCGCCCTCGCCCTGGCCGTCCCCACGCAGGTCGCGGGCGGCGGCCCGTTCCCCGAACGCGACCTGATCGTGTTCCTCACCTTCTCGGTGATCGTGGTCACCCTGGTCGGCCAGGGCCTCACCCTGCCGCTGCTGGTCACCCGCCTGGGCGTGGTCGCCCCCGACGAGGGGCAGGCCGCCGGCGCGTCCCGCGCGCTCGCCCGCCTGTCCGAGGTCGCCCTCGCCACGCTGGACGCGATCGACCCCGAGGCCGAGAAGGTGACGCCGGAGCTGCTCGACCGCCTCCGCGAGCGCTACCGGGCCCGCCTGGCCCACCTGGACCAGCAGCGCGACGCCGGCGAGCAGGACGACGCCGGCGCCTACCACGAGCTGGTCGCCGAGCTGCTCCGGGCTCAGCGCGAGGAGCTGCGCCGCCTGCGCGAGCAGGGCGAGGTCACCCCCGAGGTGGCGCGCCGCCTCCATCACGACCTCGACGTCGAGGAGACCCGCCTGGAACGCCAGCGCCCGTAACGGTCCCGAGACGGAAGCCGGCCCCACTGGCGGATCGTTCGCGATGCTGGGGGGAACCTCATGCGGTCTCGGGGACCACACCGCGGGGCTCATGGATCTCCCGGCGGGAAGGTCGGCCGAGCTGGAGGGGCCGTACGGAACCTTCTCCCATCTCGCCCTCGCCAACTCGCGGCAGGTGTGGATCGCCGGCGGCGTTCCTCGTGGCCGGATCCACTACGAGGACTTCAGCTTCATGTCATAGGTAGTACCGGGGATCGAGGAGGCAGAGGTCGGCGCGGCCGGCGGCGAGGATGGTGTCGACCTCGTCGGCGGTGGTGAGGTTGCCGCCGACCATGGTGGCCACGCCCGCCTCGTTGCGGACCAGGTCGCTCCAGCCGACCAGGAAGAAGCGGCCGTAGTCCGGGCGGCCGGCGGCTGTGGCCTGCCCGGCGGTCACCTGCAGCAGCTCGCAGCCGTGCCCGGCCAGCGCGACGGCGGCCCGCACCGCCTCGTCCGGCTCGATGCCGCCGGGTGCCCAGTCGCTTGCCGCCAGCGCCGCCCACAGCGGCCGCTCCGGCGGCCAGGCCGCACGCACCGCGTCGACCACCTCCAGCGGGAAGCGCAGCCGGCCCTCCAGCGGCCCGCCGTGCTCGTCGTCGCGCCGGTTGGCCAGCGGCGACAGGTACCCGCCGAGCAGGTAGCCGTGGGCGAGGTCCAGCAGCAGCGTGTCGGCGCCGGCGGCGGCGGCCAGCCGCGCCGCCCGCGCGAAGTCGCCGGTGACCCGTTCCATGTCGGCCCGCCGCATCGCCCGCGGCGTGGCGCTCCCCCGCCCGTAGGGGATCGCGGAGGCCGCCAGCAGCGGCCAGCCGCCGCCGGCGAGCGGCCGGTCGACCCCGCGGCGCCGCGGCCGGGTGGCGCCGCGCCGCCCGGCGTGGCCGAGCCGCACCGCCAGGCGGGTGCCCCGCCGGCGGGCGGCGGCGGCGACCCGCGCCCACGGCGCCGCGTGCGACTCCTCCCACAGGCCGGGGGTGCCGGGGGTGACGCGGCCGTCGGGCGCGACCGCGACCAGCTCCGAGACGACCACGCCGGGGCCGGCGGCGGCCGCGTCGAGGTGTCGCCGTTCGGCGGCCTCGGCGAGCCCGCCCTGGTCGTCGGCGTCGTCCTCGCCGACGACCGCGACCGCCACCCGGTTGGGGATCGTCACCTCCCGCTGCCGCAAGGGGGTGAGCAGCGGCGGCCGGGGGACGAGGGCCGCGGGGGTGCCGGCGAGGAAGCGGTCCACGGTGGCGACGAAGCGGGCGTCGCGCTTGGTGAGCTCCAGGTGGCCGATGCGGCCGGATCGGGTGAGCAGGTTGAAGGCGAACTGCACCGGGTCGAACCCGTCGTAGCGGCGCACGTCCTCGAACCAGGTGGCGCTGGCGCGGGCGGCCTCCTGGAAGCGCTCCACCACCGGCTGGCGCTCCAGCTCGTAGTCGGTCATGGCGGCCAGCCGGTCGCCGGGGTGGCGCTGCAGCGCGTTGGCGAGCGCGACCGCGTCCTCCATCGCCAGCTTGGTGCCGGAGCCGATGGTGAAGTGGGCGGTGTGGGCGGCGTCGCCGAGCAGCACGACCTCGCCGTGGTGCCAGCTCGCGCAGCGGACGGTCACGAAGCTGGTCCACAGCGACCGGTTGGAGAGCAGCTTGTGGCCGGCCAGCTCGGGGGCGAACAGCTCCTGGCAGAAGGCGATGCTCTCCTCTTCGCCGGCGTCCTCCAGGCCGGCACGGCGCCAGGTCGCCTCGGTGCACTCGACGATGAAGGTGGAGGTGTGCGCGTCGAACGGGTAGGCGTGGACCTGGAACATGCCATGCTCGGTGGCGCGGAACACGAAGGTGAAGGCGTCCAGCACCAGGTCGGTGCCGAACCACACGTACCTTGTGCGGTGCACGTCCAGGGTGGGCCGGAGCTGCTCGGCGAGCAGCCGCCTGGCGGTGGAGTTGACGCCGTCGGCGGCCACCAGCAGATCGCTGCCAGCGAACGCGTCCAGGCCGGGCACGTCGGTGTGGAAGGCGAGCTCGACGCCGACGTCGCGGCAGCGGCGCTGCAGGATCTCCAGCAGCCGCTTGCGGGCGATCGCGGAGAACACGTGGCCGCGGGAGCGGACGGTGCGGCCGCCGTAGACGACGTCGATGGCGCTCCAGCGGGCGAAGGCGTCGCTGATCTCCACGAAGCTGGGATGGTCGGCGTCGCGCAGCGCCCCGAGGGTCTCCTCGGAGAACACCACCCCCCAGCCGAAGGTCGCGTCGGGTGCGTTGCGCTCGACCACGGTGACCTCGTGCGAAGGGTCGGCCCGCTTGGCGAGCAGCGCGAAGTACAGCCCGGCGGGCCCTCCCCCAAGGACGCCGATGCGCATCGCCGGCCTCCCGTCAGCCGAGCACGTCGGCCAGCCGGTCGAGCTGGGCGGGGTCGGACACGGTCGGCAGCAGCACCAGATGGTCGCAGCCGGCCTCCTGGTAGCCGCGGACGAAGTCCCGCACGGCGCGGGCGCTGGTCAGGTTGCCCGCCGCGATCCGCTCGGCGAACGGGCCCGTGAAGGCGTAGTAGTCGCGCAGGTAGGCGCCGCCGGCGTCGGCGTCGCCGAGGGCGAAGTAGCCCTGCCCCCACAGCGCCGGCCGGCCCGGCCGCTCCAGGTCCCGCCACGCCGCCCACGCCTTGGCGGCGGCGTTGGCGAACGCCCGCGGCGGCCCGCCGCCGTGCACGTAGCCGTCGGCGGCGCGGGCCATCCGCGCGAACGCCTGCCCCGACAGCCCACCGGCCAGCAGCGGCGGCCCGCCCGGCTGGACCGGCTCGGGCCCGACCTCGGCCTTCTCCCAGGTCGAGCGGAGCTCCACGAGCTGGTCGGCGAGGCGGCGGCCCCGGTCGCGTGGCGTCACCCCGGTGACGCGGTAGTCGTCGTCGCGGGCGCCGATCGCCAGGCCGAGGGTGAGGCGCCCGCCGCTGAGCAGGTCCAGGGAGGCGGCCTGCTTGGCGAGCAGCACGGTGTTGCGCAGCGGCCCGATCACCACCATGGTCACCAGGCGGACGCGGCTGCTGACGGCGGCCGCCGCCGACAGCGCCAGGAACGGCTCGACGCTGCGGTACACCACCCGGTCCAGGACGCCGACGCTGGCGAACGGCCCGCCGTCGGCGCGCCTGGCCCACTCGACCACGACGTGGCCGTCGGTGCCCGGTGTGGTGGTTGGCAGGCCGACCCCGACCTCCATGCTCGCTCGCCTCCCGGTCCGGTCTGGTGTACCCGCGAGGGATCATGGTACGGCTGACGGATGCGGGTGGTGCTCATGCTGCTGGTCGCCGTCGCCATGCTGGCGGCGGTGGTGGGGCTGCTGTGGTCGCAGCAGCGGCGGTTGATCTACCTGCCGGCGCCGAGGGCGGTGCCGCCGGCCGCGACGGTCCTGCCGGCCGCCGAGGAGGTCTCGTTCACGACCGAGGACGGCCTGCGGTTGGCGGGCTGGTTCGTGCCGCCGGCCGGCACGCCCGGGCGCGGGCCCCGCGAGCCGAGGTCGCCGGCGGTGCTGGTCTGCAACGGCAACGCCGGCAGCCGCTGGTTGCGGGCGCCGCTGGCGGCCGCGCTGGCCCGGGCCGGCCTGGCGGTGCTGCTCTTCGACTACCGCGGCTACGCCGCCAACCCCGGCCGCCCGACCGAGCCCGGCCTGGCGGCCGACGCCCGCGCCGCGGTCGCCTACCTCGCCGCCCGCTCCGACGTCGACCCGGCGCGGCTGGTCTACTTCGGCGAGTCGCTGGGCGCCGCGGTCGCCCTGCGGCTGGCCGTGGAACGGCCGCCCGCCGCGCTGGTGCTGCGCTCGCCGTGGGCGTCGCTCGCCGAGGTCGGCCGGCGGCTCTACCCGTGGCTGCCCGTCTCGCTGCTGCTCGCCGACCGCTACGACTCGCTCGGGCGGGTCGGCCGGCTGGCGGCTCCCCTGCTGGTGGTGGCCGGCGAGCGCGACCGGATCGTCCCGGCGGCCCACAGCCGGCGGCTGTTCGACGCCGCGCCAGCGCCGAAGCGGTTCGTGCTCCTGCCCGGCGCGGACCACAACGACCTCGACCTGCTCGCCGGCCCTCGCCTGCTCGCCGAGCTGCTGGCGTTCCTCCGCGACGTCGGCGCGCTCGGCGCGGCCCGCGGGCCCTGAGGCGGGCTTGCGCTCCGCGGTGCGGAGGCCCACGCTTTCGTTGTGGGGAACGTGCGAGGGCTGCCGACCCGCCGGGACGTCTTCATCGACCAGCGGGGCGCCGGCCTGCGCGTCACCTGGCATCCCGAGCGGGACGTGGTGGTGCTGAGCGTGTGGCACGAGGACCGCTGCGCCGGCAGCTTCCGGATGCCGATCCAGGACGTCCCGCGGCTCAGCGGGCTGCTGGCCGCCACGCTCGGCGACTGGGTCACCCAGGTGAGCGCCATCCCGCAGCCTGGCACGGTCGAGGCCGCTGGCTCGTTCGGCTTGCGGAGCGCCAGCCTGTCGATCAGGCGGCGTTTTCGGCTCAACTCGGCGCTGCTCAGGCTGCGCCAGCGCCGTGCCGGCGGCGTCAGCGCTCGATGACGGCCCGGTCCAGCACGGCGCCGCCGTCGGTGACCGCCGTGAGGGTGAGCGAGCGGGCGCGTACCTCGACGGCGGTGAAGTGGTGCCGCATGGCCAGGGCGACCCGGCGTGGCTCGTCGCCCCTGCACTCGTCCAGCCGGTACAGGCCCTTGCCGCCGCCGCCGGTGACCACGTAGGTGACGCCGGCCTCGGAGACGAAGCGCTGGTAGTTGTGGTCGTGGCCGTTGAGGACCAGGGCGACCCGGTGGCGCTCGAAGACCGGCACCCAGGACCGGTCGACGTCCTCGTCGGAGTCGTGGTTGCTGCACGACCAGGCCGGCTGGTGGAAGACGACCACCCGGAAGGGCGGCCCGCGCTCCGACAGGCGGGCGTCCAGCCAGTCGGCCTGCGCCTGGTCGGGCCGGTTGGCGTCGACGAACAGGAGCTGCACGCCGGGCAGCTCCTTGACGTACGGCAGGTCGGGCAGGCCGAGGTGGCGAAGCTGGTTGGGGCCGTTGCCGTCCTTGACGTCGTGGTTGCCGAGCGTCACCCACAGCGGGCGGGTGCGGCGCAGCTCCCGGTAGGGCTCGTCGAGCTGGGCGCGGAACTTCTCCGGCTCGCCGCTGTTGTAGACGTTGTCGCCGGTGGTGACCAGCGCGTCGACCCGGTGCCCGTCGGCCGCCCAGCGCTCCATGGCCCCGGCGACCTCGTGCTGGGCGCCGCCGCCGCCGAAGTCGCCGATGGCCACGAACCCGGAGACGACCTCGCCGACCGGCTCCGGGGGCAGCGTCGCCGCGGTCGTCGGGTCGGGGCGTGGCTCGGCCGCGCCGCTGCCGCCGGAGCAGCCGGCGACGGCGAAGCTCAGCAGCAGGGCCAGCGCGACGGCCAGGCGGCGCGGGCAGGTGCGCGCCCGGGTCAACGACGCCAAGGGATCAGGACCCCCCCCATGAGGTGATCGGTGCGCCGGCCACGCGGCTCCGGGGCGGCGCGACGACCCGCTGAGGTCGCGCTTGAACGGAGAAAGGCGGTCGCCGAGCACCCTGGGTTGGCGTGTGCCACCGAGAATACAGCCCAACCACCCGCTCAGGGCCGCGACGCTGACGTTTGCTCGGTGAGCCGCGCTAAACATGCCGGGAAGGCCGAGCGGTCCTCCGCGGCCTCGTGCGGGGCTCGGCCAAAGGCGTCCGATGCCCGCTGCCGGCTCGTCCAACCCACCCGAGGTGACGGCCGATGACGGCGTCGGCAGCCGCCTGCCACGGCGGTCCCGGATGCTCCCGGATCATGCCGACCGCCTCGGCGACGCGCGGGCCAGCGGCAGGGCGAGCCGGCCACTGCCACCGCCAAGGTCCAAGAGCCGGCCGCTGTCGCCCAGCCCGTAGCGCTCGGCCACACGGTCGGTGAACGCCGCCGGCAGGCGGGGCCGGTAGAGCGCGTACCACCACGCGATCACGGCGGATCGGTTAGGTGCGGCCGCGGATCGGTGGGGGTGGCCGTCGCGGCCAGAGCCGCGAACGTGTGTTCGAGTATGATGTTCGTATTGCCCCTCCACATCAAGGAGCGGATTGCCTCAATGCCCCCTCGGCTGCGCACCTTCGGTGAGCCGTTCGTGGTTGCACTCCCAGCGGGTATCCGCATCCGTACCCGGCTGCGGGTCTCGGCCGTCGACCGGGTGGTGCTGTGCCAGGTTGGTGAGTATCTCGGGCGGCTGGCCGGCCATGACCTGGCCGAGCGCTGCCGTCTCGGCCGCGAAGACGTCGACCGGGCCTGCAGGAAGCGGACGCTGACGGCTGCCTCGTCCAGCCGCTGGGCGGGGGCAATTACCCGCACCGGCGACAACCAGTGGCAGCGGGGCCACCGCAACCTGCTGGACCAGCGGGGCCGTCTCCAGCGAGCCATACGCCACCTGCGGGCGCGGCTGACCGCCCCGGTCGGCGGTCGGGCCGGGCGGGTGCGCGGCTACGCCAACCGCGCCGAACGCTGGGAGAAACAGCGCCGCCTGGATCTCCTCACTGGCCGGCTCGCGCGTGTCGAGGCGCGCATCGCGCAGGGTCGGGTCAGTGTCGTCCGCGGCGGGCGGCGGCTGCTCCACTCCCGCCAGCACCTGGAGGCGGCTGGACTCACCGAGGCGCAGTGGCGCCAGCGGTGGCAGGCGGCCCGCTGGTTTCTCACCGCCGACGGCGAGGCCGACAAGCGGCTCGGCAATGAGACGATCCGGGTGCATCCGCAGGAGGGCTGGTCGGAGCTGAAGCTCCCTGTCCCGCTGGTGCACCTGGCCAACCAGCCCCACGGCCGCTACCGACTGTCCTGCCCGGTCACGTTCTCCTATCGGGCCGAGGCGTGGGCGGCCCAAGTCGCCTCCGGCGCGGTCCGCTACGACTTCTTTTACCGGCCGGAGCGGGATCGCTGGTACCTGGACGCCTCCTGGACCCATCCCCGCCGGCGGGTCCCGACCCTGGCCGAACTGGCCGGCTGTCCGCGGGTCGCGGTCGACCTCAACGCCGGCCATCTCGACTGCACGGTACTCGACCACTCCGGCAACCCGGTCGGCCAACCAGTCACCATCCCGCTCCTCCTCGACGGCGTATCCGCGCCCGCCCGAGATGGGCGGCTGCGGGCGGCGATCAGCCAGCTCATCACCCTCGCCAAGACGCACGGCTGCCAGGTGATCGCCATCGAGGACCTCGACTTCGCCGACGCAAGAACTGAGGGCCGCGAGACCCTCGGACGCGGCCAGCGCGGCAGGCGCTTCCGCCGCGTGGTCGCGGGCATCCCGACCGGGCGGTTCCGGGATCGGCTGACCCAGATGTGCGCCAACCAAGGACTGTGGGTGGTGGCGGTCGACCCCGCCTACACCTCCAGGTGGGGACGGGAGCACTGGCTCATCCCCCTGCAAACGAAGACGCCGAGCACCATCGTGACCGTGCATCAGGCGGCAGCGGTGGTGATCGGACGACGCTCGCTTGGGCATCGGGCTCGGCGGCGGCCAGGTGTGCCCCTCACCCACCGGCGGATGGGTGCCGGGGAGAGCTACCGGCCAGGCCGGCCACGGTCCCGGGCGGGTGCAGGACCCGACCCGCCCGCGCGGCGCACCGGCAGCCCCATCTGGGACGCAAGACCGGCTGCGGCAACCGGGAGTGGGCTCGGGTTCAGGTGGCCGAGGACCGTTCGCGGCCACCCATCAGCCACCGGCAGCGGCTGATGAATCAGGACCGGTAGGCGTGGGTGAGCCGGCGGGTCCTTCCCGCCGCCGCATTTCCAGTCGAGTGCGTCGAGGCTCCAGCCTACGATCCTCGTCGCGCGGAGGCCGATGGTTCTCCAAGCGCGTCGAGGAGCACACCTGGATTGAGGATGCCGGCGGGGTCAACGGCGCTCTTGGCGGCGCGCAGGGCGGCCGCGAACGGCTCCGGGCGCTGCCGGTCGTACCAGGGTCGGTGGTCGCGGCCGACCGCGTGGTGGTGGGTTATGGTCCCGCCATTAGCCAGCACCGCCTCGGCGGCGGCTGCCTTGACCTCGGCCCACTGGGCCAGCTCGGCGCCGCGGCGGGCCGGCGCGAGAACGGTGAAGTAAGGCGCGGCGCCGTCCGTGTAGGCGTGGGTGAGCCGGCAGGTGACCGTGCCGGCGCCGCACGCGTCGATGAGGCCTGCCCGAGTAGCGGCGCCGACTTCCCTGATCAGCGCTGGCAGGCGCTCCCAGGTCACGGCGGTCTCGAACGTCTCCGCCAGCACGCCGAGCAGCACCAGCCGCTCGCGCAGGTAGGGGGCGCGCACGAAGCTGGCCCGCCAGGTGGCCCCGGCGTCCCCGCCGGCGTCGGCGTCGAGCGCCCGGCCGCCAGCGTCCGCGCAAACCTCCAGGGCGGCGGCCAGCTCGGCGTCGACCGGGAGCCGGGCCGACTCGAAGCCGAGCACCAGCGGCGCCTCCCCGGTCGCCAGCGTGCCGGTGAGCGCCGCCTCGGTGGCGTCGACCAGCCGGCAGGTGGCCGGCTCGATCCCGGCGTGCAGCAGGCCACGGACGGCGGCGACGCCGGCGTCGAAGGTCGCGAAGGCGACGGTGGCGGCCGCGCGTCGCGCCGGGCGGGGCCGCACCCGCAGCCACGCCTCGGTGACCACCCCGAGGATGCCCTCGCTGCCGAGCGCGAGCCGGTCGGGGCTCGGCCCGGCCCCGGACCTGGGCAGCCTCCTGGACGCCCACAGCCCCGCCGGCGTGACCATCCGGATCGACTCCACCAGGTCGTCGACGTGGGTCGCCCGGGTCGAGAAGTGCCCGGCGGCGCGCGTGGCCAGCCAGCCGCCGACCGTGGAGCGCTCGAACGACTGCGGGTAGAACCGGAGGGTGAGGCCGTGGGCCTTGAGGCCGGCCTCCAGGGCCGGTCCGGTGGTGCCGGCGAGGACCAGGGCGGCGCGGCTGACCCGGTCGACCTCGGCGACCCCGGCGAGCGCCTCCAGGTCCAGCGACGCCACGCCCGCGAACCCCTCGCCGACGGCCGGCTCGACGCCACCGACCACGCTGGTCCCGCCTCCGAACGGCACCACGGCCACGCCTGCGCCGGCGCACCAGTCCAGCGCCTGCGTCACCTCGGCCTCGGTCCGCGGTCGCAGCACTACGTCGGGTGGGTGGTCGATCTGGGCACGCAGGCCGCGGAGCACGTCGCGGTAGGAGCGGCCGAGGGCGTGGCGGGCCCGGTCCAGCGGCTCGCGGGCGGCGATCGGCGCCAGCGAGGTGGGAACCCGTACCCGCGGCGCCGGCAGGTCGGCGGGCGGTGCTGGCCGCTCGGGCGCCTGCACCGGGAACCCGAGCAGCGCCCGCACCACCGGGGCGAGCGCCTCCAGCTCCGCCGTGGTCGGCGCCTCCTCGGGCCGCCCCCAGCCCCACACCGGGTAGGTCGATGTCATGCGTCAAGGATGCCGCCCCGAGACGCCGCCCGGTAGAGTCGAGCGGCGGGGAGGGTGGTGCGCGTCGCGGGAGGTGGAACGGTGGGCGGGACGACGCTGGAGGGCCACGGCGGCGCCCTGGCGGTCGCGGCGGCCAGGCGGCACGGCATCCAGGAGATGTTCACCCTCTCCGGCGGCCACGTGTTCCCCCTCTACGACGGGGTGGTCAAGGCCGATCCGCCGCTGCGTCTGGTCGACGTCCGCCACGAGCAGACGGCGGTGTTCGCCGCCGAGGCGACCGCCAAGCTGCTGCGGCGGCCCGGCCTGGCGGTGGTGACCGCCGGCCCCGGCGTCACCAACGGGATCAGCGCGGTCACCACCGCTCATTTCAACGGCTCGCCCCTGCTGGTGCTCGGCGGCCGCGCCCCGACCGGCCGCTGGGGGGCGGGGAGCCTGCAGGAGCTCGACCACCCGCCGCTGCTCGCCCCCGTCACCAAGCACGCCGGCACCGTCGGCGACACCGCCGCGATCCCGGAGGCGGTCGACCGGGCGCTGCGGCTGGCCGCTGAGCCCCACCGCGGCCCGGTCTTCCTCGACTTCCCGATCGAGGCGCTGTTCTCGCAGGCGACCGCGGAGCTGCCCGATCCGCCGCCGGCGCCCGGGCGCGAGCCCGACCCCGACGCGCTGGATGGGGTCGCCCGCCTGCTCGCCGAGGCGCAGCGGCCGGTGTTGGTGCTCGGCTCCGACGTCTGGGCCGACCGCGCCGAGGCGGCGGCCGCTCGCGCCGCCGAGGCGCTCGGCCTGCCGGTGGTCGCCAACGGCCAGGGCCGCGGCATCGTCCCGCCGGCGGCCGGGCTGCTCGTCGCGCGCGCCCGCTCGGCGGCGTTCGGCGGCGCCGACCTGGTGCTGGTCGCCGGCGCCCCGCTGGACTTCCGGCTTGGCTACGGCAGCTTCGGCGGCAGGGACGGGGGTGGGGCCGCCAAGGTGGTGCACCTGGTGGATGCCCCCGGGCAGCTCGCCGGCCACGTCGAGCTGGCCGGGGCGGTCGCCGGCGACCTCGGCCTGGCCCTCGACGGCCTGGTCGAGGCGGTCGCGCGCCTGGGACGGCCGCCGGCGGGCGGCCCGAGCCCGTGGCTGGAGCTGCTGCGGGAGCAGGCCGCCGCCGCGGCCGAGCGGGACCGGGCGCTGCTGGAGAGCGACGCCGAGCCGATCCACCCGGCGAGGGTCTACGGCGAGCTGCGGCGGCAGCTCGCCGACGACGCGGTGGTGATCGGCGACGGCGGCGACTTCGTCTCGTTCGCGGGGCGCTTCCTGGAGCCCGCCTGGCCGGGCGGCTGGCTGGACCCCGGTCCCTACGGATGCCTCGGCACCGGACTGGGCTATGCGCTCGCCGCGCGCCTGGCCCGCCCCGCCGCCCAGGTGGTGCTGCTGCTCGGCGACGGGGCGGCGGGCTTCTCGCTGATGGACGTGGACACGCTGGTGCGCCACGGGCTGCCGGTGGTGATCGTCTGCGGCAACAACGGCATCTGGGGGCTGGAGAAGCACCCGATGCGGATGCTGTACGGCTACGACGTCGCCGCCGACCTGCAGCCCGGCTGCCGCTACGACGAGGTGGTGCGCGCCCTCGGCGGCGACGGCGAGCTGGTGACCTCGCCGTCGGGGATCGGCCCCGCGCTCGCCCGCGCCTTCGACGCGGGCGTCCCCTACCTGGTCAACGTGGCCACCGACCCCGAGGTCGCCTACCCACGGTCGACCACCGGCATCTAAGGGCCGGCGCCGCGCAGGAACGCGGCGCGGTCCACCACCACCCGGATCACCCAGCCGCGGGCGGCCAGCCGCTCGCCGTCGGCGACGCGGACGGCGAACTCCAGGCGGCGACCGTCGACCCGCTCCAGCACCGCCTCGACCGTAACCGTCGCGCCGACCGGGGTGGCCCGCAGGTGCTCGAGCTCGACGCGGGCGCCGACGGTGGTGGCGCCCGCGTCGAGCGCGCCGGCGACCGCCTCCACGCTGGCCCGTTCCGCCAGCGCCAGCACCCGCGGGGTGGCCAGCACCGGCACGTCGCCGCTGCCGGCGGCAACGGCGGTGTCCGCGTCGGTGACGGTGTGCGAGAAGCCGGCCCGCAGGCCGGGGCTGATCGGCATGAAGGAAGGCTACCCTCAACGGGATGAGACTGGCGCTGGCGGGGGACACGATGCTCGGCCGAGGGGTGGCCAGGGCGCTGGCCGCCGGGCCGCCGGCGCGGCTGGTCGCCCCCGAGGTCGCCGAGCTCATGCGAGCCGCCGACCTGGTCGTCGTCAACCTCGAATGCTGCGTCTCGGACCGCGGCCGGCGCTGGGACGCGCCCGGCAAGCCGTTCCACTTCCGCGCGCCGCCGAGCGCGGTCGAGCTGCTCGCGCTGCTGGGGGTGGGCTGCGTCACCCTGGCCAACAACCACGCCCTCGACTACGGACCGGAGGCGCTGCTCGACACCCTCGACCACCTCGCCGGCGCCGGCATCGCCGCCGTCGGCGCCGGCCCGGCGCTGGACGAGGCGCGCCGCCCGGTCATCCTCGACGCCGCCGGCCTGCGCGTGGCCGTGGTCGGCGCCACGGACCACCCGGCGGACTTCGCCGCCGGACCGGCGCGGCCGGGCGTGGCCTACGCCGACCTTGCGGCCGGCGTGCCCGAGTGGCTGCTCGCGGCCGTGCGCGACGCCGCCGCCTACGCCGACGCCGTGCTGGTCACCCCCCACTGGGGGCCGAACATGACAAGGGCGCCGGTCCCCCACGTCCGCCGGGCGGCCGCCGCCCTGGTGGAGGCGGGCGCCACCCTGGTCGCCGGGCATTCCGCCCACCTGCCCCACGGGGTGGGCGGCCGGGTGCTCTACGACCTCGGCGACTTCCTTGACGACTACGCCGTGGATCCGCGGCTCCGCAACGACCTCGGCCTGCTGTTTTTGGTGACCGTCGACGGGGGTGGCCCGGTCGGGCTGGAGGCGGTGCCGCTGAAGCTCGACTTCTGCCGCACCAGCCTGGCCGCCGGGACCGACGCCGCCTGGATGCGCCGGCGCTTCCGCGACGCCTGCGCCGCCCTCGGCACCGACGTCGCCGAGGCCGAGGGCCGCCTCGTCGTCACCTGGCGGTGACCCGCGCGGCTCGTCTGAGCCGGGTCGCGAGCCGGTACAGGTCGGCCTCCCAGCGCCTGCCCTGCCGCGTCAGGAACGCCGCCGCCCGCTCGGGCGCCATGACCTCGACCGTGCTGATGCGCTCCCCGCCGTCGGCGGCCTGCGGCGGGCCGAGCAGCTCGCCGTCGCCGTCGCCGTAGCCGTAGAGGCAGTCGTAGTCGGGATGGGGCAGATGGGCGCGGTACGGCGCACCACGGGAATGGCACCGCAGGACGGCGAACGGGTGTAGGAGCGCAGCCGGGCGCCGGCCTCCTCGCGCAACTCGCGCTCCAGGGCCGCGCGGACGGTCTCCCCCGGCTCGCGCCCACCGCCCGCCGGCCCCCAGCCACCATCGCCGAAGCCGACCACCACGCAGGCATCGCCCACGAACGGCACCACGTAGACACGGGCGACCAGGCGCTCGTCGGCCGCACCCTCCAGCAGCAGGAAGCGCAGGTCGATCGGGGCCCAGTCGGCCTGCGTGGTGCCGAACAGGACGGGATAGTCGCGCTCGCCGGGCATGGCGCCACTGTAGGCACCTCGGGGAGGCGCCGCCGGTCAGGGGCGGCCGCCGGGCGCGGCGGCCAAGAGCACCCGGCCGAGCCAGAGATACCAGGCCGGGCCGACCAGGAACCCGGCGAGCAGCGCGGGAGCGGCCTGGTCTCGATCCGCTACCTGGAACGTATGCGTGCGTTTCAGGTAGCCGGTCCTTGCGGATCGGCGGTGCCGGTCTGACCCGAACGATGCTCGGTGCCGGCTTCTCGCTTCACAAGCTGTTGCACAAAGCAAAGCAGAAGGCTGGCGCAGCTCGGAGCCGCAGCTTGACGGCTAGCGTCGCTAGGGATAGCGTAGCGAGCCATCAGGGACTGAGCCGCTCAGGCCCGAACTCAGTCCATTGTGCCTGCTCGTATGGACGATCCTGTTCGCCCATGACGCCTCATGATAGGGCCGAGCAGGGGCCTGACGGCGGCCCATATCGTGGATGCGGCGAGAGGAGCGCGCTATGGATCGCGTGCGCGGGTGGCGCGGCTGGTGGCCCTTTGGCCTGTTAGCGGTGGGATTGGTCGTCGCTGGGCTCGCCGGGTTGCTGGTACCGCACGAGCCCAGTGGTCACTGGAGCGGTCACGTGGGAAGCGGGCTGATCGCGGCCGGTCAGCTAGTGGCGCTGCTCGTCGGGGGTGTGCTGGCCCGCCGACGGCTGAGCCCCCTGTTGCTGTTGCCGTTGGCCGCGATAGCGGCGGGCCTTATTCTCGAGGTGGTGGGTAACCTGCGGGTCGCCACCTCGATCTGGCGCACGCCGTACGGCGACGAGGAGGTCGCTCGAATCGGCAGCTCGTTTGCCGGCTTCGACGCGGGCCATGCCCTGGTCGGCCAGGGTGACCTGCTGGTGGTGCTGGGGGGGATCGCGTTCGCGGTCATCCTTGGCCTCACCAGGCGGGTGGGAGCGGGCGCAGCCGTGGCCGGCGTGGTCTTGTCGGTTATCCCGCCGCCGTGGATCCTGCCCGGCTGCGGGGTGGTGTTCCTGCTCGCCTGCGTCCTGCGCCCGGCTGCCCGGGCGGTCGGCTCCGACCCTGTCCCGGGCCCGCCTGGCGGCAGCGTCCGGGCAACGGGGCGTCCCTAGCTATGCGCGCGGAGCTGCTGAAGGGCCACCTGGATATGCTGCTGCTTGCCGTGTTGGCCGACGGACCCAAGCACGGCTACGCCGTCATCGCCGAGCTGCACCAGCGCAGCAACCAGCTGCTCGACCTGCCGGACGGCACCGTCTACCCGGCGCTGCATCGATTGCTGCGCGCCGGGCTGCTGGCCAGCGACTGGACCACCGTCGGCGGTCGCCGACGCCGCGTCTACCAGTTGACCCCCGCCGGCCGTAAGGCCCTGGTTGACCAGCAGCGCACCTGGCAGGGGTTCTCCGGGGCGGTGCAGAGCATCCTGAAGGGGGTGCCATGGCCGAGCCCCAGCTGATCGACCGCTACCTGGTCACGCTGCGGCGCAGCCTCGGCAAGGCACCCGACGCCGAGGACATCCTTGCCGAGGTCGAGGACCACTTGCGCGAGGCTGCGGCCGGCCATCGCCACGGCGGGCTCGACGCGCAGGCCGCCGAGGCGCGCACCCTGAAGGCCTTCGGGTCGCCCAGGCTCGTCACGCGTGCGTTCGCCGACGCCAGGAAGCGAGGACTTGCTGTACCCACTACCTTCACCCGCAGGACTGGGCTGGCCGCCATTGCCTGCCCGCTCCTGCTGCTGCTCGGCATGCTGCTAGAGGAAGCCGAGCGGTGGACGATCGCGACTTGGAGCAGCAACTGGTACCTCGCCGGCAACTTGGCCACCCTGCTCGCGCTGGCGCTGCTCGTGGTCGCATTGCTCGGGCTTTGGGCACGGCACGGCGGCGCGGTCGGCACGTTCGGGCTGGCCGGGCTCGTCCTGGTCGGTCTCGGCACCCTCGTCGTGCTGGCCCAGTTCTCGTGGGCACTTCTGCTATGGCTCGCCCCGATCAGCGTCGGCTGCGTCCTGTTCGCCATGGGCATCGTCCGGGCACGCCTGCTGTCCCGCGTCGCCGCTGCGCTGCTCGGGAGCGGGCTGCTGGGGACGGCCGGGCTGGCGCTTGGCCAGCACCTGGGCGGCGAGGACGCTAATGTCATGGTCTGGCCGTATGCCCTCATCGGGGTCGCCAGCTTCGGGATTGGTCTGACCTGGCTGGGATGGCAGCTGCGGGTCGAGCGACCAGTCGACACTGGCAAGGGAATGGCCCCATTCGCGTAGCGTCAGCGGCGCAGCCGTAGAGGCGCGCTGTTGCAGACCGCCCCAGCCTGGCGTTCGACCTGTGGCGCCTGCAGATCGTGCTCGGCAGGCTCGTGCCGGTCCTGTGCCGGCTGGTCAAACGCGACGTCGGCGGCGCGTCGACGGTGCGCCATTGACACTGAAGAATCAACGCATTTAAAGCCAAAGACGCGAAGTTATATAATAGGCCATGACCTACAATTTCCTTGGCTGCGACCGCGACCAGCCCTTCCTGCTGCCCCCGGACCTGCGCGACTGGCTCCCCAGGGCCCATCTCGCCTGGTTCATCCTCGACGCCGTCGACCAGCTCGACCTCGCCCCCTTCTACCGGGCCCACCGCGACGACGGGCACGGCCACCCCGCCTACGACCCCAAGCTGCTGCTGGGCGTGCTGCTGTACGGCTACTGCCTGGGCGTGCGCTCCTCCCGCCAGCTCGAACGACGCTGCCAGGAAGACCTCGCCTTCCGGGTCCTGGCCGCCAACCAGACCCCCGACCACGTGACCATCGCACGGTTCCGCGCCCGCCACGAGCAAGCGCTCGCCGGCTTCCTCCTCCAGTCCTTGAAGCTCTGTGCGGCCGCCGGCATGGTGCGGCTCGGCACCGTGGCGCTGGACGGCACCAAGCTGGCCGGCAACGCCTCAGAGAAGGCCAACCGCACCCAGGACAAGCTCGAGGCCGAAGTCGCCGAGATCCTGCGCCAGGCCGCCGAGATCGACCAGCACGAGGACCGGCTGTTCGGCGACGCCCGCGGCGACGAGCTGCCCCCAGAGCTCGCCAGCAAGGCCGACCGGCTGGCGCGGCTGCGCCAGGCCAAGGCCCAGCTGGAGGCCGAGGCCGCCAGACGGGAGCACGCCTACCAGCAGCGCGTCGCCGCCCACACCGCGACAGCACAGGCCAAGGGTAGAAGGCCCCGCCAGCTCAAGCGCCGGCCGCAGGAGACCCCCAACCCCAAGGCGACCGCCAACGCCACCGACCCCGACAGCCGTTTTCTGTCCACGCGCAAGGGCAGCGTGCAGGGCTACAACGCCCAGGCGGTCACCACCTTGGAGCAGGTGATTGTGGCCGCCGAACTCACCGACGAGGCCAACGACGTCCACCAACTCGAGCCCATGCTCAAGGCCACGGCGACCACGCTGACCGCCGCCGGGATCGACGACCGACCGGAGGCGGCGCTGGCGGACTCCGGGTACTGGTCGATCGACAACCTCACCACGATCCCCGACGCACCCGAGCTGCTGATCCCACCGGCCAGGCACGCCCGCCACGGCAAGCCCCGCAAGGACGGCAAGCCGTCTGAGTCCCGCAGCGACGGGCTCCGCGCGGCGATGACCGCCAAGCTCAAGAGCGAGGACGGCAAGGCCCGCTACGCCAAGCGCCGGGAGACCATCGAGCCGGTGTTCGGCCAGATCAAGGAACACCAGGGCGCCCGCAGGTTCATGCGACGCGGCAGGCACGCCTGCAACGCCGAGTGGAAGCTGCTGTGCGGCACGCACAACCTGCTCAAACTGTGGCGGCACACGGCCACCCAGCCAGCGACCAAGCCAGCCACCGCCTAACCGACCACCCGGCGGGTCACCGGGGGCCGCCGCCAGCGCCATCGACCAGCCACCCGAGCCGCCGCCCGAGGCTCGAGAGCGCCCGGGGACCATCAGCGACATGGTGGCGCGTCCATTCCGCAACGGCCTGTTCATCGCCACCTGCCCAGCAAGCTGGGGCTTCCGGTCGGCTCCACGAGCGTTTGACGTCTCCCAGCCACTCTGGGCGACGGACTGCACGAGCTTGGCAAGGTTGCAGGCGGCGTTCAGGTCACGGTCCATGACCAGCCCGCAGGCCTCGCAGCAGAAGGTGCGCTCGGCGAGGGTGAGCTTGGCTTTCACCCACCCGCAGCCGGAGCACGTCTTGGAGGAAGGGAAGAACCGGTCGGCCACCACCAGCCGGCAGCCGTACCAGGTCGACTTGTAGACGAGCTGGCGGCGCAGCTCGGCCATCCCCGTATCGCTGATCGCGCGGGCCAGCCGGCGGTTGTGGACCATCCCGGCGACGTTCAACTGCTCCACCACCACGGTGCCGTGCTGGGTGGCGAGCGCGGTGGTGAGCTTGTGCAGCGCATCACGCCGCAGGTTGGCCGCCCGGGAATGCACCCGGGCCAGCCGCCGCCGGGTCTGGTCGTGGCGCCTCGATCCGAGCTTGCGGCGGGCCAGTTCCCGGTTGAGCCGCCGGAGTGTGCCCAAGGAGTGCTGGAGGGCGCGAGGGTTGGCGATGGTCATCCCGGTGGACAGCATCGCCAGATGCCGGACGCCGACATCCACCCCAACCACACTCGGCATGCAGTTGCTGGCCGGTACTTGCCGCTTCACCTCGACGGTGAACGACACGAACCAGCGGTCGGCCTGACGGGAGATGGTGGCGGCCAGAATCCGGGCGGTGCCCTGCTCCAGACGACGGGCGAGCTTCCTTGTCGACTCGTGCGTCTTGACGACCCCGATGCGGGGGAGCTGGACGTGTTTGCGGTCGGCCAGCACCCGGATGGCGCCGGTGGTGAACCGGCAGGCAGCCCAGGCGCGGCGCTTCTTCTTGCGGCGCGGGAAGCCCACCGGGCGGCCCTTGCGACGGCCGTTGCGGGAGTCGCTCCAGTTCTTGAGCGCCCGCGCGAGCGCGTCCAGGCCGCTGTTGTAGGCCTCCTTGCTGTTCTGTTGCCACCAGGGCGCCACGTCATGCTTGGCGCGGTTCCACTCGCGTCGCAGCTCCGCAAGGGTCCAGGGCACCTGCACGTCATGGCCAGCCTTCCGCTGGTCGAGGCGGGTGGTGACCAGCTCCAGGCCCCAGTTGTAGGCAAACAGCACCGCACCGGTGTGGGATGCGAGGCTGCCTTGCTTGCGTGGGGTGGGGTCCAGCGCGAACTGGTAGGCCTGGAGCACCGTGGCCATCACGGCATGTTCCCAAGGTTCGCGAGCCTGGTCATGTGGGCAACGATAGGGGTCGGGCGTGACAGCCAGCCGCCCCTGTCACAGGCGGCACCCCCCGCGCCGACCCGAGCATGACCCAAGCTGGGCAACGCTCACTCCAGATCCCACCCGCACTGCACTGTGCAGCGGCATCGGCTGAGGGCGTCGTTGAGGATCACGTCAAGGTCATCCGCGCCGGACCCAACCAACCATGCTGGCCGCGGCCGCTCGACTCGCCCGACCCACGGCGCCGGCTGCACCTCGCCAGCCTTCACGACAGCCCACCGAGTTCGACCAGAAGTTGCTGCTTCACCAGGGCTTACGGGGAGGGCGAGGCGCCCCGGCCCGGGCCGAGCGAGGAGCGGCACCTATGGCGTGCCGGTGACCGCCATCTGGCCCACATCAGGCGGCGGCGAGCTCGCCTGGTGCGCGCAGCGACATCATGCCAGCCCACATCCAGGAACCCAGGTGACGCATGGGGTTCCGGGCTTCAAGCCCCCTCCACGGCGGCGACGGACCGGCCGAGCAGGTAGTCGCGGACCTCCTCGGCGCAGCGCCACGGGTTGGCCCAGACCTCGGCGCCGGCGAAGCGGAGCACCGCGTAGCCCTGGGCGACCAGGTAGCGGTCGCGGCGGCGGTCCCGCACCACCTGGTCGCGGGATGCGGCGCTGGGCGGGTCGCCGTCGATCTCGACCACCAGCCGGGGGACGATCAGGAAGTCGACCCGGTAGGGGCCGATCTTGCAGCCCGGCTCCACCACCGTGCCGGCCGGCGCGCCCGGCCACCAGGCGGCCAGCCAGACGCGGGCCAGCGGGCGCTCGACCCTGCCGAGCAGCTTGCGCACGGCCGGGTCGGCCTTGGCCACCAACTCGACCATGGCGACACCGAGGGCGGCTCCGACCGGCTCTGGCCCTCGCGCTTCGTCGCCGCGTCCGGCGACCGGTAGTTGCACTCGTCGCTCCCCTGCTCGGCCCGTACGCGCGTGAGGCTTGGCAAGGTAAGGCTCTACTATAACTACAACTTTGTAACTACACTAGTGTGCTTCGCGTCAAGGGTTAACCAGCCGATCGGCGGAACTACGTTCTGCGCCTCTTCCCGTTCTTCCTGATGTACCTGAGCTCGAAGTTGCCGAAGGCGGCCCGGCCGAAGGGCTGGGTGTACGTGATCCTGGTGCTGAACTTCCTGTTCTTCGGGTTCTTCTTCCTCAACTTCGTCTTCAAGGGAGCTCACCGGCGACGCGCTGGTGATGTTCTAGGGAGTCAGCCCTTCGTCGAGGTAGGGAAGGGTCGCACCGAACCGCTCCTGGAGGTGCGCCAGCGACGTCGTGGGCTCGTACTTCGGCTGCTCTCCCTCGGCGAGGCAGGTCGGGATGACCTCGACGGGGGCGTCGTGGTTGGGGTCGTAGAAGAACGGGATGGAGTAGCGGTCGACGCCCGAGGTGTTGATCACCCGGTGCAGCGTCGCGGGGAACAGGTCGTTGGTCCACCGCGCGAGCATGTCGCCGACGTTGACCACGAAGGTCCCGGGGATCGGCTTGGCGTCGATCCAGCGACCGGCGGTGTTGCGGACCTGCAGGCCGCCCTTGTCGTCCTGGGCCAGCAGCGCCAGGCAGCCGTAGTCGGAGTGTGCGCCAGCGCCGATGCGCGACTCGTCGATCCGCTCCCCGCGCGACGACGCCTGGGGCGGGTAGTGCAACGGGCTCATGATCACCATCGGCGTGGTGAACCAGGCGTCGAAGTAGTCCTCGGGAAGCTCCAGGGCCGTCGCGACGGCGTGCGTCACCTGCCCCGCCAGGTCGTGGACGGCCTCGAAGTACGCCTCCATCGTCTCGCGGAAGCCGGGGACGTTGGTCGGCCACTGGTTCGGCCCGTGGAACGGGAGCCGCTGGCGGACCAGCGGATGGTCCGGCGAGAGGTCGTTGCCGATCCGGTAGCCCTCTTTGAGGTCTCCCTCCTCCTGCTGGTCCGGGTCGAGGTTCTCCATGCCGAGGTCGAACCAGCCCCGGTCGCACGGGGACTTCTCGACCGGCACCTCCGACTTCTTCTCGCGCGGGAGGGCGAAGAAGCGGGCGGCCTCGGCGAAGGTCCGGTCGATCAGGTCCTGGCCGACGCCGTGGCCGGCCAGGTAGGCGAAGCCGACGTTGCGGAAGGCACCGGCGAGGTCGAGCGCCGTGCGCTTTCGTTCGGCCTGGCCGCCGGTCCGAAAGGGTTCGAAGTCGACGACGGGGACCTGCTCGAGGGGGATGCGGTCGGCCCGCAGGGACGGCGCGATTCTCGGTGGGGCGGGCATCACGTGACTCCGATGCTGGGGTCGATGAACTCGTTGGTGAAGAGGTCCTCGGCCTTCAACCCCTGCTTGGGGGCGGCTCGCTGCGACACCAGGATGGGCGTGACGATGTCGACGAGACGCTGGATCCGGGTCTGGTCGAAGTTCCCGAGCGTGCTGTCGGAACCGTTGTTGACGAAGTCCTGGCGCATCTTCTCGATCGCGTAGCCGGCCAGGCCATCCGAGTAGGTCCAGTCGGTGTTGTACTTCCGCACGATGTCGATGATGAACTGGTTGGTCTTCTCCGGGTTCTTGAGGAAGTCGACCTGCGCGCGCTGCACGATCGGGACCAGCTTCTTCAGGCAGGGCGCCAGCTTGTCCTTGTCGGCTGGGCGGATCGACAGGGTCTGCGGGTAGAAGGGGTACCCGGTGTCGTTCACCAGCGCGTACTTCACCGGCTTCGGCTTCCACCCGTTGATGTCGTGCTCGTAGAGGTACGGCTCGGAGGTGGCGAACCCGGCCTGGGTGAGCTTGCCCTTGGCGCCGACGAAACGCGCCGGCGCACCGTCGTAGGAGGGGTCGACCTGCGAGCGGCGAAGGATGCCCGAGCCGATCAGGTATTCCATGTAGGTGTCGCCCTCGAAGTAGAGCACCTTGGCGTCGCTCTGCCCGATGTCGGCGATGATGTTGAACTGCGGGTAGGTTGCCGGGTCCCACATGATCATGAACGGGCTGATCTCCATGGGCGCGGTCACCGCGAGGGTCGGCTGCTTGCCGGAGAAGCGCACCGCCTCGTCGGTGTTCACCTGGCCCAGGGTGATGTTCTTGTCCTTGTACATCTGCGCCGACACCAGCTCGAATCCGGTCGCCGGGCCGCCGGAGCGGACCTCGATCCGCACCCCAGTGTCCTGGCCCTCCGCGACCAGCGGGCCGTTGACCAGCTTCTTGTTGGTGTCGACCTTGGGGTTGGGGCCGACCATGTGGTAGTAGACGCCATACTCAGACTCCGGGAACCAGTCGGTCTGGACCACGATGGTGGCCGGGCAGACGTCCTTCAGGTTGAGCCGGTCGCCCGCCGCGGCCTGCGGCGCGTTGCTCCCGCCTGTCGTTGCTTCCCCCCCGCCGTTGGTGCAGCCTGCCGCTACGATGGCGGCCGTCGCCAGGACGACCATCCCAAGGCGAAGTCTGCGCACGTGCCCTCCTTCTGCTGATGTGCTGCTGTCCACAAAGACGTGCCTACGGTCCGGCGTCGCCGGCCGACTCGTGCCAGCTTCCGACCACCCGCTTGGCGAGGAAGCCGAAGAACCAGAACACGACGATCCCGAGCAGCGACGACAGGAGGATCGCCGCCACCATCTGCTCGGACTGCAACCTGGACTGGTAGCGGTCGATGAGGATGCCGATCCCCGCCTCGCCCTGCCGGAAGAAGGTGTCGCCCACGATCGCGCCGATGACCGCCAGGCCGGCCGCGATGCGCAGCCCGGTGAAGACCGCGGGCAGCGCCGCTGGGAACTGCAGCTTCCACAGCCGGGTGAACCGGTTGGCGCCATGCAGGGTGAACAGGTCGTGGTGCTCCCGTTGCACCGACTGCAGCCCGAACAGCGTGCTGGCGATGATCGGAAAGATCGCGAAGATGACGACCACGAGCGTGCGGCTGGGGAAGCCGTAGCCGAACCACAACCCGAACAGCGGCACCATGGCGAGGATCGGGATCGTCTGGGTCATGACCGCATACGGGTACAGCGACCGTTCGATCCAGCGCGCCTGGCTCATCGCGATCGCCAGGGCCACGCCGATCACGATCGCCACGGCGAAGCCGAGGAAGGCGACCCTGGTCGACAGCCACAAGCCGTCGAGCAGGTCCGCGAGGTTGTAACGGTCCAGGAAGGCGACCTGGAGCACGTCGTGCGGCGGTGGCAGCAGGAAGCGGCGGTCGGCGTCCAGCAGCAGGTAGCTCACGCCGTACCACACGCCGGTCACGGCGAGTAGCACCAGGAACGGCGGCCCCCACAACGACAGCCAACGCTTGCGCCTGGAGGGCCTGAGCCGGACGGCGGCCTGGGTCGGCCCCGCCGCGGTCGCGTCGTGCGGCCCCGGGATGTCCGTCCCAACGCTCATCGGTGCGCGATCCCTTCCACCGGGCGGGGCCGGGGCGACGGCTGGCTCGGCTGTCGGCGCTCCCCCCTGAGGCAGGCCGACACCTCGCCTGCCACGTGGGCGAACTCCTCGTCGAAGCGCAGCCGCGGCGCGCGCGGGTACTCGAAGGGCACCGGGAAGTCGCCGACCACCCGACCCGGGCGGCCCGACATGACCACCACCCGCCTGGACACGAAGACCGCCTCGGTCACCGAGTGGGTGACGAACAGCGCCGTGAACCGCTGCGTCAGGAACAGCTGCAGGAGCTCGTCGTTGAGCCGTTCGCGGGTGATCTCGTCCAGCGCCCCGAACGGCTCGTCGAACAGGAACAGCTCGGGTTGCAGGGTCAGCGACCGTGCGAGCGAGACGCGCATCCGCATCCCTCCCGAGAGGGCGCGCGGATGGTGCCTTGCGAAGTCGCTCAGCCCCACCAGCTCGATCGCCTCGTTGGCGCGCCGGCGGCGCTCCTGCTTCGGCAGGTCGCCCAGCTCGGCCAGCAGCTCGACGTTGGCCTGGACGGTGCGCCATGGCAGCAGCGTCGGGTCCTGGAAGACGTAGCCGATCTTGTCGGTGTCGACCAGCACCTTGCCCTCGCTGGCGGCGGTGAGGCCGGAGGCGATCCGCAGCAGTGTGCTCTTCCCGCAGCCGGACGGGCCGACGACGCTGACGAACTCTCCGGACGCCACGCTCAGGTCGACGCCGGCAAGGGCCACGGTGCCGTCGGCGAATCGCTTGCTCACGCCATCGAACGTCAAGACTGGATTGCGCATCTCTCGCAACATTTCAGGCGTCTCTGTCAATCGGGGACGTTGATGGCCTAAGGTTCTCCGGCTCGGAAGACGGTGTCAACCGCACCACTCTCGTCGTTCCCGGCCGCGCCCGGGAAGCTCGCAAAAGGCGGAACAAAAGCCATCCGGCCGAATATCCAATTACCCTTGAAAATGCATCGGCGGAAACCGTCAGATGGTCCGCAGGCCGTACAGCACCCGCTCGAGCAGGGCCAGGTCCGGGCGGTCGCCGGCCTGGGCCGGCCGGTGGACCAGGACCAGGCCCTCGTCGGCCATGTCGCCGACGAGCACGCGGGTGACCCCGAGGGGGAGGTCGAGCCTGGCCGAGATCTCCGCGATCGAGAGGATGTCGCGGCACAGGCCGGCGATGGCTCGCTGCTCGACGGTCAGCTTCGGTGTCCGTTCCCCCTGCGAGGTGGTGGAGACCAGGGCCTCGATCTCGAGGTCGGCGTAGACGGGCCGGGTGCGCCCGCGCGTCATCGCGTACGGTCGGACGCGCCGCCGACCCGGTACCGCTGGTTGCTCGTCGGGAGTGGTCATGCCGATGACTCACCTGGGGGAGCGCTGCGCGCTCATGACGGGAGGGCGGACTGGAGCTCGGCACGGAGGGTGGGGGTGAGGACGTCGCCGGCGCGGGCGACCAGCACGGTCATCTCGTAGGCGACCACGCCGACGTTGCACGAGGTGGCGGCGAGCACCGCGAGGCAGGACCCGTCGCTGATCGACATGACGAACAGGAAGCCGCGGTCCATCTCGACCACGGTCTGCTTGACCTTGCCGCCGTCGAAGCAGCGGGCGGCACCCTGGGTGAGGCTGGACAGACCGGAGGCGATGGCGGCGAGCTGGTCGGCCTTCGGCCGGTCGAGGCGTTCCGACATCGCCACCGGCAGGCCGTCGGCCGAGACCACGATCGCGTGGGCGACACCAGGCGTGCCCTTGGAGAAGTTCGCGACCAGCCAGTTGAGGTTCCGCGCCTCTGCGCTGAGCTCCGGCATCGCGCCCCCCTTCTGACCTAGGGGGCGTCCTGCGGCCGCTCGCCGACGTCGGCGCCTCCGGCGACGGTGCGACCGCGCTCGAGCCCGGTGCGGTAGCTGGACAGCATGCTGCGGACCTCTTCGGGAGTGCGGCCGGAGGCGGGCGCCTGGTCGGGGTCGCTGGAGGGGGCTTGCCGGGCGTCGACCATACCAGGGGCGAGGTTGGCCCGTGGCACGCGCCGCGGCAGGCCGGCCTGCGTCAGCCGGGGACCGGCCGTTGCCGCCTCGGCCGGCGTCGGTTCCTCGGCCGGCGTGGCGGGCTGGGAACGGTAGCCCGGCTCGGCGGCGTCCGCCATAGCGGGCTCTTGCTGGTACGGCGGGGACTCGTCTGCCCGTGGCACTGCCGGCTGGCGGGTCGGCAGCGGTTCCGGCGTCTCCGGAGCGGCGGGCTCTGCCGGGTAGGGGGATGGGTTCTCCGGCGGCCTGGCGGCGGGCGGCCGGCGGTACGGCAAGGGCTGGTCGTCGGCGCGGGCGTGGGCGGGCCGGTAGGAAGGGGGTTCCACGGTCCTCGGGGTGGGCGCGGACCTCGGCGGGTTGCCGTCGCCGGCGGCGGCGCGCTGCCGGAGCGGCATCGGCGGCGGCTCGGCGGACTCGGGCGCGAACCAGTCCGAGCGTGCCGCCTCGAAGATCGGCAGGTGGTCGCCGGGCATGGCGACGGGCTCGGCGACCCGATCCGGCGACGGCAGCTCCGCCCGGCTGGGGACGGCGCCGGCCGGCTCCGGCATGGCCGCCGGCTCCTTCGGCCACACCAGCAGCCCATGCGGGAGCAGCATGAGCGCGGTCACCCCGCCATACCAGGAGTGGCGGAGCTGCACCTTGATCCCGTGGCGCTGCGCCAGGCGGCCGACGACATACAGGCCGAGCACGCGCGACAGGGCGAAGTCGATCTCCGGCGGGTTGGCGAGCCGCTCGTTGGCCTGGATCAGCTCCTCGTCGCTCATGCCGAGCCCGCGGTCCTCGATCTCGACGACGTAGCCGTGCGGCACCGCCTGGCCGGCGATCTGGACCTTGGTGTTGGGCGGCGAGAAGGCGGTGGCGTTCTCGATCAGCTCGGCGAGCAGGTGGATGACGTCGACGGAGGCATGGCCGGTCACATGGAGGTCGGCCAGGGGCAGGAACTCGACACGCTGGTACTCCTCGACCTCGGCGGCGGCCGCCCGGACCACGTCGACCAGCGTCATCCGCTGCGCCCAGTGCCGGCCGGGGTCGGCGCCGGAGAGCACGATCAGGTCCTCGGCGTTGCGCCGCATGCGGGTCGCCAGGTGGTCGAGGCGGAACAGGTGCTCCAGCGTCTCCGGGTCGGCCTCGTTGCGCTCCAGGTCGTCGATCAGCTCGAGCTGGCGGTCGATCAGGGTCTGGGAGCGGCGGGCCAGGTTGGTGAACATGTCGCCGATCGACCGGCGCAGCGCCGCCTGCTCGGTCGCCAGCCGGACGGCCACCTCCTGGATCTCGTCGACCGCTTGGGCGACCTGGCCGATCTCGTCCCGTGACCGGATCCCGATCGGGTCGACGCGGACGTCGAGGTCGCCGCTCTCGGTGGTACGCAGCCGCTCGACCGCCTCCGGCAGGCGGCGCTCGGCGATCTCGCGCGCACCGGCCCGGAGGCGCTGCAGCGGCCGGGCCATCGACCGTGCGACCACGAACAGCGCGAGCAGCGCGATCGCGAGGATGACGGCGATCAGCAGGGCGTCGCGGAGCGCCTGGCGCTGTGCCGAGGAGCTGAGGTTCTGGCTCTGGCCGATCACGCCGTCCAGGAGCCGGCTCTCGACCGACCGCATGAGCTCGATCTGCGTGCTGCTGGCGGCCAGCCACTGCGCGGGCTCGATGTCCAGGCGTGGGCTGGCCTGGCGGTCCAGGGCGGACTGCGCCATCCGGCTGACCTGGAGGACCGCCTGGCCGGTGACGACGTCGGCGTTCAGGCTGCGCTGCAGCTCGCTCGCGTCGGCCTGGAACTGCTCGGCTGCCGCCCGCTGCTCGGCGAGCAGGTCGGCGAGGTCCTGGAACTCGCCGAACGCGAACGCCCCACGGTAGGTGATCCCGTGGAGGCTGCCGCGGATCTGTGAGGTCACCTCCTTGGTGCGGGAGAGGTCGTTGAACGCGCGAACACTCTGCGCGAGCTCCTCGTCCCCCCCGGGCTGGGCGATCTCCAGGTCCACGTCGAGCAGTCGCCTGATGAGCTGGGAGTACTCGTCGAAGATGGCCCGTTCGGTCAGCGACGCCGAGGCGACCGCCTCCCTGAGCCCGGCGAGATCCTCCAGCCCGGCCCTTGCGGCGTCGAACCTGGCCCGCTGCCGGCGGCCGAGCGTGTCATACAGCGAGGGCTCGGCCTCACGGTAGGCGGCCACCCGCTGGTCCACGAGCGGCTGCTGGGCGGTGAGGCCCCTGACGACGTCCTGGGCGTCGTTGGTCCTGATGCCGCGCGCGCGTACCTCCATGTAGCCGGCGGTGAGGTCGCGCTCCGCCTGCAGCTCGTGGACCAGCCCGGTGACCTGGCGACTGAACTCGGCCAGCCTGCTGCCCCTGTCGAGCGCCCGCACGTCCCCAACCGAGGAGCCGATGCCGAAGCTGGCCAGCACCAGGAACGCCACAGCCGGGATCACCAGGACGGCGATCAGCTTTGAGCGGACCCGCCAGTTGCGCAACCGCATCAACCGTCCGGAGTCGCCGACGCGGGGGGACGTCGTCAACGGGGAGGCGTCGTTCGTACGCCGTGTCTGCACGAGGTCTCACTACCTCTCTCGACCGGAGGCGTGGTAGGCGCCGGATTATACTCAGCTCGCACGGTCATGCGAGGGTTGCGAAAGTTGACACCGTCTCGCTCCCTGGCGCAATCTGGCGCGGCCAAAACCGCCCCCGGCACCTTAATCCGCCCCTTTATTGGGAGAGATGTCTGCTATGCGTGTATGGACCCGTGCCGCCCTCGGTGTCGTCGTCCTCGTGGCCGCCGCGTGCACCGGTTCGAACCCGGCGAATGAGCAGAGATCGGTGGAGGAGGTGAGGATCGGCGTGCTGGCGCCCCTCTCCGGGGCGAACCGCGCCGCCGGACAGGACGCGCTGCGTGGCGCCCAACTCGCCGCCGCGCTCGTCAACGGCGAGGAGGGACCGGTCCCGCTGCTGGGCGTCACCGACGCGGGGCTCCGCGGGCTCGGTGGCCCGAAGATCGCGATCGTGCCCGCCGACACCGGGAGCGATCCGTTGAGGAGTCCGGCACGTGGCGCCACGCAGGCCGCCAACCTGGTCACACAGGAGCGGGTCGTCGGGCTCGTCGGGGCCTACGACGCTGAGGTGACCGCCGCGGCGAGCCAGCGGACCGAGCGCCTCGGTGTGCCGTTCGTCAACGGCGACACCTCCACCGGGTATCTGACGGAGCGGGGCCTCGACTGGTTCTTCCGGACCGGGCCGACTGACCGGATGTTCGGGCAGGCCTTCTTCTCCACCCTCCGGCAGGAGAAGGTTCGGCCGAAGCGGATCAGCATCCTCTATACCACCGACGCGAATGGCGAGGGCCTGCACAGCGTGCTCCACAACCTCGCACCCGAAGCCGACTACGACGAGCACGGCATGGTGAAGTTCGCGCCGGGGAAGGCCAATCTCGTCCCGGAGCTGGAGGTGCTCCGCAACGACAAGAAACCCGACGTGCTGTTCCTCGTCACCTCGACCGGCAGCGACGCCGTGCGGGTCCTCGAGACGATGGGCGACATCGGCTATCGGCCACCGGAGATCTTCGCGTTCGGCGGCGGGTTCTCGGAGCCGCAGGTCCTGCAGGCCGCCGGCGCGGCCGGTGAGGGCCTGTTCTACAGCTCCGCCTGGTCGCGGGAGGTCGCCGCCCGCAACCCGTCCGCCAAGCCGGTCATGGACCGGTACGAGGGTCGCTTCAGCGCGGCGATGAGCGAGGTGGCGGCCGGCTCGTTCACCGCGGTGCTGACGCTGGCCGCGGCGATCGACGCTGCCGGCTCGGTCGACCCGCAGCGGGTGCGGACCGCCCTGATCGGCCTCGACCTCCCCGGCCGCAGCACGATCATGCCCTGGAGCGGCGTGCGGTTCGACACCTCGCACCAGAACGCACGCGCAGCCGGCACCGTCGAGCAAGTGGTGCAAGGTGGCTTCCGCGTCGTCTTCCCCAACGAGCTCGCGCAGGCCCGCTGACCGCTCGGCGGTGACCGCGGTGGCCACGGTCGTCCGCGGCGGGCACGTGCTGACCATGGGCCCGGCCGGCGACCTGGCGGGCGGCGCGGTCGCCTTCGTCGGCGACGAGGTGGTCGCCGTCGGCCCCTTCGACCAGGTTCAGGCGCGCTTCCCCGACGCCGAGGTGGTCGGCGACGACCATGGTGTGGTCCTGCCAGGGCTTGTCAACGCCCACACCCACCTGTCGGAGGCGCTGATCCCGGGCATGGGCGAGGACCTGACGCTGTTCGAGTGGGCCACGCGGATCGTGGTGCCCGCCGGCCGTCACCTGACCGGGGAGATGGCCATGGTCGGGGCCATGCTCAAGGGTGCCGAGCTGCTGCTGTCCGGGGTCACGTGCGTGAGCGACATGTTCCACCACACCAACATGGGCTCGCTGGCCAGCCTCGGCGTGGTCGACGGGCTGGAGGCGATGGGTCTGCGTGGCGTCGTCGCCTTCGGCGCCGAGGACGTCTTCGACCCGCACCCGGTGGCCGGCTTCCTCGACGAGCACCAGGCGCTCGCCGACCGTTGCCGGGCGGCCGGGCGCGTGGGGTTCCGCATGGGTGTCGGCACCCTGCTCGGCCAGAGCGACGAGCTGCTGGCCGCTTCGGCGCGGGCGGCCCGCGAGCATGGCTGGGCGGTCCACACCCATCTCGCCGAGGTCCGGGAGGAGGTCGTCCAGGCGCGCATGCGCTGGGGCCGCAGCGCCGTGGAGCGGTCGGCCGACGCCGGCCTGCTGGACGTGCCGGTGCTGGCCGCCCATTGCATCTGGGTCGACCAGGCCGAGATCTTCGCGCTTGCCCGGGCGGGCGTGGCCGCGGTGCACAACCCGGTGGCCAACATGATCCTCGCCTCCGGGGTCTGCCCGGTGCCGGCCCTGCGCGCCGCCGGGATCGTCGTCGGCCTCGGCACCGACGGCGCCGCCTCCAACGACAGCCAGAACCTGCTGGAGGCGGTGAAGGCGGCCGCCCTGCTGCAGAAGGTGGCCCGTCTGGACGCCCGCGCTCTCACCGCCGGCGACGTGCTGGCGATGGCGACGATCGAGGGTGCCCGTGCGCTTGGCCTTGACGGGCTGGTCGGCTCCCTGGAGCCGGGCAAGCGTGCCGACCTGGTCCGCTTGCGGGGCGACCGGCCCGGCCTGGCCAACGTCCACGACCCCCGTCAGCAGGTCGTCTACTGCACCTCCCCGGCCGACGTGGCCGACGTCTGGGTCGACGGCGAGCGCCGGGTCGCGTCAGGACGGCTGGTCGGCCACGACCTGGCCGCCCTGGTCGAGGCGAGCCGACCCCTTGCCGCCGAGCTGGTGACGCGCGCCGGCCTGGGCGAGTTCTCTCGGCTCGCCAGATAGCACCGGTTGGATGCGGTTCCAGGCCTGCCGCCCGCGCAGCAGTTCCCGCCGCGTCAGCCGGACCGGCGCAGGGCGCGGGCGGCGCGGGCGGCGTCGCGGACCAGTGCGAGCCGGCGCCGGAGCCGCCGACCGGGCCGCCGCCGCACGCCGAGCGTCTCGAGGACCACGGCGGCGGTGTTGCGGCCAGGCAGCCCGGTCACGCCCCCGCCTGGGTGGGTGCCGGCGCCGGTCAGGAACAGCCCGCCGATGGGGGTCCGGTAGCCGGCCAGGCTCGGCGACGGCCGGAAGCTCCCGAGCTGGTCAAGGCTCATCTCCACGTGGTTGGGGTTGGCGTGCGCGCCGCCGTGGCGCGCGACCCATTCCAGCGGGCCGGTGACGTGCCGCTCGACCGGCTCCAGGGTGGTGCCGAGGGCCCGCTCGGCGACCCGCCAGGCGTGGTCGGCGGCGCGCTGGAGGGAGGCGGCGTCCCATGGGCCGGCCGCCGGCCGCCACGGCACGAAGGTCGACAGCCACAGCGCCGCCCGGCCGTCGGGGGCCCAGCCGGGCTCCAGGGTGGACGGGAAGGCGAGCATCAGCGGCGGGCGCGCCGGCAGCTCGCCGAGCCGGATCCGCGCGAACGCGGCCTCGACGTCGGCGACGGTGTTGGCCGACAGCAGGAACGACCGTTGGAACCCTGGCGGGCCCGGGACCTCGGGCATGCGGGCGAGGATCGCGTCGACCTTCAGCTCGGAGACGTTGGCCCGCCCGACGTGGATGCGCCTGGCCTCGGCGAGCAGCTTGGACGGCACCTCGGCCTCGTCCACCAGGCCGAGCAGCAGCCGGCGGGCGTCGACCGCGGACACCACCGCCGTGGCCGCCTGGACGCGCTCGCCGCCGGCGTGGACGGCGACCGCCCGGCCGTCCCTGAGCTCCACCCGGGTGACCGGCTGCCCGCAGCGCAGCTCCCCGCCGGCCGCCTCCAGGCAGCGGACCAACGCATCCACGGTCGCCCTGGAACCGCCGGCCGGGCGGGCCGCGGGGCTGCCGTGGCCGCCGGCGAGCAGCAGCGCGCCGGCGCCGGTGCCGGGGTCGGCGGGTGACTGCTGCGAGTGGGCCGCCCAGTGGGCCAGCACGCCCTGCAGGCGAGGGTCGGCCACGACCGACCGGACCAGGTTGGACGCCGAGCCGAGCAGCGCCTGCAGCAGCCTGCCGGCCTCCGCGCCGAGGGCGGCCTCGGCGAGGGCGGCCAGCTCGCGGAGGGACGGCGGCGGCCCGGCGTCGGTCTGGCGCAGCAGGGCCATGGCGGCGGCGGCCCAGCCGGCGAAGCGCTGGTAGGCGTCGGCGTCGGCGTCGCCGACGACGGGGCGAAGCCGCTCGACGGTCCGCTCCAGCGAGGCGTCGAAGGCGAGCGCGGCGCCGTCGTCGCTGGGGGCCAGGGTCACCTCGTCGCGGAGGTGGAAGCGCAGCCCGAAGCGGCGCTCCAGCTCCAGGTCGGCGGCGACGCCGCTGGCGCGGATGCCGCCGTGCTCGTAGGCGCCGAGCTCCAGGCGGCCGCGGCCGTCGGGCAGGTCGACGGTGTGGATGCAGCCGCCCGGCGTCTCGGCGGCCTCCAGGACGGTCACGGCGAGGCCGGCTCTGGCCAGGTAGCACGCGCAGGCGAGACCGTTGTGGCCGGCGCCGATCACGACCACGTCGGTGGAGAGGCTCACCTGGGCGCGCTCGAGGCGGCGTCGGCGACCTGGCCGAGGCGGTCCAGCAGCAGGCGCAGGCACCAGGCCCGGGTGAGCACGTCGGCCGGGAGATGGCCGCCCTGGTCGCGGCGGAGCGCGGCCAGCTCGCGGCCGTCCGGCACGAGTGTGACCAGGCCCGGAGCCAGCTCGCCGACGCCCCGCAACCGCAGCAGCCGACCGCCGACGCGGCGGCCGGTCGGCAGGCCCGCGGCGCGCCGCTCGGCCGCGTCGCCGAGGAACGAGCGGTGGGTGAGCCGGGGAGCGACATAGCCGAGCACCGCGGCGTAGTGGTCCCGCCAGCGCTCCAGCACCGCGGCGAGCAGCGCGCCGAGCCGGTTGTGGACCTCCACGAACGCCTCCCGCTCGGCGTCGCCCCAGCGCCAGGCGCCGCCGGAACGCACCACGGTGCAGTCCGTCCGCCAGGTGCAGGCGAGGCCGCGGTGCTCGAACAGGCCGGGGTCGTCGTAGCGGGCGCAGGGAGACGGCCGGCCGCGCCAGCGGTAGAGGGCCTCGTAGGGGACCAGCCCGAACGGCTCGGACACCACCGCGCGGTCGACCCGCAGGCCGTGCCCGGCGAGCGGGGCGTTGGACAGCAGCTCCGGGGGGGCGAAGCGGGCCAGCGGCGCCGGCCAGTCGCCGCGGTCGAGTGGCCTGAACCCGGCGGCCAGCAGCATGCCGTTGATGGCGCGGTGCTCGTCGGACACGGTGCACGGCTTGACCTTCTGGCCGGGCAGCAGCAGCAGCACCGAGGGCTCGCGGGCGGGGGGTGGCTGGTGCTCGTGCAGCAGCCACCGGTGGAAGGCGCGGACCGCCGGCAGGTCCAGGCCGGCGAGGTTCTCGCGCGGGCAGAAGAAGGTCAGCTCCTCGTCCAGGCTGTAGGGCGGGATCGGCTTGGCCCGGGCCAGCTCGACCAGGCGCTCCCGGCCGCCGGTCATGCCCGCACCGCTCCGCCCACGCGGGTGGCGGCCAGGCCGCCCTCCATCGTCCAGCCGATCCGGAGCAGCCGCCGGACCCGCCGCAGCAGCTCCTCGGGCAGCCTGGCGGCGTTGGTGGCCAGCACCAGGTCGGCGGCCTCGACCAGGCGGGCGACGGCCTGCGGGTCGTCGAGCAGGGCGCTGCGGACCGCCGCCGGCGAGAACTGCTGCACGATCGCTTCCAGCCGGCGGCGCGAGCGGGCGTCGACCGCGACCACGCCAACCAGGGCATCGGCCGGGATGTCCACCAGCGTCCGCATGGTCTCCTCGGACGGCACGAAGTTGACGGGGACGACCTGTGCGCCGGCCGGGGCCAGCTCGCGGGCCTCGGCGAGGTGGAAGTAGGGGGTGAACAGCGCGTCGGCGCCGCCGAGCCGGGCGGGGTCGGCGCGCGCCTCCTCCAGCAGCAGCGGCTGAAGGCCAATGGGGATGTCGCGTTGGAGCTGCTCGAGGCCTCGCTGGAGGTCGACCGGGTTGCACTCCAGGAACAGCACGCGCGGCGCCGGCCGGAAGACCTCGTCGGCGACGTTGCCGACCAGCTCCGCGAAGGAGCCGCGGTCGCCGCCGGCCAGCCGCCAGCGCACCGCCAGGCGCCGGACGGCGGCCTCGACGTCGCGCTCGCCGGTCTCGCCGGCCGGCGGGTCCCTGCTGACGACCGTCCCGCGCCGGTTGGTCACCCCGACCCAGCCCTGTCTGGCCAGCTCCTGGATGGCGCGGCCGACCGTGCTCGGGCTGGCGCCGAGCTCGGCGGCGAGGGTGCGGACCGACGGCAGCGGGCCACCGGGCGGGTGGGCGCCACGCATGATGCGGTCCCGCAGCGCCTCCTCGACGTCGCGGGCGGACAGCATCGTGGGCTTCAACGCTCCCCGACCGTCCGCTGCCGGCACGCGTCCTCCTCGATCGCAAGAGTCTCTTGTCTCTTGTCTCGGACAGTGGGCGGAAACGTATCACGCGAAGGTGGCGGCCGCGAGAACGCCGGCGAGCCCTGGCGTCGACCACTCGTCGACCACCAGGATCCCGGAGCTCGGCAGGTACCAGACCCGCTGCCGGTAGCTGGTCTCCGGCTTCAAGGTGCCGGCGTCCAGGCATGGGACCACCCAGGCGCGGTACAGCGCCCGCTTGGTCCCCATCTTGGCGAACCCCGCCGTGCGCGGCCGCGCCGGGGTCTGCTCGACCAGCCCGTCGCGGTCCGCCGGGCAGCCCTCGACCCCGGTACCCGGATGCCAGACCCGCTCCGGGCGGTAGGGGCCGAGCTCGTGGGCGATGGCGATCTGGCTGGGGCCGAGGAGCAGGAAGCCGGGGCAGTCGACCCCGCCGACGCTGCGGCGGCAGGCGCCGCCGGAGGCGACCGTGACCCGGTCGGCGGCGTCGCGGGTGGCGCGCCATTCCGGCGCCAGCCGGATGGTCATGGCCCGGAACGTGAGCCGGCCGCCAGCCAGCCGGCTGGCCTGGCCGGTCGTGCCCGGCGCCGTGGTCGCGGCCGCCCCGGTCGTGCCCTCCAGGGTCGTGGTGGTCGTCCCGTCCGTGGGCGCGGTGACGGTCTGCGTGGTGGCGATCCCGAGGCCACCGCCGGCCTGGCCGGCCTCGCCACCACAGCCGGCCAGGGCGCTCGCGGCGACGAGCGCGAGCAGAACCACGGGAGCCCGGGAGCGACGCATGGGGTGGCCTCCTCGCCGTGAGCGACCCTCTACGCCGGGGTTCTGCGAGTGAAGCGGGCAAGAATGGAGTTACCAATCTAGTGGGAATCACGTATCGCCTACAGGCCGCCGAGGGTGTAAGAACCGTATGCTCAGGAGGTTGCGGCAGCAACTTCCCTTCCAGGAGGCCCGATGCGGAAGCGACTCAGCATGGCCGCAGTTGCCGCCCTGCTGGCTGCAGTCCTCAGCGTGACACTAGCGTCTGCCTCATCCCCCAAGACCAACGGGTCACACGTTGACGCTGCGCGGGTCACTCAACCGACGATCGCGCCGATCCAGCAATTGAGCCTCGACCTTGGCGAGAGAGCCTCCACCGACAGCGTGGCCCGCGTTGGCGAGAAGGTCGGCCAGGTCGCTGGTTTCTGTCACCTCCATTCCTGAAGTCCAGCACGGCGCACCTCCCCAGGAAGTCGCCGTCCCGCAGCCAGCCGCGCCCGCCATACCGCTCGTACGCGCAGTACTTCGTATCGAGTTTCCTCGCGGCAGGAACCGGATGGTAGCGTCAACCGGTTGTCGGCACGGGGGCGTTGGGGGGGTCGGGACATGGAGGCGAGGCCCATCGCCGTGTCCTGGCGCCCGGTCGACGGCCCGGCGGTGCGGGGGGTGGCGGTCGCGATCGCCAGGACCGCGCTGCTCGCCGGTGTCTACGTGGCCGCCGCGAAGGCGGCGTTCGCGCTCGCGTTCGTCCACACCAGCATCGCGCCGATCTGGCCGCCGAGCGGGATCGCGCTGGCGGCGGTCCTGCTGTTCGGCCGCCGCGCCGTCCCCGGGGTGCTGCTGGGGGCGTTCCTGTTCAACGCCTCCACGCCCGTGCCGCTGTGGGTGAGCGCCGCGATGGGGATCGGCAACACCACCGAGGCGGTCGTCGGTGCCTGGCTGCTGCGCCGCGCCGGGTTCCGCCGCGCCATCGACCGGGTCCGCGACGTGCTGGCCCTCGCGGGCCTGGGCGCGCTGGTGAGCACCGCGATCAGCGCCAGCGTCGGGGTGGGGAGCCTGTGGCTGAGCGGCATCCTTCCGGACACCCAGGTACGGGTGGGGTGGGCGATCTGGTGGTTCGGCGACGCCTCCGGCGTGCTGACCGTCGCGCCGCTGCTGCTGCTCGCGTCGACGCGGCGTCATTGGCGGCGCCCAGAGCCGGGCATGGTGCTGGAGGCCGCCGCGCTGGCGGCGACGCTCGTCCTGATCGTGTCGGCCGGTCTCACCGAACGGGTCGCACGGCCGTTCCTGGTGTTCCCGGCGCTGGTGTGGGCCGCGGTCCGCTTCCGCCAGGCCGGCGCGGCCGTCGCCAGCCTGTTCGTGTCGGTGGTGGTGGTGTGGCTGACCCTGCACGACCGCGGCCCGTTCGTCGAGCCGTCGCTGACCCAGAGCCTCCTGCTGACCCAGGCCGCCACCGGCGCGGTCATGGCGACCAGCCTGGCCTTGGCCGCGCAGACCGTCCAGCGGGAGCTGGCGGCGCAGACGCTCGGCCGGCGCGAGCATCAGCTCGCCGAGGCGCACGCCCAGGCGGAGCTCTCCCGCCGGCTGCAGAACGGCCTGCTGCCCGTGCTGTCGCTGCACGACCCGGCGCTGCTGCTCCGCACCCGCTACCAGCCCGGCCAGCGGCGGGCGCTGCTCGGCGCGGACTTCTACGACGCGCTGGAGCTGCCGGACGGCACCGTGGCCACGCTGATCGGCGACGTGGCGGGGCACGGCCCCGACGAGGCGGCCGTCGGTGTCGCCTTGCGGGCGGCCTGGCGTGGGCTGGTCCTGTCCGGGCACGGGCCACGCGGGCTGCTGGACGGCCTGGACAAGGTGCTGGTGTCCAACCGGCCGTCGGAGGAGATGTTCACCACGGTGTGCTGCACCTGGATCAGCCCCGACCGGACCCGGGTCACCGTCGCGCCGGCCGGCCATCCCCCGCCGCTGCTGGTCTCGGGCGGGAAGGTCCGGGTGGAGGAGCTGCCGGGTGGCCCGGCCCTCGGCATCCTCGACCACGGCTACGAGTGGGAGGCGAGGACGCTCGAGGTCGGGGACGGGTGGGCGCTCCTCTGCTACACGGACGGGCTGGTCGAGGGGTTGCGGGCGCCGGGCTCCGTGGAGCGCTTCGGGATCGACGGGCTGATCGAGACCGTCGCCGGGCTGCTCGCGACCGACCGCGGCCTGGACGCGATGCTCGACGGCCTCCTGGCCGCCGTCCGCGGCGCCAACGGCGGGGAGCTGTCCGACGACGTCGCGATCCTCTGCTGCGCCCGGTCGTCTTGACAGGATGTCTCGGCTAGCTTATAAGCATTTTGCCCAGACATACCGATTTGTGTGGAGTCGTCCCTGCTGGCTCCACGACCTCCGGTCCGCGTCCCCCCGTCCCGACGCCACCCAGGAGGTGGGGCAATGTCGCCACCGTCGCCCACCCGTCCACGTGGAAGCACCCGCCTGCTCATCGCGGCGCTGCTGTGCGCCGTCGCGGCCCTGGTCGCCGCGCCGGCGGCGGGCAGCGCCGCACCGGCACCGGCCGGCGCGGCCTGGCACCCCGCACAGGTCGCCTCGCTGGCGCAGCAGGCCGGCATCAGCCGGTCGGACGCCACCCGGCGGCTGGACGCCCAGGGCGCGCAGACCGCCCTGGCCGATCGCCTGACCCGCACGCTCGGCGCCCGGGCCGCCGGCGCCTACGTCGACGCCGCCTCCGGCGCGCTGGTGGTCAACGTCCTGGACGCGTCGACAGCCACGCGGGCCCGCGCCGCCGGCGCCACCTCGCGGCTGGTCGCCCGCAGCCTTCGGCGACTGGAGCGGATCAAGGGGGCACTGGACGCCGTCAAGCGGGCGCCGACCGGCGCCTCGTGGTCGGTCGACGTGCCCTCCAACTCGGTCCTGGTCAGCGTGCCCATGGGCAGCAGTCCCACCACCGCCGCGTTCCTGGCCCGGGCCCGCTCCTACGGCGGGGCCGTCCGGGTCGAGCGCACCGCCGCGGTCCAGACCCACGCCTTCTACGGCGGCCAGGCCATCCTCCGCGGCGGCTCCCGCTGCTCGGCCGGGTTCAACACCCGCAGCGGCAGCGGCCGCAACTACGTGCTGACCGCCGGGCACTGCACCAACCTCGGCGGGACGTGGAGGACCTCCGGCGGCCAGACGATCGGCCCGGTCGCCGCGTCGAGCTTCCCCGGCAACGACTACGGGGCCATCCGCATCAGCGACCCGGTGGCCCTGGACCCGCGCGGCGGGGTGCTCTACTTCGGCGCGTTCCGTGACATCACCGGCGCCAGCCGCGTGCCGGTGGGCTCCTCGGCCTGCAAGACCGGGTCGACCACGGGCACGACCTGCGGGACGGTGCAGGCCTACAACGTCACCGTCAACTATGCCGAGGGCACCGTCTTCGGCCTCACCCGCACCAACATCTGTACCCAGCCGGGCGACAGCGGCGGGGCGCTGTTCGCGGGCAGCCTCGCCCAGGGCATCACCTCCGGTGGCACCATCGGCGGCTGCAACCAGGCCGGCTTCCGCAGTTTCTTCCAGCCCGCGGACGAACCGCTGAGCGTGTACGGCCTCACCCTGCTGTAGGAGCGATGTGGCCGCCCGGCCTCGCGCCGGGCGGCCACCCCGCTCAAACGGGTACCCGCTCGACCGAGGTCGTGAGCTCCGCCATGACCGATGGCAGCGGCTCGACCCCGAGCCCAGGCCCCCGAGGCACCGCCAGGTGGCCGTCCCGCAGCACGAACGGGTCGGTCAGGTCCAGGTGGAAGTAGCGGTCGGAGGCGGAGATGTCGCCGGGGAGGGTGAACCCGGGGAGGGCGGCGAGGGCGACGTTGGCGGCGCGGCCGATGCCGGTCTCCAGCATCCCGCCGCACCAGAGGGGCACGCCGCGGGCGTGGCAGAGGTCGTGCAGGCGTCGCGCCTCCAGGTAGCCGCCGACCCGTCCCGCCTTGACGTTGACGATCCGGCAGGCGCCGAGGGCGAGCGCGTCGGCGGCCGCCTTGACCGAGGTGATCGACTCGTCGAGGCAGATCGGGGTGCGCAGGCGGCGCTGCAGCTCGGCGTGGCCGAGCAGGTCCTCCTCGGGGAGCGGCTGCTCGATCAGCAGCAGCCCGAACGGGTCGAGCCCGGCGAGGTGGGCGGCGTCGACGAGGGTGTAGGCGGCGTTGGCGTCGACCTGGAGGGCCAGCTCGTCGCCGAAGCGCTCCCGCACCGCCGCGACCGGCTCCAGGTCCCAGCCCGGCTCGATCTTGAGCTTGATCCTGAGGTAGCCGGCGTCCAGGTAGCCGGCGACCGCGTCCAGCAGCTCCGCCAGCGACCCCATGATGCCGACCGAGACCCCGGCGGGGACGCGCTCGCGGGTGGCGCCGAGGTGGCTGGCCAGGGGGATGCCGCGGGCCCGGAGCCAGGCGTCGAGCACGGCCAGCTCCAGCGCCGCCTTGGCCATCCGGTGGCCCCTGACGAAGCCGAGCGCCGGCGCGACCGCCTCCGGCCGCAGGTCATGGAGGTCGGCGACGGCCGGCAGCAGGAAGCGGCGCAGGACGTCGGCGGCGCCGTCGACGTACTCCGAGGAGTAGCGGGGCTCGGCGCCGGCCACGCACTCCCCCCAGCCCTCGGCGTCGGCGGTGGCGACCCGCACCAGCAGCACGTCGCGCGCCGTCTCCTCCCCGAAGGAGGTGCGGAACGGCGCGACCAGCGGCAGCGCCACCCGCCGCAGCTCCACCTCGGCGAGCTTCACCCCTCGGCCCTCCGCTGGACGACGTAGCAGCCGGGGCGGGCGAACCCGGTCACGGTCGCGCCCTCGGCGAGCAGGCCGCCGAGCACTTCGCGGACGGCGTAGCGCCAGCGGCGGGCCGCCGCCGGGTCGCGGCCGCGCAGATCTTCCACGTCGCGGGGCACGCGGACCAGCAGGACCGGCGCGTCCGCCGCGCCACCGACCGGGAGCCCGTCGCGACCCTCGTCGAGCGCCACCACCGCGCCGGCCGAGCGCAGCGCCTCGGGGTCCGGCTCGGCCGGCGACCCCGTGCAGGCGGCCGCCACCCGCGGGTCGTCCAGCCGCCAGGCGACCAGCAGCCGGTCGCTCGCGTCGCCGGCGTTGATGGCGTCGGTCATCGGGCCGTAGAAGTCCGGCAGGTACTCGCTGGCCTCGGCGGCGAGCTTGGTCAGGTTGAACCAGGCGTTGCGGGCCACCAGCGGGTCGAAGGTCCACACCGCCAGCGGGAGCCCGTGGCCGAGCGCCCAGGCCCGCTGGTGCAGCTTGAGGGCGAACCCCACGCCGCGGCGCTGGGTGCCGGGGGCCACGCCGGCGATGTGGGAGTGCAGCGCCCGCCGGGCGGGCGCGCTGAGGAAGCCCATGCAGGCGCCGGCCAGCCGCTCGCCCGCCCACGCCCCGGAGACGTAGTCGCCGGCGTGCGCCAGCGCCCGCAGCAGCTCGGCGGTGACCGGCGGCGGGCTGTCAGCCGCCGGTCGCCAGATCTCCTCGAACAGCCGTTGCGCCAGCCGGAGCTCGGCGACGTCGTGGAGCTCTCGGACGTCGACCCCCGCGGCGGTGGCGGCGGCCAGGGCGTCGGCGGCCGCGGTCGCGGCCAGCGTCATCCCCACCTCCCTCGTGTGGCCGGGCTGCATGGTAGCCGAGCGACCTCAGCCGAACAGCGGGAACCGCTCCGACAGCGGGCCGAGGGCGCTGCGCTCCTCGCCGGTCAGCGGCAGCCTGCCGGTTCCCTTCAGCGCGTAGGTCACGTCGTCCCAGCCCATCGGCACCTGCTCGCCCAGCAGCGCGTCCAGCGTCTCGCGCGTGACCGCGAGGGACGCGGGCGGGGGCGGTGGCGCGTCCGGCAGCTCGACCGCCACGTCGAGGTGATGGATGGCGGCCTCGACCGCCCAGATCGCCAGGAAGACCTCCATCGTCACGACGTGCCCCTGGAACTCCAGGCGCTGGTCGGGGATGGCGGCTCGCCCCTGCCGCAGCGCCGCCCCGGTCGTCAGGTGCAGGTGCCGCACGACGCCGGAGGGCCGGGCGTAGGCGGAGGCGACCAGCCGCGTGAACCTGGCGTGGCCCAGGTCGGGCTCGCCGGGAGCGCAGCAGTCCCGCCAGTACGAGGCGACGTCGGTGTCGGCGGGGCGGGCGGTGGGGCTGGCGAACCCGACCAGGATCTCCTGCATGCCGAAGTCCAGGTGGCAGAGCACGTCGCAGACCGCCCAGCCACGGCAGCGGCTCGGGGACAGGAGCTGCTCGTCGGTGAGCGAGGCCGCCAGCTCGTCGATCGTGGTGTAGGCCGCGACGTACGCGTCGCGCGCCCGCTGGAATCGATTGGCGTCCATCGGTCACACCCGCTCCAGTCCGACGTAGTTCTCGGCCAGGCTGCGCGCGGCCGCCTCCGAGCCGGTCACGTAGTCCAGGCGCGCCCGCTGCAGCTTGAGCTGGAACTCGTCGTCGGCCGGGGACCGGTGCAGCAGCGTCGTCATCCAGGTGGAGAAGTCCTGCGCCCGCCACACCCGGCGCAGGCACGTGCCCGACCAGGCGTCCAGCAGGTCGCTGCCGCCGGTCCGGTACCAGGCGGCCAGCGCCTGGGCCAGCAGCCGCACGTCGGCCACGGCCAGGTTCATGCCCTTGGCGCCGGTCGGCGGGACGATGTGGGCGGCGTCGCCGGCCAGCAGCAGCCTGCCGAACCGCATCGGCTCGACCACGAAGCTGCGCATCGCGGTGACGCCCTTCTCGAGGATCGGCCCCTCCCCGAGCGTCCAGCCGTCGTCGGTGCCAAGCCGCGCCTGCAGCTCCTCCCAGATCCGCTCGTCCGGCCAGCGCTCCACCGGCTCGTCGGGTTCGACCTGCAGGTACAGGCGGGTGAGCTGCGGCGAGCGCATGCTGTGCAGCGCGAACCCCCGGTCGGAGGAGGCGTAGACGATCTCGTCGCTGGACGGCGCCACCTCGGCGAGCACGCCGAGCCAGGCATACGGGTACTCGCGCTCGTAGACGCTCCAGGCCGCCGGCGGGACCGCCTCGCGGCAGACGCCGTGGAAGCCGTCGCAGCCGGCGACCACGTCGCAGTGGAGCTCCCGCTCCTGGCCGCCGTGGCGGTAGCGGACCAGCGGCCGGTCGGACTCGACCGCCTCGGGGCGGACGTCCTCGACCTCGAACACGATCTGGCCGCCGGCCTCCAGGCGCGCGCGGATGAGGTCCTTGACCACCTCCTGCTGCCCGTAGATCGTGATCGACCGCCCGGTCAGGTCGGTCAGCGGGACGCGGTGGCGCCGGCGGCCGAAGCGCAGCTCGATGCCGTGGTGGACCATGCCCTGGCGGCGCATCCGCTCGCCCACCCCGGCCGCCTCCAGCAGCTCCACGGTGCCCTGCTCCAGCACGCCGGCGCGGACCCGCTGCTCGACGTACTCGCGGCTGCGCAGCTCCAGCACGACCGAGTCGATCCCCTCCAGGTGCAGCAGGTGCGACAGCAGCAGACCGGCCGGCCCGGCCCCGACGATCCCCACCTGGGTTAGCATGAGCGGTGCTCCTTTGGTCGGGCTCGGGCTGTGGATACGATCGGCATGGAGGAGGATGCCATGTCCGAGACGAAGACCGGCCAGCCGCCGCGCGGCTACCGCCGCGACGACCCCGGCGCCCGCCCGCCATACCTGGTCCCCGACTACCTGGCGACCCGCCTGCGGGCCCCGCGCCGGCCGTTGACGCTGCTGCCCCACACCCTGACCGAGGTCACCGGCCCGCTGCTCGGGGAGGGCCGCGTGGGCGAGCTGGACCACGACCTGACCCGCCAGCACCAGGGCGAGCCGCACGGCCAGCGCATCGTGGTCACCGGGCGGGTGCTCGACGGCGACGGCGGCCCCGTGCCCCACACGCTGGTCGAGGTCTGGCAGGCCAACGCTGCCGGCCGCTACGCCCACGAGGTCGACCGGCACCCGGCGCCGCTCGACCCCAACTTCAGCGGCGTCGGCCGCTGCCTGACCGACGCCGGCGGCGGCTACCGGTTCGTCACCGTCAAGCCGGGCGCCTACCCGTGGCGCAACCACGACAACGCCTGGCGGCCCGCCCACATCCACTTCTCGCTGTTGGGGCGGGCGTTCACCCAGCGGCTCGTCACCCAGATGTACTTCCCCGGCGACCCGCTGTTCGGCCAGGACCCCATCTTCAACGCCGTCCCCGACCCGGCCGCCCGCCAGCGCATGGTCGCGCGCTTCGCGCTGGACGCGACCGTCCCGGAGTGGGCGCTCGGCTACCGCTTCGACATCGTCCTGCGCGGCCGCGACGCCACCCCGACGGAGCACGAGGACGACGACCGGTGACGCTGCCGCCCACGCCGTCGCAGACCGTCGGGCCGTTCTTCGCCCTCCCAGACCCGGCCGCGCTGACCTGGCCGGACGGGCCGTACGTGGTGGCGGAGGGGACCCCTGGCGCGTTCCGCCTGCAGGGCCGGGTGGTGGACGGCGCCGGCGAGCCGGTGCCCGACGGCCTGGTGGAGTCCTGGCAGGCCGACCCCGACGGGCGCTTCGCGCACCCCGACGACCCGCGCGGCGGCGCCGCCCGGCCGGGCTTCCGCGGCTTCGGCCGCTGCGCGACCGACGCCGACGGGTGCTTCTGGCTGCTCACGGTCAAGCCCGGGGCGGTGCCGGCGCCGGACGGCCGGGCGCAGGCACCCCACCTCGACCTGTCGATCTTCGCGCGCGGCCTGAACCGGCGCCTCGTCACCCGCGTCTACTTCGCCGACGAGCGGCAGCGCAACGCCGCCGACCCGGTGCTGGCGTCGCTGCCCGAGCCGGCCAGGGCGACCCTCCTGGCCGAGCCGACCGGCGGCGGCTACCGCTTCGACGTCCGCCTCCAGGGGGAGCACGAGACCGCCTTCTTCGATGTCTGAGGCTGGCGAGGGCAGCGGGCTGTTCGGCGGGGTGTTCGCGCGCGGGCCGGTGGCCGCGCAGGTCGACGACCGGGCCATGCTGCAGGCGATGCTGGACGCCGAGGCCGCCCTGGCGCGGGCGTCGGCCGGCGCCGGCGTCATCCCCGCCGCGGCGGCCGCGGCGATCGCCGCCTGCTGCGACGCCAGCCGGTTCGACGTGGCCGCGCTCGGCCGGGCGTCGGCGGCCGCCGGCAACCCGGTCGTGCCGCTGGTGCGGGCCCTCGCCGAGCAGCTCCCCGAGGAGGCGGCCGGGCACGTCCACCAGGGGGCGACCAGCCAGGACGTGCTCGACACCGCCGCCTCGCTGGTCGCCCGCCGGGCGCTCGGGCCGCTGCTCGAGGACCTGGCCGCCGCCGCCGGCGCCTGCGCCGGCCTGGCCGAGGCGCACCGGGGCACCGTGCTTGCCGGCCGCACCCTGCTGCAGCAGGCCGTCCCGGTGACCTTCGGGCTCAAGGCGGCCGGCTGGCTGGTCGGCCTGGACGAGACCCGCCTGCGGCTGGCGGAGGTGCGCCGGCGGGTCCTCGCCGTGCAGCTCGGCGGCGCCGCGGGGACCCTGGCCGGCTTCGGCGACCGCGGCCTGGAGGTGCTGGCCGGGTTCGCGGCCGACCTTGGCCTGGCCGAGCCGACCGTCCCCTGGCATGCGGTGCGCGCCCGGCCGGCGGCGCTGGTGGGGGCGCTCGGCGCCTGCGCCGGGGTGCTCGGCAAGGTCGCCCGCGACGTCGCCCTGCTCGCCCAGAACGAGGTCGCCGAGGTCCGCGAGGGCGGCGGGGCGGGGCGGGGCGGCTCCTCGGCCATGCCGCACAAGCGCAACCCGGTCGCCGCCGTGGCCGTGGCCGCGTGCGCCGCCCGCGTCCCCGGGCTGGTGGCGACCATGCTGGCCGCGATGCCGCAGGAGCACGAGCGGGCCGCCGGCGGCTGGCACGCCGAGTGGGAGCCGCAGCGGGAGCTGCTGCGGCTGGTCGGCTCCGCCGCGTCCTGGTGCCGCGAGCTGCTGGAGCACCTGGAGGTCGACGCCAGCCGGATGCGCGCCAACCTCGACGCCGCCGGTGGGCTGCCGCTGGCCGAGGCGGCCGTGGCCGCGCTCGCCGGCCCCCTCGGGCGGCGCCGCGCCCGCGAGGCGGTCGAGCTGGCCAGCCGGCGCGCCGCCGAGGAGGGCCGGGCGCTCCGCGAGGTGCTGCTGGCGTCACCGGAGGTCGCCGGCCGCCTCTCCGGCGCCGACCTGGACCGGGCGCTCGACCCGGCCGCCCAGCTCGGCGCCGCGGGAGCCCTGGTCGACCGCGCCCTCGCCGCCCACCGCACGATCGAGGAGCACACATGAAGGATCCAGGCATGGCGGTCCGCCGCGAGGTGCTCGGCGACGCCCACGTCGACCGGGCGGTGGCCGCGACCACGCCGTTCACGGCGCCGTTCCAGGAGCTGATCACCCGCTACGCCTGGGGGGAGGTCTGGAGCCGCCCGGGCCTGGACCGGCGCACCCGGAGCTGCGTCACGCTCGGGATGCTGGTGGCGCTCCGCTGCGAGGACGAGCTGGCGATGCACGTCCGCGCGGCGCTGCGGAACGGCCTGCGTCCTGAGGAGATCCAGGAGGTGCTGCTGCACGCCGCCGTCTACGCCGGCGTGCCCGCCGCCAACGCCGCGTTCGCGATCGCCCAGCGGGTGCTGCGCGAGGAAGGCGCCGACCTCACAGCAGGCCCACGGTAGCGGCGCCGTCGACCTGCAGGGCGGCGCCGCTGACGAACCGCGCCTGGTCGGAGCAGAGGAAGCAGACGACCTTGCCGAAGTCGGCCGGGTCGCCGACCCGCCCGCCGCCGAGCCCGCCCAGCTTCCTGAGCCGCTCGGTGGCGTGGGTGCCCGGGCAGGCCAGGTTCAGGGTGACCCCGTCGTCGGCCAGGTCGGCGGCGGCGGTCTTGGCCCACGCCCACAGGGCGACGCCTACCCGCCGCCGTCCCGCCGGCGCCCCGACCGCAGCAGGCCCGCGAGCTGGGTGACGAGGAAGTCCAGCACGAACCAGGTGGCCAGGAAGGCCAGGCACTCCAGCAGGAAGCTGTGGAACTTGTAGAACGTCTCGGCGATCAGCAGCGAGGCGACGATCGCGGGCAACTGCTGCTCGAGGAGCTTCGAGCCGGGCAGTTGCCGTAGCAGCGTGTACATGGTGGCGCTCCCCTCTCAGAGTCCCGACAGGTCGATCCGGAACATGCCGCGCCCGTGCGTGGCGCACACGAGCGTCTCCCCGACCCAGAACAGGTCGTCGACCGAGCAGTTGGTCGGCCCCTCGTTGGTCGGCGACCAGGTCGCGCCGGCGTCCTCGCTGGCGAACACGCCGACCTCGGTGCCGAGGTAGACCAGCCGCGCGCGCCGCGGGTGGACCGCGATCGCGCGCACCGGCGCCGCGGGCAGCACCGCGCCGAGGTTCGTCCAGGTCGCGCCGCCGTCGCGGGTCGCCCAGATGTTGCCGTTGACGTAGCCGCCGAACGCGACGTAGACGACGCCGGGATCGGCCGGGTCGATGGTGATGCAGGTGCAGTACCGCTGTGCCTGCAGCGGCTGGGCGCCGGCGCCGTCCGCGCGCTGCCACGAAGGCTGCGCCGCCGTGCCGTTGGCGGTGCGGAACACCATGCCGTTGGCGTGGCCCACCCACACCGCGTCGGAGTCGCCCGGCGCCACCGCCAGCGCGCTGATGTTGGAGCCGGCGCTCGGCTTGATCGCGGACCACCGCGGGCCGGAGGTGAGGGTGTTGGGTTGCTTGGCGTTGTCGGTGCGCCACAGCGACAGCCCGCCGGCGAGCAGGCGGTTCGGCTCGTTGGGGTCCAGCATGAACGGCGCGATGAACAGCGCGCGCTGGTTCATCGCGTCGTCGATGCGGAACGGCACCGGCTTCCAGGCCCATTCGCCGATCGCCGGGTTCCAGAACTGGCCGCTGATGTAGCGGTCGCCCTGGGTGTCGTCGGTGGTGCCGCCGTCGGTGTTGCGGTGGATGTTGAGGAACACGTACTCGCCGTAGAACACGTTGGGGTCGCCGGGGTCGGCGGCGCACCAGCCGCCGTCGCCGCCGAAGATCGTCGTCCACCGCTCGGTGCCGTTGGCCGGGTCGAAGCAGATGGTGCCGTTGTCCTGCGCGCCGCCGACGATCTTGCCGCTGGCGGCGTTGCCGGCGCCGCCGTAGAACTGGGTGACGCCGTAGTTGTTCACCAGCTCGACCCAGCCGTCGACGTATGGCGGCTCGGGTTCGCCGCCGACCGCCTTGACGTCGGTGGCGGCGAACACGCCGCCGTCGTTGCCGAACAGCACCGTGCGGTTGCCGACCCCGTCGTAGCCGGGATGCGAGACGATCGCGTGCTGGTCGGCGTGCACCGACCGCGGGTGCCACCAGGTGCTGATCTCGGCGAGCGTGTCGCCGCCGTCGCTGCTGCGCCACAGGTCGATCCCGCCGACGACGAGCAGGTTCTCGTCGGTCGGGTCGCCGCACCAGATGGCGTTGTCGTACCAGCCCTGGTCGCCGAGGTAGGGCGCCGGGTCGCCGTTGCCGTCGAGGGTGGCGCGCCGCTGGTAGGTTCTGCCGCCGTCGGTCGAGCGCCAGATCTCCCCGTTGGTGGCCTGCACCGAGGCGTAGACGATGTCCGGGTTCGCGGCCGCGTAGGCGAGCTCGACGCGACCCGACCACGGCCCGTGGGTCGCGACCCGCCAGGTGCGGCCGCCGTTGGCCGACCAGTACGCCTCGCCGTTGGTCAGGCCGCCGGCGACCGCCCGCGTGCTGCGGGTCGGGTGGAACTTCACGTCGGCGATCGGGGCGTCGAGGACCTTGGTCCATGCCTCCCGCGCCTTGTCGCTGGACCGGAACAGCCCGCCGCCGGTCGCGGCCAGCAGCACCGTGGAGCTCTTCGAGATCGCCAGGCGGTTGACCCTGGTGAAGTCGTCCGTCGCGGTCGCCGCGAGCGGCGTCCAGGCGACGCCGTCGACGGTCCGGAAGATCCCCGCGCCACGAACCGCATCGAGGTTGAAGAAGCCTTCGCCGGTGCCGGCGTACATCACCTCGGGGTGCTTGGAGTCCATCGCCATGCACGAGACGGCGAGGTTGGCCATGAGGTCGTCGACCGGCTCCCAGCGGCCGCCGCCGTCGGTGGTGTGCCAGATGCCACCGCCGACGCTGCCCACCCAGAGCTTCTCCGGCTGGTTGGGGTGGACGAGGATCGACCGGGTGCGGCCGCCGATGTTGCCCGGCCCGAGCCACTCCCACTGGTCCTGGGTGAGGCCGGCCAGGCTGGTGGCGATCAGCGCGCGCGGCTGCACGGTGCGCTCGGCGGGCAGGCCCGCGACGCGCGGCTTCCCGGCGGGCGCGGCACGCATCGCGCGCAGCTCCTCCAGCGCCCTGCCGAGCGCGTAGGGCGGGATGCGCCCGTCGTCGTTGCGCGCCTGCGCCGCGCGCAACGCCTGCCGCGCCCGCGGGAGGTCCGGGTAGTTGAGCCGCCGGATCGCGCGCTGCACCGCGGTGGTGGAGAGCCCCGAGAGGGTGTCGTTGGTGGCGCCGCGCGTGCGTCGCAGCAGCCGTACCTGCTCGACGCTGATCTCCTTGCGCCGTGCAAGGTCCTCGTCCGAGATCGCCATCGGGTGGCCTCCCCTTCTCGTGGGCGCTGTCGGGTGCTCAGGGCCGCGGCGGTCGCGGCTTGCGACTCGGTGCCTCGTCGGTCACGGTCTCCCACACCGTGCGGCCGGTCCCCCGATCCACGGCGCGGATGAGCGTCCGGACGCGCCCCTCGGCGCCGTCCCGCACGACGAGCTGGAAGCGGGTCCCGCCGATGTCGGCCTGCTCCAGCACGTCGGGGTCTGATATCGGCGCGGCGGGCGCGTCGGCGTGGACGGGCGCGGCGGCGGGCTCGGGCAGCGACTCGATGGCGCCCGACGCCACGTGCACCCGGGCCGCGCCCCGGGCCTGGCGCTCGGCGGTCGCCTGCACCATGGCGCTCGGCGGCGCACCGCCGCGGTAGCGCGCCTGCGCGGCCCAGCGCAGCACGACGGTCCCGCCCTCCGCCTCGGCCCGCAGCGCGTAGTCCGGCGTGTCGTCCAGCGACGCCTGCGCCCAGTCGGGCAGCGCCAGCGGTGCCGACGCGCGGAGCTCGTGCCCGTCGCCGGCGTCGAGCATTACCAGCTCGATGGCGTTGCGGCTGGCGATGCGGGCCGCGACGACCACGTCGCCGACGACCGAAAGGGGCCGCAGCGCCGTTCCCGCGCGCCACCGCACCTGGCCGGTGGCCAGGTCCAGCGCGAGCACGGTGCCGGCGCGGTCGTGGACGAAGGCGCGCGCCGCGCCCGGGTCCGCGACGCCGCGCGGAAACCGCTTGGCTGCCGCCGCCGCGACCAACCCGGCACCTCCCCTCAGCCGGCCAGGGTGGTGCCGGCCGACTGGAGGTCCTCGCAGGCCTGGACGACCCGGGCCGCCATCGAGGTCTCGGCCTTGGCCATGTAGCTGCGCGGGTCGTAGGTCTTCTTGCTGCCGACGCCGCCGTCGACCCGCAGGACCCCGTCGTAGTTCTTGAGCATGTGGTCGGCGATCGGCCGGGTGAGGGCGTACTGGGTGTCGGTGTCGATGTTCATCTTCACCACCCCGTAGGAGATCGCCTCGCGGATCTCGGCCAGCAGCGACCCGGAGCCGCCGTGGAACACCAGGTCGAACGGCTGCTCGCGACCGACCCGGGCGCCGACGGTGTGCTGGATCTCGCGCAGGATCTCGGGGCGGAGCTTGACGTGGCCGGGCTGGTAGACGCCGTGGACGTTGCCGAACGTGGCCGCCAGCAGGTACCGGCCCCGCTCGCCGGTCCCCAGCGTCTCGGCGGTGCGCAGCGCGTCCTCCGGGGTCGAGTAGAGCTTCTCGCTCATCTCGCCGACGACGTCGTCCTCCTCGCCGCCGACCACGCCGATCTCCAGCTCCATGACGACCCTGGCCTTGGCGCACTCGGCCAGCAGCTCGTCGGCGAGCTGGAGGTTCTCCTCCAGCGGCACCGCCGAGCCGTCCCACATGTGCGACTGGAACAGCGGCCCCCGCCCGGCGGCGACCCGCTCCTGCGACAGCCGCAGCAGCGGCCGCACGTAGCCGTCGAGCTTGTCCTTGGGGCAGTGGTCGGTGTGGAGCGCCACCTGCACCGGGTACCTGGCGGCGACCACGTGGGCGAACTCGGCCAGGGCGGTCGCCCCGGTCACCATGTCCTTCAGCCGCTGGCCGGACAGGAACGCCGCCCCACCGGTCGACACCTGCACGATCCCGTCGCTGGCGGCGTCGGCGAACCCGCGCAGCGCCGCGTTCAGCGTCTCCGACGAGGTCACGTTGACGCCCGGGTAGGCGAACCCGCCCGCCTTGGCCCGGTCGAGCATCTCCACGTACGCCTCTGGGCTTGCGATCGGCATGACGAGCGCCCCCGTTCCCGAGATCAGCGGTCGGCCAGAGTATCCCGCGTCCGCGGGCTCCTGCGGAGCCCCGAGTCCGGGATCACGTCCGCTCCACCCACTGGGCCCGCCACGCCGGCGCCTGGAACGGCTGGGCGTAGTAATCGGTCTCCTTCACGACCTTTCCGTCGCGGAGCTCGATGACGCTCACGCCGAGGTAGCGGCTGCCGTCCGCATAGGTGAGCTCGACCTCGAGCACGGCAAGGTCGCCGGCCGCAAGGGTGCGACGAAACCGCATCGTGGGCAGGCCACCCGGGAAGTTCTGTTCGATGGCGATCGCGTTGTCGCGGCCGACGATGCGCTCGCCCGACTGCGGCCACTCCTGCACGAAGTCGTCGTGCAGGTATCCGCCAGCGGCTTCCCAGTCGCCGCCCTGTAGCGCCTTCCACAACCCCTCGGCCACTTGACGGGCGTCCCGCTCATCCATGTCGATCCCTCACATCTGGTCGTCGAGGACGGCGGGCACCGGCGCGGCCAGCGACGTGCAGCCCGTCGTCAGGATCTGCCAACTCGCTGGCGCCAGCGGTATCACGCCGCGGGCGGTGAGGTCCAGGTAGCGTCGCTGGCCGCGCTCACCGGGGACCAGCAACTCGTCCACGCCCGGAAGCCGCTCGCCTTGCTTGATCTGGTCGATCTGCGCGTCCATCCGCGCCAGGAACTCCTGCCGTGGCAGAAACGCCTCGACGTCAAGGGCCCAGAGGAAGTTCCCTGACGCGCCGCTGGCCACCCCTTGCGCGAACCCGGCGCCGCTCAGCACGCCGCTCAACGCATCGATGAGCAACGCCAGGCCGAAGCCCTTGTGTGGCGCGTGCGGGTAGCCCAGCGGCGCCATCAGCCCACCCTCCAGGAACTCCGCCGGGTCGGTGATCGGACGTCCGGCGTGATCGAAGATGATGCCTTCCGGCATCGGCGTGCCCTGCTGGGCGGCGACGCGGACCCTCTGCATCGAGCTCATGGTCGTGGCGACGTCCAGGACCACGGGCGGATGGCGCCGGGCGGGGAGGCCGTAGGCGAAGGGGTTGGTGCCAAGGACCGCCGTGCGACCGCCGGGCGGGGCGACCAGCGGAACGAAGTTGGTGCACGCGAAGCCGATCAGGCCGGCCTCGGCGGCCAGTCTGGCGTAGGGCGCGGCGACCAGGAGCTGCCAGTCCCGCACCGCGGCCACCGCCATGCCCTTGTGCTGGCGGGCGTGGTCGACGCACCAGCGCATCGCGCGGGTCGGCACGCCGGGCCCACAGCCGCGATCCCCGTCGAACAGGATCGCGCCGTCGGTCTCGTGCAGCACGCGAACTCGCGGGCGAGGGTTCAGCGCGCCGTCGCGGTAGAACCTGACCAGCACCCCCAGCGCCGCGACCCCGTGGTCGGGGTGGCCGCGGAGCTCGGAGTCCACCAGCAGCCCGCCCAGTCCCTCGGCGTCCTCGGGCGTGAGTTGCAGGCGTTCGAAGGCAATGGCAAGGCAGCGCCGCAGGTCATCGATCCGCACCAGCCGCGCGCCCTCGCCGCGGTCGTTGGCCATGCAGACCTCCTGCCACCAACACTACGCCGCTGCCGCATCCGAGGCGGCGTCCCCGAGTTGAAAGATACGAACGATCGTGCTATGAAGGCGCCATGGGCAAGGGCGACGACACCCGCGAGGCGATCCTGGAGCAGGCCACCGGCCTGGCGAGCCAGGTGGGCCTGCACGGGCTGACCATCGGCTCGCTGGCGGCGCAGTCGCGGCTGTCCAAGAGCGGGCTGTTCGCCCACTTCCGCTCCAAGGAGTCGCTGCAGGTCCAGGTGCTCGACCACGCCGCCACCATGTTCGTGGAGGCCGTCGTGCGGCCGGCGCTGGCGGCGCCCCGCGGCGAGCCGCGCGTGCGCGAGCTGTTCGAGCGCTGGCTCGCCTGGTGCGGCGACCTCCTGCCCGGCGGCTGCGTCTTCATCTTCGCGACCAGCGAGTTCGACGACGAGCCCGGGCCGGTGCGCGACCGGCTGGTGCGGGCGCAGCGCGACTGGATGGAGACGGTCGCCACCGTGTTCCGCACGGGGATCACCGAGGGCCAGTTCCGCGCCGACGCCGATCCCGACCAGTTCGCCCACGACCTGTACGGGAGCATCCTGGCCTATCACCACGCCCGCCGGCTGCTCCGCGACCCGCTGGCCGAGCGCCGCGCCCGCACCGCCCTCGACCGGCTGCTCGACGCCGCGCGCCCGGCGCGGCCCTGACCCGTCCCGACGCCAAGGGAGCCCAGATGGCCACGACGCAGGGGAAAAGCACGATCGTTCGTATTAGGTATGCCGTGGTGCCGCGGCTGACCCTGACCGCGGTCCGGGTGGCCTTCTGGCTGCTGGAGCGGGCGGCGCCGGCGCTCGGCGCCCGCTGGGCGGAACGCCTGTGGTTCACGATCCCCCGCGGCGGCCGACCCGGCCGGCGACCGCTGGAGGGCGACCGCTTCCAGGTGCCGGTGCAGGGCGGCTCGGTGGTGGGCTGGTCCTGGGGGGACGGCGCGCCCGTCTACCTCGTCCACGGGTGGGGCGGCGCCGCCGGCCAGCTCGGCGCGTTCGTCCAGCCGCTGGTGGGGGCCGGCTACCGGGTCGTCGCGTTCGACGCGCCGAGCCATGGCGCGTCGGCGCCGGGACCCAGCGGGCCCCGCAGCGGCACGATCCTCGAGTTCGCCGCGGCGCTGCGCGCGGTGGCCGCCGTCCACGGGCCGGCGCACGCCGTCGTCGCCCACTCCCTCGGCTGCTCGGCGACGGCGGTCGCCCTGCGGGACGGCCTGGTCGCCACCCGCGCCGTGCTCGTCGCCCCGTTCGTCGACGTCGTGCCCTACACCCACGAGTTCGCGCGCCGCCTCGGCTTCGGCGAGCGCGTCCGCGCCGGCATGGTCCGCCGGTTCGAGCGGCGCCTCGGCGTGCCGATGTCGAACTTCGAGCTGACCGGGATGGCGCGGCAGATGACGCCGCCGCCGGTGCTGGTCGTCCACGACCGGGACGACCGCGAGACCATGTGGTCGGGCGGCAGGGACCTCAGCCGCGCCTGGCCGGGCGCGCGGCTGCTGACCACCAGCGGCCTCGGCCACCGCCGCATCCTGTCGGACCCCAGGGTCGTCGCCGAGGTCGTACGGTTCGTTCGCGGCGACAGCGCCGAGCACCTCGCCTCCTGACGTCCACCCGTACACGGCCTCTCCCGGATCTGGTTACATGCGGCCATGAGCCGTCCAGGCCGGGGGGTGCGCGGGTGAGGCGGGTCCGCCTGGGCGTGGTGGGGCTCGGCACCGCCGCGCAGGCCGTCCACCTGCCGTTGGTCACCAGGCGGCGCGACCTGTTCGAGGTCACCGCCGTGTGCGACCTGTCGGCCGGGCTTGCCGAGCGGGTGACCGACCGCTTCGGGCTCGGCCAGGCCAGCCGCCACCGGTCGGTCGAGGACCTGCTGGACGGCGACCGCGTGGACGCGCTGCTGCTGCTCACCTCCGGCTCGCACGGGGCGGTGGCGGCGGCTGCGCTCGGCCGGGGCCTGCCGGTCCTCTGCGAGAAGCCGCTCGCCTACACCCTGGCCGAGGCCGACACCCTGGCGTCGCTGGCCGGCGCGGGTCCGCCGCGGCTGCAGCTCGGCTACATGAAGCTCCACGACCCGGCCGTGCGGCGGGCGCTGGGCGAGCTGGCCGGCGACCGGGCGGCGCCGCGGGCGGTCGAGGTGACCGTCCTGCACCCGTCGCAGGCCGGGCAGCTCGCCCACGCCGGGGTGGTCGGGCCCGACCCGGCCGACGTGCCGGCGGCCACCGCGGAGGAGCTGCGACTGGAGGCCGCCAGGCTCCAGGAGCGCGCCCTCGGGCCCGCCCCCGCGGAGCTTGGCCGGCTCTACACCGAGGTGGCGCTGGGCAGCCTGGTCCACGACCTGGCGGTGGTGCGCCTGCTCGCCGGCGACCCCGAGCGGGTCGAGCACGCCGACGCCTGGCCGGCCGGCCGCTGGCCGCCGTCGGTGGCGGTGGACGCGCTGCTGCCGGGGGGCGTACGGCTCACCGTCCGCTGGCACTACCTCGACCGCTATCCCGCCTACCGGGAGGAGGTGCGCCTGTATCACGAGGAGGGCTCGGTCGCGCTGTCGTTCCCGTCCCCCTACCTGCTGCACGCCCCGACCGTGCTCACCGTCACCGGCCGCGACGGCGACGCCGTCAGGGTCTGCGAGCACCGCTCGACGGTCGAGGCGTTCGAGGAGCAGCTCGCCGCCTTCCACCGGCTGGTCACCGAGGGGGCACCGCCCGCCGCCGGCGTCGCCGAGGGGCGCGCCGACATCCTGACCTGCCAGCGGATCGTCAAGCGCCTGGCGGCGCGGCGCGGGATCGAACTCGGCGGGGAGGCGGCCGGCGCGTGACCGCCGCGTCCGTGGTGCACCTGGTGCCCCACACCCACTGGGACCGCGAGTGGTACCAGCCGTTCCAGCGATTCCGCATGCGCCTGGTCGACCTGGTGGACGGCGTGCTCGCGCGGGCGGAGGCCGACCGCCGCTTCTGCTTCACCTTCGACGGCCAGACGGCGATGCTCGACGACTACCTGGAGATCCGGCCCGAGGCCGAGCCGCGCATCAGGGCCCTGGTCGCCGCCGGGCAGCTCGCCGTCGGACCATGGCGGATCCTGGCCGACGAGCTGCTGGTTGCCGGCGAGACGCTGGTTCGCAACCTGGAGGCCGGGCTGCTGCGAGCGGGGCAGCTCGGCGGCGGGATGGCCGCCGGCTACCTGCCCGACCAGTTCGGCCATGCCGCGCAGCTCCCGCAACTGCTGCGGCGCGCGGGGATCGGGCACGCGGTGCTGTGGCGGGGCGTGCCGGCGGAGGTCCGCCGGCACGCGTTCGCCTGGAGCGCCCCGGACGGCTCCACCGTCCGTGCCGAGTACCTGGTCGGTGGCTACGGCAACGCGGCGGGCCTGCTGGAGCACGGCGCGGCCGACCCCGACGTCCTGGCGGTGACGGTCGACCGCCTGGAACGGGGACTGCGCCCCTGGTTCGGCGCCGACCCGGTCCTGGCGATGTACGGCGCCGACCACTCCGCTCCCTTGCCCGAGCTGCTCGACCTGGTCGACGCCGTCAACCACGCCCAGGACCGGGTGCTGGTGCGGGTCGGCACGCTGGCCGGCTACCTCGCCGCGGTCGGGGACGGCACCGGCGGGCTGCCGGCCTGGCGTGGCGAGCTCCGCTCGGGCGCGCGGGCCAACCTGCTCATGGGCGTGATCTCGGCGCGGATCGGCCTCAAGGCCGCCTGCGCCCGGGCCGAGCGGCTGCTCGCCCGCTACGCCGAGCCGCTGCTGGCCCTGCACGGCGCGGCCTGGCCGGCGCCGTTCCTCGACCTGGCGTGGCGGCGGCTGGTCGAGTGCTCCGGGCACGACTCCATCACCGGCTGCGGCGCCGACGCGGTCGCCGACCAGGTCGCGGTCCGGCTGGCCGAGGCGAGCCAGCTCGGCGAGGGCCTCGCCGAGCGCGCCGCCGCGGAGGTGGCCGGGCGCGTGCCGCGGGGTGCGGTGGCGGTCCTGAACCCGTCCCCCTTCCCGCGCGCGGGCCTGGTCGAGCTGGACCTTCCCGTGCCGGACGCCTGGGACGAGGTGGCCCTGGAGCTGCCCGACGGCCGGCTGCTCGACACCCAGGAGACCGGCCGCGACGCCGCGCTGCTGCACACCGAGGAGCTGGCCGGCGCCCGCCTCGGCGAGGTGTTCCGGCGGGTGCACGGCCGCGAGCTGTTCGGGCGCGTGGTCAACGGCGTCCGGGTCGACCCCTCCGGGCGGCGCCTCACCTTCGAGGTCGACGACCACCCCGACCCGCCCCATCTCGACATGGACCTGCTGCGCGGCGAGGTCGGCCTCGCCGCGGCCGCGGCCGCGGGCGAGCGCTGGCAGCTCCGCGTGGTCGCCCCGCCCCGCCGGCGGCTGCTGGCCGGCGTGCCGGCGCCGCCGCTCGGCTGGACGGCGGTGCGGCCACGGCCAGGCGGCGGGCCGGGCGCCCCTGCCAGGCCGGGTCACGGCGGGCCCGACCCTCCGGTGCGCCTCCACGACGGTGGCCTGGACAACGGCCTGCTCGCGGTGACGGTCGCCGGCGATGGCGGCCTGCGCCTCCGCGGCGGCGGCGTCACCCTCGACGGGGTCGGCCTGCTGACCGACGGCGGCGACGCCGGCGACCTCTACAACTACGCGCCTCCCGCGACCGACCTGCTGGTCGCCGAGCCCGACGCGGTCGCCGTCGGCACCGTGGCCGCCGGGCCGCTCCAGGGCGTGCTGGCCGTGGAGCGGACCTACCGCTGGCCGCTCGGCCTCGCCGACGGTACCGCGGCGGCCCGTTCGGCCGAGCGCGCGACGGTCCGGACGGTCACGCGGGTCGAGCTGCGAGCCGGCGAGCCGTTCGTGCGCCTGCGGGTGTCGTTCGACAACCCCTGCCGCGACCACCGCGTGCGCCTGCACGTGCCGCTGGCCCGACCGGCCGCCAGCTCGTTCGCGGAAGGCCAGTTCGCGGTGGTGGAGCGCGGCACCACGGCGGAGGGCGGCCACGGCGAGGTGCCGCTGGCCACCTTCCCGGCGCGCGGCTTCGTCGACGCCGGCGGGGCGGCCGTCCTCCTGGACCACGTGCTGGAGTACGAGCTGCTCGCCGACCCGCCCGAGCTGGCGCTGACGCTGCTGCGGGCGGTCGGCCAGATGAGCCGCAACGCCCACCGCTACAGGGAGGAGCCGGCCGGGCCGGAGGTCGCCACCCCGGCGGCGCAGTGCCTCGGGCCATGGTCGGTCGGCCTGGCGGTCCACCCGCACGCCGGTCCCTGGCACGCCGACGGCGTCCTGGAGCAGGCCGAACGCTACCAGCACGAGCTGCTCGCCGCGCCCGGCGCCGGGCCGGGGCTTGCGCTCCGCGAGCGCGAGCCGGCGCCGCCGGCGGCGCTGCCGGAGGCCGCCGGGCTGGCGGTGGAGGGCGACGGGGTGACGCTGTCGGCGCTGCGGCGACGCGGGGAGTGGCTGGAGCTGCGGCTGGCGTGCCAGCACCCGGAGCCGGTCACGGCCACGGTCGGCGGCGGGCTCCTGGCGGCCCGCGAGGCCGACCTGCTCGGCCGGCCGGGCGCGTCGCTGCCGGTGACCGGCGGCGCCCTCCGGCTCGAGCTGGGCGCCTGGGAGGTCCGCACGTTCCTGCTGCGGCTCCCCACCCCGCGCTAGTGCTTGCGGAGCATGCGGGCATCGGCAACACTCCGGGCATGCGCCCACGCGCCGACCCCGGGCAGCTCCTCCAGGGCCACCGCGAGCGGCGCGGCTGGTCGACCCGCCGCGCCGCCACCACCGCCGGCGGCAACCATGCCTACTGGGGCCAGGTCGAACGCGGCCTCCACACGCCACCCCGGAGGTGGGTGATCGAGGCCGCCGACGCGCTCGGCCTGGCGGCGGCCGAACGGGACGAGCTGCTGGCCGCGTTCGGGCATGCGCCGGTCGAGGCCGGCCAGGCGCCACCGGCGGAAGCGGCGCGGCGGCGGGTGGAGGAGGCCGCCGAGCTGGTCGGTGCGTCTCCCGCCCAGGTGGCCGCCGCGCTGGCGGCGCTCGGGATCGCCGCCGCGGACTGACCAGACCGGCCCCGCGCCGGGTCAGGGAGCCACCGCGAGCGTCCGGCCCGACGGGTGCAGCAGCCGGTAGGGGCCGGTGCCGGCCGCCACCGCCTCCAGGTCGCCGCGGACCGCGTGGGGCGCGCCCCCCGCCGCGACCAGGGTGGTGCCGTCGCCGCCGGCGACCAGCACCTCGCCGCCGTGGCGCAGGACGACCGGCCCGGCGGGGTCGGCGGCCAGCGCGACGCGGCCGGCCGCCAGCGCGCCGAGGACGTCGCCGTCCTCGGCCTCGACCCAGGTGGTCGGGCCGCCCGGCGCGATGCCCTGGTCCGGCCGGTGGAAGTCGCTGCCGCCGACCGGGACGCCGCCGCGGGCGAGCCACCAGTCCAGCGGCGCCGGGTCGTACCCGTCCCAGGTCCAGTGCCAGACCTCGACCAGCGGGGCGGCGCGCCGCAGCGGCCGGCGCCAGCCGACGTCGCCGGGCAGGAGCGGATGGTTCAGCGACAGCAGCGCGCCGCCCGCCTCCGCGGCGGCCAGCCAGTCGTCGGCCGCACCGCGGAAGTCGACCCAGTCGCCGTCGCCGAGGCAGTTGGCATGCCCGGTGTCGGTGGTGACCTCCTGGCCGGGCACGAGCAGCACGCCGGTCCGCGCGGCCGCGGCCGGCAGCTCCGCGTGATGGCTGACGGTGTTGTGGTCGGTGACGGCGAGGAAGTCGAGCCCGCGGCCGCGGGCCAGGCCGGCCAGCTCGTCCACGGTGAGCGACCCGTCGGAGTGGACGGTGTGGGCGTGCAGGTCGCCGGCGAGCCAGCGCCGGCCGGGCACCGCCGGCAACACCCGGCGCGGCGGCCGCGGCGGCAGCGGCGGGGGTGGTGGCAGCGGCGGCGGCACCGCCGCCCCGAGCCGCACCTCGAGGGTGAAGTCGATCCCGCCGGCCGGGACCCGGTACAGGCCGAGGATCACCCGCCACTCCCCCGCCACCAGCTCGCCGGGCAGGTAGCCGGGGGTCGCCGCCGCCGGGGTGATGACGAAGCCCGAGCGGGCGCCACCCGACCAGCCGCGGAACCCGGCTGGGTCGAGCACGCCCAGGTCCAGGGTGGCGGCGGTGCGGTCGTAGTCGAGCTCGACCGCGACGGCCCGGGCGCCCGGCCCGACGTCGAAGGGGAGGTACCGGTAGGGCGCCTCGGCCTTGTCCTCGGCCGTCCAGCGGCCGCGGTGGGCCCTCACCCGCCCAGCAGCTCGTCCACGGCGGCGCCGAAGACCTCGGTGTGCAGGTCGACGCCGGCCGCGGTGGTGGCCGGGCACATCAGCGCCATGTTGTGGAACGGCGTCAGCAGGATGCCGCGGTTGTGGAGGTACAGGTGGAGGTAGTCGTCCAGCTCGTCGTCGCCGGCCGCGGCCGACCGCCCCCCGTCCCGCGGCGGCGGGGAGGTGAAGCGGTACTCGGTCCGCGCGCCGAGCTGCACCACCGACCACGGCACCCGGCGGGTGGCGAGCACGCCCTCCACGCCCTCGGTGAAGCGGGTCGCCAGGGCGGTCATCCCCGCGAACGCCTCGTCGGTCAGGACGTGCTCGAGGGTCGCGCGCATCGCGGCGACCGACAGCGCGTTGCCCGCCAGCGTCCCACCGACGCCGCCGGTGTCGACCAGGTCGGCGTCGCGCCGGCCGGCGACCCGCTCGGCCACCTCGGCGGAGATCCCGTAGGCGGCGGCCGGGACGCCGCCGCCGATCGACTTGCCGACGGTGACCAGGTCGGGCTCCAGGCCCCATGCCCGGGTGCAGCCGCCCGGGCCGGCGGAGAAGGTGTGCGTCTCGTCGTTGACAAGCAGCGCGCCGTGCCGGCGGGTCAGCTCGCGGACGCCGTCCAGGTAGCCGGGGAGCGGCAGCACGATGCCGATGTTGGTCAGCGCCGGCTCCATCAGCACGCAGGCGACGTCGCCGGCGGCCAGCTCCGCGGCGAGCCCGTCGAGGTCGTTGAACTCCGCGACGCGGCTGGTGCGGGTCGGGTCGACCGGCGGGCCGACGTTCCCCGCCCGCTCCATCGGTCCGTGCTCGCCGAGGGTCACGAACGCCTCGTCGACGGTGCCGTGGTAGCAGTAGTTGAACACCAGGACCTTCGGCCGGCCGGTGACCAGCCGGGAGAGTCGCAGCGCCCAGCGGTTGGCGTCGGTGGCGGTGAGGGTGAAGCTCCACAGCGGCACCCCGAAGCGGCGGGCCAGCTCCGCGCCGACCCAGGCGGCGTCGGTGGTGGGCAGCATCGCGGTCGCGCCGCCGGCCTCCAGGTAGCGCCGCTGCACCGCCTGCACCGTCGGCGCGGGCGAGTGGCCCGCCATCGCCCCGGTGTCGCCGAGGGAGAAGTCGACGTAGCGGTGCCCGTCGATGTCGACGACGGACGCGCCCCTCGCCTCGGCGAGGTAGACGGGGAACCCGCCGGCCGCCTTGTTCATCCACGTCATCGGGACGTTGCCGAGGAGGCTGCCGGCGCCCCGCAGGTAGGCGTCGCGGCTTCGCGGGTGCCGCTCCACGAACGCGGCACGCTCGCGCTCCAGCAGCGCGCTGAGCCGCCCACGGTCGATCATGGCGCCGTCCGTGTCTGGGTCCGGAGCCGCGCCGCCCCCCTCGGGCCGCACGTCAGGCGTGCGCCACCTCCCCGCTGACGACCTCGATCGCGGCGAGCGCCTCGCGGATCCGCTCGACCGAGTTGGCATACGAGAAGCGCAGGTAGCCCTCGCCGTGGGCGCCGAAGGCGGTGCCGGGCAGGCAGGCCACGCCGCCGCGCACCAGCAGCAGCTCGGCCACCTCCGCGGCGGGGATGCCGAGGTCGCGGACCCGCGGGAACACGTAGAAGGCCCCGTGCGGCTCCAGGCAGGAGATCCCTGGGATGCGGTTCAGGCCCGCCACGATCACGTCGCGCCGCTCCCGGAACGCGGCCACCATCCGCTCCACCGGCCCCCACGGTCCCTCCAGCGCCGCGATCGCCGCGTGCTGGCTGAACGCCGACGTGCACGAGACCGAGTTGATGATCAGCCGGGTCACGGGCTCGACCAGCGCCACCGGGAACACGCCGAACCCGAGCCGCCAGCCGGTCATCGCGAAGCTCTTGGACCAGCCGTCCAGCAGCACCGTCCGCTCGGCCATGCCGTCGACGTCGAGGACGCTCGGGCACTCGTCGCGGTAGCGGATCTCGGAGTAGACCTCGTCGCTCAGCACCACCAGGTCGTGCTCGATCGCGACCCTGGCGATCGCCTCGACGTCCTCGCGGCTCAGCATGCTGCCGCACGGGTTGTGCGGCGAGTTCAGGATCAGCAGGCGGGTCCGGTCGGTGACCAGCGAGGCCAGCTCGGCGGGGTCGATCCGGAAGCCGTGCTCCTCCCGCAGCGGGACCGGCACCGGCCGGGCGCCGGAGAAGGCCGCGATCGACTCGTACATCGGGAAGCCCGGGTCGGGGTAGAGGACCTCGTCGCCCTCCCCGCACAACGCGAGGATCGTGAAGAACATGATCGGCTTGGCCCCTGGCGTCACCACCACCTGGTCGGGGGTGGTGCGAAGCCGCCCGGTGCGCTCCAGGAACGCCGTCACGGCCGTGCGCAGCTCGAGGATCCCGGGTGCGGGGACGTAGTGGGTGTGGCCCTGGTCGAGCGCCTCCCTGGCGGCGGCCACGACGTGGGCCGGCGTCTCGAAGTCCGGCTCGCCGATCTCCAGGTGGATGACCCTGGTGCCAGTGCGCTCCAGCGCCTGGGCCCTGGCCAGCACCTCGAAGGCCGATTCCGTCCCCAGCCGCGCCATCCGACCCGCCAGCCTCATGGCCCGGACTTGTAGCACAGCCAGGGTGGCCCAGCAATCGAACCACGACGGCGCCGGGACCTCACGTGCCGGTTCACGCCCAGGGGGCGTCCGGGAGGTGCTCGTCCATGGCGCCGCCCGGCCGGCAGGTGGAGGACCGGTAGCCGTCCGGCATCGCCGGATAGACCGTCCGCCAGTACGCGACCGCCAGGGCCAGCGCCCGGTCGCCGGGGGCGCCGAGCAGCCGCGCGGTGCGGGCGTCGCGCTGCACGGCGGCGCACTCGGCGGCGCTCTCGTCGACGGTGCTGGAGGCGGTCGAGGAGTTCCTGACCGGGGTCGACAGGCCGGCGGTGGCGACCCGGGTGCTGGCCACGGTGCTGTTCACCGATATCGTCGGCTCCACCGAGCGGGCCGCCGAGCTGGGCGACCGCCACTGGCGGGAGCTGCTCCAGGTCCACGACGACCTGGCCGGCCGGCTGGTCGACCGCTGGGGCGGGCGGCT
>Ga0307278_10000019_pt1 | contig 91432 bp, 75 predicted proteins | sample ER_DNA_117_FD_194482 | JGI IMG/M metagenome (GOLD analysis project Ga0307278, IMG submission 194482) | Bulk soil microbial communities from the East River watershed near Crested Butte, Colorado, United States - ER_DNA_117 | ecosystem: Environmental > Terrestrial > Soil > Floodplain | place... | reverse complement strand
CCTCCGGTACAGTGCCTCGGCCTCCGCGTACTTTTCGAGCCGGCGCTTCACAAGGCTGAGGTTGACGAAGGTGGAGGCGATCCTGGGGTTGTCCGGGCCGAGCGAGCGTTCCAAGAGTTGCAGGGCTTGGCTGTACAGGTCCTCGGCCCGCTCGTCCTGCCCCCTGCTGTATGCCAGGCTGGCCAGGTCGGCCAGGCTGGAGCCCGCGTCCCAGGGGCCGAGAGTCCGCTCGGCGATTTTCTGACATGCCCCCCCTCTCGGTTCCATTGCCGCCAAGAGGGTACGAATCCTAACCCGACCATATGAGGCGAACAACCCCTATGCGAATGAAGCACCTGCGCCCGAGTCACCGGGGCCGAGCTCGGCAAGTCGGCCCTATTGGGACGCTTCCGGGGTGTGTCTGGGCGACGCGGCGCACCCAGTCATGCTCGGGCCGGGCTACCCCTACGCTGGACCCTACGCATGGCACTGGCGTACCCCCTCGCCGCCTGGACGGCGGATCATCGCTGGTAGCGCCCCCTCGTGGGGTCAGTCGGCGCAAACCGCGGCCGACTGGCCCCCCTCGGGGGAGTGGTGCGGCCGGCCTTCGGCCTGCGCCGCCTTCGGTGGCAATCTGAGCCTGGCCTGGTGGCTACTCAGGGTGGCGCCGCAAGCCAGGTGCCCACGGTGCCAATGCGGTGATGTCGGCATGTCGGGTTCGGTCGAGGCGGGCATCCAGCGGGTGCTGGAGGAGGTGGGGGTCACCGGGTTCGTGCCCACCGCAGCCCCGGCCCCGTCGGCCTGTCGGTGATGGAGCACGATGCCGAGCTGTCGCTTCAGGACCTGGCCTATCTGATGATGGCGGTCAGCGACAACGCCGCCACCGACGTGATCGTCGCCCGGGTTGGCCTGCCGCGGATCAACGCCACCCTGCGCAGCCTGGGGCTGGAACGCACCGTGGTGGCCGGCGACTGCGCCAACATCGTCCAGGCCATCACGGGCGCGGTCGGGGTCAGCAGCCTGGAGGAGCTGCTGTCGCTGGAGAACCCCGAGGTGCGCCGGCGGCTGCTGGCCTGCCGGACCCTCGACGCCCTGGTGGCCGCGCGGACCACCCCGCGAGAGCTGACGGCGCTGCTGGCCACGATCTGGCGCGGGGGGCCGGGGTACCCGCCGCCGACAACGGAGTGCGCTGGGGGGATGGCCAGCAGCTCTGCCACGCCCGCATCGCCGGGGCGTTTCCGTACCCGCCGTGGCTGGGGGCCAAGAGCGGCCCTGCTCCCTGATGTTGTCAACGAGGCCGGGGTGGTCGACGACCTGGACGGGCGCCGGTTCGCAGTGGCGGTATTCACCAGACAGCCGGTCGACCAGCCGCCGCCGGCCAGCCAGCCAAGGGCGCGGTCGGCCGCGCGATCGGGGAGGTCGCCCGCCTCGCCGTCGAGCACCTCGCCGCCATTAGTTAGTACTCCAGCCGTAGATCGTGATGTTCGTGGTTGCCAGGCGGCTGCCGTCGGTAGTGGCCGGTGCGGGCGCGGGTTTGATGTCGCGTCGCCAGACCGACCAGCGCCGGCGAAGTGCACGCTTTCGCGCCCGAGGCACGAGCCATGCCATTACCCGGGTCCGGCGAGCATGGCCAGCACAGCGTCCTCAACGCGACAGCCGCGCCCGGTCGGAATCAAGGCGGAGGTCTTCATTCGAGCGTCGAGCGTCAGATATGCGCAAGTACACGATCGAGCGGCCGAGGCACGCTCGTGAGCTCCAGCGCGTCGACCAGCAACCGCGCGTAGCGGATCTTCCGGCCGCTGTGGGTGCCGATGAAGCGCCGAAGCTGCGCCTGGCTGCTCCGTGCTCGCCACGCAGGCTGCTGCTGGAACGTGCGGAACGATCCAAGCTCACCCTGAACCTCGACGACCTGCTCCACACAGGCGGCACCAAGGCAGCGGATCAGCTCGTCCTCCAGGTCGGCGACGCACACGTAGAACCCGAGTGCCTCCATGTCGGCGCGACCGAGGTTGGAGCCGAGGCCGGCCCGCTCCAGACCGCGCCGGAAGTCGCCCTCCTCGCGGGCGTCACACAGGCCCGCCAGCCTGACGTCCAAGCCCCGAGGACCGAACAGCTCCAGGAAGCGTCGGATGTTCCTGGCACCGCCCATTGGCACCACGGCAATGCCCTCAGCGGCGAGATCCCGACCACGGCGCTCAGCGAGCGCCTGGAGCGCGACCTGGTCGCTGATCCCCTCAACCAGCACAACCGTCCGTGGGTCGACGCTTGGCGCCAGCGCGTGTGCCGCCGCGGCAACCAACGGAGCCTCTCCGCCGCCAGCTAGCGACTCGACGGCTGCCAGCTGGAATCGCTGCTTATCGTTCACCTACCTAGCCTAGTGATCTTCATGGTTGGTTGGCTTGTCGTTTGGTAGTGGCAGGTGCGGGCGCGGGCTTGATGTCGGCGTCGCCAGACCGACCAGCGCAGCCGATGGCTGACATCAACGACGGGGACGGCGACCAGGGCGGCGAACAGGTGCTGGACCTCGTTGCAGGTCAAGCTGATCAGCCCGGGCGATGGCGGGTGCCGGATACGGTGCGTGGCCGCGAGCACCACGAGGACGACGTGGGCGACCATGGCCAGGGTGGTCCAGCGGTACCAGGAGCGCCAGCGACGAACCTGATGCTGATCCAGACCGCAAAGGCCCTTGCCGGTCTGGAAGCGCTCCTCGATCGCCCAGCGCCGCCCGGCGACCCGGACCAGGGTGGCCAGCGACACCAGGCGAGGCGTCCAAACAGTAATAGAACGCCAGCTCACCGGTCTTGCGGTTGCGGCGCACCAGCAGCCAGCGCTGGCCAGCCTGGCCGCCAGGGGCAGGGTCGCCGTCGTCCAGGCGGAGGAACGCCCAGTCGTACACGATCCGGTCGCGCAGGTCGACGTCGGCGACCTGGAGGCCGGCCAGCTCCGACAGCCGCAGGCCGCCGTCCAGGAACAGCATGATGATGGCGTTGTCCCGTCGGGCCGTGAAGTCCCTCCCGGCGCAGGTGGCGAGCAGCCGGCGCAGCTCCTCATCCGATAGCACCGGCGTTGCCGGATCGCCAGGCGCGGGGTCCTGATGCCGGCGGTGGCGTCCCGGTCGGCCTCGCCCTCGGCCTGGAGCCAGCGGCAGAAGTGCCGCACACCGGCGAACCACCCTCGCGCCGTGCTGCTTGATCGCGTCTCCCGCAGGTAGACCAGCCAGCCGCGCACGTGCTCACGGTCCAGCTCGACCGGCCCAACACCGGGATGGTGCGCAGCCAGCCAGCCGGCGAGACTCCGGACGGCGTTCTGGTTCGCCTTGACGGTGTCGCGGTGTAGCCGTCGGCCGGCAGCGTCAGCTCCCAGGAGATGATGAGCACGTCGAAGGTGGGATGCACCACGGTCGACACCATCCGGACCAGGAGCGCTGTGCTTCAACCCTGCGGCGGCACCACCGGCACGTCCGCGCTGCTCAGCAGGTCCATGAACTGCTGGGCGTTGGTGGTGGCGTAGTCCCAGTAGCAGTTGTTCATCAGCACGTGGACCTCGCGGGCGCCGTCGGCGAGGTGCTCGGCCCTGGGGACCCACTCGCGGAGCTCGTCCTCGTCGTAGCGGTAGCGGAAGCGCTCGCTCACCGTCTTCTTCTCCCACGCCTTGGGGTCGCGGCCGTGGAAGCGGACCACCGCCAGGTCCGGGGAGGTGACCTCGGCGACCGGCGGCAGCGACGAGCGGAACCCCTGCGGCATGTCCACGCAGACCAGCGGCAGCCCCAGCTCCGACAGCAGCTCAAGGGTGCGCTCGCGGTCGCGGCCCTCGGCCAGCCAGGTGCCGTTGCGGAACTCCACGCAGACCTGGTAGCCGGGCAGGCGGTCGCGCACGGCCCGCAGCTCCTCCCGGTTGGAGCGGCGCGGGGTGAACCACTCCGGGTACTGCAGCAGCACCGCACCGAGCTTGCCGGCGGAGTCCAGCGGCAGCAGCGCCTCCTGGAAGCGGCGCCACACCTCCGCGAGCCCGTCGGCCGACAGGTGCGAGGCATACAGGCGCTGCTTGTCGCGGTGCTCCGGAGCGACCTCCTCCAGCAGGTCCTCCGGCAGCGCGTTCCGCCGGGTCGGATGGCCGGTGAGCAGGCTGAACGCCTTGATGTTGAAGACGAAGTCCGGCGGGGTCCGCTCCACCCACAGGCCCGCCTGGTCCTCACGTGGAAGGTAGTAGTAGCTCGCGTCGACCTCGACGATCGGGAACTGGGTGGCGTAGAAGCGCAGGCGCGCCTCGGCGCTGCTCGCTCCCTTCGGGTACCAGCCCGACTTGATCAGCGTCGGGTCGGTCCAGGACGCCGTCCCGACCCGCACGCCGCCCTTGCCGCCGCGCCCGTTGGCCATGCGGAGCAGCATAGCGGCTGCTACCGTCACCGGTCGTGAACGTGCGCGTCTGTCCTCGCTGCCAGACGCCGGTGCAGGCCGGCGGCAAGGTCTGCGAGCGGTGCGAGCAACCGGTCGACGGCCCCTCCTACGTGGTCCGCTACAACCCGGCCGGATTGCCGACCCCGAGCCCCATCCAGGGGCACGCCACCGTGATGGTCGGTGTCATCGCCGCGGTGGTGCTGCTGGTGTTCGGGGCCTGGTACGCCTTCCACGGCGTCGGCCCGTTCCGCACCGAGGTGCTGCGCCAGACCGCCGAGCCCGGCAGCGGCGCGCTCACCGTCGAGCTGCGCGTCTCCAACGACGGCGACCGCAAGGGCAGGGCCCGCTGCCGGATCACCGGCGTCGGACCCGACGGCCGGCTGCGCTCCTCTGAGGTGAAGCTCAGCCCGGTCGTGCCCGGGCACGGCAGCGTCCAGTTCCAGCTCCGCGGCGAGAGCTTCACCGACGCCCACGACGTCCAGACGAGCTGCGCCTGAAGGGAGACCGACGCGATGACCGAGCGAGCGCTCGAGGAGGCCGCCGCGCACGCGGTCCAGTTCCTGCGTGGGCTGCCGGACCGGCATGTCGGGCCCAGCGCCGGCGCCGAGGAGCTGCGGGCGCGCCTGGGCGGGCCGCTGCCCGACAGGCCGACCGACGCGGCCGAGGTGGTCGCCCAGCTCGCCAAGCTGGCCGACGACGGGCTGGTGGCCTCCGCCGGGCCGCGCTACTTCGGCTTCGTGGTCGGTGGCGGCCTCCCCGCCGCGCTCGCCGCCGACTGGCTGGCCGCGACCTGGGACCAGAACGCCGGGCTGTTCGTCCTCTCCCCGGCCGCCGCGACCATCGAGGACGTGGCCGCTGGCTGGCTGGTCGACCTGTTCGGCCTGCCGGCGGCCACGACCACCGGCTTCGTCACCGGCGGGACCATGGCCAACTTCACCGGCCTGGCCGCCGCCCGCCATCACGTGCTCGCCACCGCCGGCTGGGACGTGGAGCGCGACGGGCTGATCGGTGCCCCGCCGGTGGAGGTCGTCGTCGGCGCCGAACGCCACGTCACCGTCGACGTCGCGCTGCGCTACCTCGGGTTCGGCAGCGGCCGGCTGCGGGTCGTCCCCGCCGACGGGCAGGGCCGCATGCGCGCCGACCTCCTGGCCGAGACGCTGGCCGCCTGCCAGGGGCCGACGATCGTCTGCGCCCAGGCCGGCAACGTCAACACCGGCGCGATCGACCCGCTCGCTCCCATCTGCGACGCCGCCGCCGAGCGCGGCGCCTGGGTGCACGTCGACGGCGCCATCGGCCTGTGGGCGGCGGCCAGCCCCGACCACCGGCATCTGCTCGCCGGCGTGGAGCGGGCCGACTCGCTGGCCGCCGACGCCCACAAGTGGCTCAACGTTCCCTACGACTCCGGGCTGGCGTTCGTCACCCGTCCCGACGCCCACCAGGCCGCCTTCGCCAAGGTCGCGGCCTACTTCATCCCCGGCCAGACGGGGGAGCGCGACGCCGACGCCTTCACGCCCGAGGCGTCCAGGCGAGCCCGCGGCCTCCCGATCTGGGCCGCGCTGCGCTCCCTCGGCCGCGCCGGCGTCGCCGAGCTGGTGGGACGCTGCTGCCGGCACGCCCAACGCTTCGCCGACGCCCTCGGCCAGGCCGACGGCGTCGAGGTGCTGAACGAGGTCGTCCTCAACCAGACGCTGGTGCGCTTCTCCGACCCGGGCGGCGACCACGACGGCCGCACCCGCGAGGTCGTCCGCCGTGTCCAGGACGACGGCACCCTGTGGCTCGGCGGCACCACCTGGCACGGCATGGCGGCGATGCGCATCTCGGTGTCGGGCTGGCGCACCACCGACCAGGACGTGGACCGCTCGGTCGAGGCGATCCTGCGGGCGGCCCGGTCGGTCCGCTGACGCCGGCGGGGCACCCGGGCGACTCGACCGTCAGGCCACGGTCCTGGCCCAGCGGTCGCCGAGCTGCTGCACCTCGGCGCGGAAGCGCGCGCCCTCGATCGGCTTGCAGACGAACCAGGTCGCGCCGAGCTGCAGCGCACCCTCGCGGTCGTCGTCCCGCTCCGAGGAGGTGAGCACCACCACCGGCAGGGACTGCAGGGCCACGTCGGTGCGGATGCGGCGCAGCACCTCCAGACCGTCCACCCGCGGGATGCGCAGGTCGAGCAGGATCAGGTGGGGCAGCGACCCGGGGTCGAAGCGGGCCCGGCCGAGATGCTCGAGGGCCTGCTCGCCGTTGCTGGCCACCTCGACGGTGACGGCCACCCGCTCCAGGTCCCTGAGGGCGCGCCGCACGAGGAAGACGTGGTCCTCGTCGTCCTCGACCAGCAGGACCTGAAGGCGCTTCACGCCGGCACCGCGCCGCGGTCGTGGCGTGGCTCGACCGTCAGCTCGCGGGCGGGCCAGCGGGCCGACACCGACGCCGGCAGCACGATCCGCACCTCGGTGCCGTGGCTGCCGTGGACGCCGACGCTGCCGCCGAGCAGCTCCACGATCTTGCGGCAGATCGCCAGGCCCATGCCGGTCCCGGAGGTGGTGGAGGGCGTGTCCAGGCGCTCGAACACCCCGAAGACGCGCTCCCGGTGCTCGGGCGGGATGCCGCGGCCGTCGTCGCGCACCGACAGCTCCAAGCCGCCGTCGGCGCGGCTGCGGCCGTCGACGGTCACCGTCAGGTCCGGCCGGCCGCCGTGGCGGACGGCGTTCTCGACCAGGTTGGTGAAGAGCTGCCGGAAGCCGACCGGGTCGCCGGCGACCACGGGCAGCCGACCGATGCGGAAGCCGACCCCCGGGTGGGACACGGCGGCCTCGTCGACGAGGGTCCGGACCAGCTCGGCCAGGTCGACGTCGACGGCGCCGGCGCCGGTGCGGCCCACCTTGGACAGGTCGATCAGGTCGTGGATCAGCCGCTGCATGTACAGCGTGCAGTCGGAGATCCTGGCGACGTAGCGGCCGCCCTCCTGCCCGAGCACGTCGCCGTAGTCGAGCTTGAGGTACTCCAGGTAGCCGAGCAGCGACACCATCGGGCTCTTCAGGTCGTGCGAGGCGCTGTACACCAGCGTCTCCAGCTCGGCGTTGGTCCGCTCGAGCTCCCGGTTGGCGGCGGCCAGGGCGGACTCGGCCTGCTTGCGCTCGGTGATGTCGCGGATCACCCCCGAGAACGCCAGCCCGTCGGGGCCGTTCCACGCCCCCACCGACAGCTCGATCGGGAACTCGCTGCCGTCGCGGTGCAACCCGATCAGCTCCACCACGCTGCCGGCCAGCTTGGAATGGCCGGTCTGCCGCACCCGCGTGATGCCCGCCTCGTGCAGGGCGCGCAGCCGCTCGGGGATGATCACCGTCAGCGGCCTGCCGACGACCTCCTCGGCCCGCCAGCCGAACATCCGCTCCGCGCCGCTGTTCCACGACAGCAACCGCCCGAAGCTGTCGGCCGACACGATCGCATCCACCGCCGCATCCGCCACCGAGATGAACCGCTCCTCGGACGCCCGCAGGGTCACCTCGGCCTGCTTGCGCTCGGTGATGTCGCGGATCACCCCCGAGAACGCCAGCCCGTCGGGGCCGTTCCACGCCCCCACCGACAGCTCGATCGGGAACTCGCTGCCGTCGCGGTGCAACCCGATCAGCTCCACCACGCTGCCGGCCAGCTTGGAATGGCCGGTCTGCCGCACCCGCGTGATGCCCGCCTCGTGCAGGGCGCGCAGCCGCTCGGGGATGATCACCGTCAGCGGCCTGCCGACGACCTCCTCGGCCCGCCAGCCGAACATCCGCTCCGCGCCGCTGTTCCACGACAGCAACCGCCCGAAGCTGTCGGCCGACACGATCGCATCCACCGCCGCATCGGTGACGGCCCGGAAACGCTGCTCGGAGGCGCGCAGGGCCTCCTCGGAGCGGCGCCGCTCGACCAGCGGGCCGAGCTCGCCGGCGACCTTGGCGATGCGCTCCATGCGGCCCGGTTCCCCGGCCCGTTCGTGGGTGACGAACAGCTCCAGCACCGCCACCGCCCCGGCGGCACCCAGGACCGGCACCGCCATCGCCTCCCGCACGCCCGCCCGCTGGGCCTGGGCGGCACGGTCGAACCGCTCGGGGTCGCGGACGTCGGTGAGGAGCTGCGGCTGGCCGGTCGCCCACGCCAGCCCCGGGAGGCCCTCGCCACGCTGGTAGTCGAGCTGCTCGCTAGCGGCATGGAGCTTCTCGAAGCCGTAGCCGCTGTGGTGCCACGACGGGCTGCAGACCAGCACCTCACCCGCCGGCAGCCACACCTGCCCCATCCCGCAGCGGGTGAAGTGGCAGATCGTCTGCACCGCCGCCGTCAGCACCGCGTGGCTGTCCTCGGCCTCGCCGATCAGCTTGAACATGAACTCGAAGAAGCGGCGCTCCTGCTCGGAGCGCTTCATCTGGGTGAGGTCGCGCACCATCGCGATCGCCAGCCCGGGCCGGCCGCGGTGGTCGCGGACCAGCGACAGGTCCCAGGTACCCCAGACCAGCTCGCGGGAGTGGACCCGCACGCAGCGGTTGTCGATCTGGTAGCGGTCCAGGCCGTCCTGGAACACCGACTCCAGCGCCTCCCTGGAGCGGTCGGCGTCGGGCGGGTAGGTCAGCGAGGTGAGCGTGCGGCCCTCCAGCCCACCGGCCACGCCGCTCCCCAGCAGCACCTCCAGCGCGTGGTTGGCGGCGACGATGCGCCCCAACCGGTCGATGGCGCACGCCGGCGACGTCGTGAGCTGGACCAGCGCGCCGGTGCCGAGGTCGCCGGGTGGGCCACGCCGCCGCATGCGCCGTCTGCCGGCAACGCGCCCACTGATCCGCATCCCATATCCCCCCCGACGGTTCACTCGACCGCTCCGCGGCAAGGCAGAGCTCCGTCCGGATTGGTCGCTGTCGGGCGCGTTTATACCATCGCGTCGATCGCATGAGAAATCGCCCGACCCGTGGGGTGCCGGGAACCAGCGGCCGCCGCCGCCCGTCCAACGCCTATCGGAACCTGACCGAGCAAGGGGTGCGCGATGGCACGGCGTGGGATCGTGGGGCTGCTGGCCCTGCTGGTGGTCGTTCTCCTCGGGGCGCAGCCGGCCCTGGCGTGCGGGGGGCTGGTCGGTCCTGGCGGCACCGTCCAGCTCGCCCGCACCACCACCCTCGCCAGCTACCACCAGGGGGTCGAGCACTACCTGACCTCGTTCACCTACAGCGGCGGCGGCGCCAAGTTCGGCTCGATCGTCCCGCTGCCCGGGGTCCCAACCGACGTCAGCAAGGGCGGCGAATGGACCCTGCAGCGGCTGATCCGGGAAACCCAGCCACAGCTCGAGGCCGCCGCGGCCCCGGCCGCCTTCGGCGCCCGCTCCTCCGCCGAGGTGCTGCTGAAGACCCGCGTCGACGCGCTCGACATCACCATCCTGCGCGGCGGCGGCAAGGCGGTCGGCGACTGGGCCCGCGAGCGTGGCTTCGGGCTGTCAGTCGACGCCCCCGAGGTGCTCGACTTCTACGCCGACCGCAGCCCCATCTTCATGGCCGCCAGCTTCGACGCCCGCGCCGCCAGCGCCCGCGGCCAGCGCCTCGGCGACGGCACCCCGATCCAGCTCACCATCCCCACCGCCGACGCGTGGGTGCCGCTGCGCATCCTCGGGCTCGGCCACCAGCCGTCCGACGCGATCCAGGCCGACCTGTACCTGCTCACCGACCGGCGGCCGGCGCTGCTGCCCGCGCCGGCCGCGGCCGGCCAGCCAGGGGTCGCTCTGGAGCGCAGCCAGCCGGCATCCGAGCTGCTCCTGGCCGATCTGCGCGCCGACAAGGGCATGAGCTGGGTCCCGGCGTCGGGCATGTGGCTCAGCTACCTGCGGATCGACACCACCGCCGGGCGGCTGTTCCACGACCTGGCCGTCGACACCAGCGGCCGCGGCAGCCCCTCACCGGTCGCCGCCGGCCTGGTCGACCCCACCGAGCCCCTCCGGCCGGTGCCGGCACCGACCCCGCCGGCGGGTGGCCCCGCGCCCGTGTGGCCGTGGCTGGCCGTTGGGCTGGCGGGCGCGACCATCGTCGCCGCCGTGGCGCTGCGCGCCCGGGCGCGGGCCTCCTGACGTGCGTCCACGACCCTGGCACCTGGCCGCCGTGACGGCCCTCACCCTGGCCGGCGGCCTGACCCTGCTGCACGCCGCCGCCGGCCAGGCCACCCAGACCGTGGTGGTCACCATGCACCACTCGCGGTTCCAGCCCGAGGTGGTCCGGGTCGCGCCGGGAACCACGGTGCGGTTCCTGCTGCGCAACACCGACCCGATCGACCACGAGTTCATCCTCGGCGACGACGCGGTCCAGCGCCGCCACGAGCAGGGCAGGCAACGCGAGCATCACGGCGAGGTGCCGGGTGAGGTGTCGGTCGCCGCCGGCGGCCAGGCCGCCACCACCTACACGTTCCGCCAGGGCGGGCCGGCCAGCCTCCAGTTCGCATGCCACCTGCCCGGCCACTACGCCTACGGCATGCGCGGGGTGGCGCTGGTCATCTCGGGCTGATCCGCAGCCGCCCGGAGGGGTCCACCGAAAGGGAGCGCCGCCCGGCGAGCAGCTCCAGCAGCTCGGCCCCGACCAGGTCACGGCGCCAGCCCTGCAAGGTACGGACCGGCGGCTCCGGCTGGCCGCGCCGGACCGCGGCGACCACCTGCGCGAGGTCGTTGCGGGCCGCGACCAGCTCGTAGGCGAGCCCCGCATCCAGGGCCCTGGCCCGCACCAGCGCCTCCGACAGGGCGATGGCGGGCACGTCGGCCGGGTTGGAGTCCGACCGCTCGACCGCCTCGGCGGGCAGCGGCTCGGCGGCCTCGCCGCGGGCGACCACCGCCAGGACCGCGCCGCCCCGGCGGCGCAGCGTCGACGGCTGCAGGCCGCGGATACGCTCCAGGGCATGCGGCGTGGCCGGGCGGCGCTTGGCGATCTCGACCAGCGGCGCGTCGCCGAGCACGGCGCCGACCGGGCGGTCCTCGGCGGAGGCGGTCCGCTCCCGCCACGCGGCCAGCTCCCTGGCGACCGCCCTGGCGCCGGGGTTCAGGTTGGCGATCCGCGGCAGCCGCTGCCACGCCAGCCACGGGTCGCGTTGGTCGGTCGCCTCCTCCAGCCGGCGGCACTCCTCCCTCGCCCACTCCAGCCGGCCGCTGGCCCGAAGGCGCTCCTGCAGCGCGTCGGCCAGCCGCGGCAGATGCACGACGTCGTCGCGGGCGTAGGCGAGCTGCTCAAGGCTGAGCGGACGGTCGTCCCAGCGGGTGAAGCTGGCCGACTTCGCCAGGCGCAGCCCGAGCACGTCGCCGAGCAGGCTGGCGTAGCCGGTCTGCGCGCCGAACCCCGCGAACCCGGCGGCGACCTGGGTGTCGAACACCCCGCGGACCTCGGTGCTCCAGACCCGCCGCAGCAACGCGATGTCCTGCCGCCCGGCGTGCACGACCACCTCGACCGCCGGGTCGGCGAGCACCGCGGCAAGCGGCGCCGGGTCGACCCCGTCGTCCAGCGGGTCGACCAACTGGACGCCGTCCTGCTGGTGGTCGCCGACGACCACGCCGACCAGGCACAGCAACGCGCGGTAGCGGCCCTCGGACATGAACTCGGTGTCGATGCCGAGCCGTCCGGCCGCCTTGGCCGCCTCCGCCACGGCGGCCAGGTCCATGCGGCTGGCCAGGCTCAGCCGAGCTGCCACGTGTCGCCGCCGTAGAGCAGCTTGGCCAGGTCGCCGCGCCCCTGCTTGGCGGCGGCCGCCTCGAGCTGCTCGGCCATGAGCTCGTCGTACACCGGCCGGTCGACGTCCCGGAACACCCCGATCGGGGTGGGCTTGTGGGTGCTGTGGGCCAGCCGGCTCAGCATGAACGCCAAGCTCGGCTCCTTGCGGTGCTCGTCGTGGACCAGCAGCCCCTCCACGCCCACGTCGGCCACGTCGACGATCTCGACCCGGGCCTCCTCGGTCAACCGCACGCCCCGCTCGCCGTTGGCGCCGAAGCGGATCGGCTGGCCGTGCTCCAACCGGATCTGGTGGTCGGCCCTGGTGTCGGCCTCCTTCAGCTCGTCGAAGGCGCCGTCGTTGAAGATGTTGCAGTTCTGGTAGACCTCCACGAACGCCGTGCCCCGGTGGGCGGCCGCCTTGCGCAGCACCTCGGTGAGGTGGCCGCGGTCGGAGTCGATGGAGCGGGCCACGAACGTCGCCTCGGCGCCCAACGCGACGCTGACCGGGTTGAACGGGTGGTCCAGCGACCCCATCGGCGTCGACTTGGTGATCTTGCCGCGCTCGCTGGTGGGGGAGTACTGCCCCTTGGTCAGCCCGTAGATCTGGTTGTTGAACAGCAGGATCTTGAGGTTCACGTTGCGGCGCAGCGCATGGATCAGGTGGTTGCCGCCGATCGACAGCGCGTCGCCGTCGCCGGTGATCACCCACACCGACAGGTCACGCCGGGTCGCCGCCAGCCCGGTCGCGATCGCCGGCGCCCGCCCGTGGATCGAGTGCATCCCGTAGGTGTTCATGTAGTAGGGGAACCGCGACGAGCAGCCGATCCCCGACACGAACACGATCCGCTCCCGCGGGATCCCCAGCGACGGCATGAACCCCTGCACCGCCGACAGGACCGCGTAGTCCCCGCAGCCGGGGCACCAACGGACCTCCTGGTCGCTCTTGAAGTCCTTGCCGGTCAGCTTGACGGGGGCGGCGCCGCCGTTGCCTCGCCCGTTGCCGATGGTCACTTGCCCACTCCTTCGTCCAGCAGCCCGGTGATCGCGTCGGCCAGCTCCGCGGCCTTGAACGGCAACCCCCGCACGCGGTTGAAGCCGATGGCGTCCACCAGGAACTGCGACCGGACCAGCATGCGAAGCTGGCCCAGGTTCATCTCGGGGATCAGCACCCGGTCGTAGCGGCGCAGCACGTCGCCGAGGTTGGCCGGGAAGGGGTTGAGGTGCCGCAGGTGCGCCTGGGCGACCTTGCCGCCGTCGGCGCGCACCCGCCGGATCGCCGCTCCGATCGGCCCGTAGGTCGACCCCCAACCGAGCACCAGCAGCCGCGCCCCCTCCTGCTCGTCGACCTCCAGCGGCGCGATGTCGGCGGCGATCCCGGCGACCTTCGCCGCCCGCAGCCGCACCATCCGGTCGTGGTTGTCCGGGTCGTAGCTGATGTTGCCGGTCCCGTCGGCCTTCTCCAGCCCACCGATCCGGTGCTCCAACCCCGGCGTGCCAGGCACCGCCCACGGCCGCGCCAGGGTGACCTCGTCCCGCAGGTACGGCCAGAACTCGCCGTCGTGGTTCGGCTCGGTCGCGAACGCCACCGGGATCTCGGGCAGCTCGGCAACGTCGGGCAGCAACCACGGCTCCGACCCGTTGGCGAGGTAGCCATCCGACAGCAGCACCACCGGCGTCCGATACTTCAGGGCGATGCGGGCGGCCTCCACCGCCGCATGGAAGCAGTCCGAGGGGGTGCACGCCGCCACCACCGGCACCGGCGCCTCACCGTTGCGGCCGAACATCACCTGCAGCAGGTCGGCCTGCTCGGTCTTGGTCGGCATGCCGGTCGACGGCCCACTCCGCTGGATGTCGATGACCAGCAGCGGCAGTTCCAACGACACCGCCAGCCCGATCGTCTCCGCCTTCAGCGCGATCCCCGGCCCGCTGGAGGTCGTCACCCCCAGCGAACCACCGAACGCCGCCCCCAGCGCCGCCCCCACCCCCGCGATCTCGTCCTCGGCCTGGAAGGTGCGAACCCCGAACGCCTTGTGCTTGGACAGCTCATGGAGGATGTCGGACGCCGGCGTGATCGGATAGGCACCCAGGAACAACGGCAGCCCCGAAAGCTGGCTGGCCGCGATCAACCCGTACGACAACGCCAGGTTCCCGGAGATGTTGCGGTAGGTCCCCGGACGCAGCTTGGCCGGCTTGACCTCGTAGGAGACCGCGAACACCTCGGTGGTCTCCCCGAAGTTGTACCCGGCCTTGAACGCGGTCACGTTCGCCTTGGCGATCAGCGGACGGGCGGCGAACTTCCGCTCCAGGAACGCCACCGTGGCCTCGGTCGGCCGATGGTACAGCCACGACATCAACCCGAGCGCGAACATGTTCTTGGCCCGCTCGGCCTCCTTCTTGGAGATGTCGAACCCCTTCAGCGCCTCCAACGTCATCGACGTCAGCCCCACCCCATGCACCGCATAGTCGCCCAGCGACCCGTCCTCCAGCGGGTTGGCCGCATACCCGACCTTGTCCAGGTTGCGGGCGGTGAACGCGTCGATGTTGACGATCAGCGTCGCGCCCTTGGGCAGGTCGCCGATGTTGGCCCGCAGTGCCGCCGGGTTCATCGCCACCAGCACGTCGGGGGCATCGCCAGGGGTGAGGATGTCGTGGTCGGCGAAATGCAGCTGGAACCCCGACACCCCGGCGATCGACCCCGCTGGCGCGCGAATCTCGGCCGGGAAGTCCGGCAGGGTGGACAGGTCGTTGCCAAACGCCGCGGTCTCGCTGGTGAACCGGTCACCGGTGAGCTGCATCCCGTCACCGGAGTCGCCGGCAAAACGAATTGTCACGCGATCCAGCACCTGGACCGGCTTGGTCATCTTCTCCCTCGATTCGGAACGGACGGGTCACTTGCGCCCGGTCGCCGCCCCGTCGCGGTTACCCGGGCTTCAGCATCCCGCCTGGCCCCGAGGGCGGAGGGCCGGCAACCGGCTCCTCCAGCATATACCGATCGGAACCCCGATCCGGTTCATTCCCCCGTCCACCCGATCCGGCGGGCGGCGAAGGAAGGCACGGTCGAGCCTCCCGAGCAGCTGCGGGGCCGCTGGTCGTCTCGTCCACGACGGCAAGCTTCCGGAAAGGTTGGGGAAGGGTTCGCGCAAACAGCGACCGCCACGATCTCCTCGTCATCGACGGCCACAGCCGCGGAGGAGGAGCCATGGCATCCAGGAACGCCGAGACCTACCGGGTCGGTCACGAAGCCTTCAACCAGAGGGACTTCGAGGCCATGACCAAGCACTACGCCGACAGCATCACCTGGACCGACCGAGCGAGAGGCCTGACATTCAGGACACCCCAGGAGTTCAAGGACGACTTCCTGGCAGGATGGGTCGTGGCCTCCTCCGACATCCGAATCACCGGCCCCCGCTACATCGACGCAGGTCAGACGGTGGTGTGCACCTTCACCGCCGAAGGCACCAACGACGGGCCGCTGGGACCGTTCCCCGCCACCGGCAAGCAGTTCGCCCTGCCGCTCTGCGAGATGTGGCACTTCGACTCGAGCGGGCGGGTCGTCGGCGGGGACCTCTACTACGACCAGGCCTCGCTGCTCACGCAGTTGGGTCTGATGCCGCAGCCGTCCGACGCGTAGGACGGCTTCGCGAGCGGAAAGGAAACAACAGATGCCCCAGATGCTGGACCCCACGTTCTACCGCACCCCGGCCGAGGCGATCGCGGCGCCGCCGGAGCGGCTGGCCTATGTCGCCGCCTATGATCCCGCCGGCCAGGCCAAGGACGCCATCACCGCGATCGACGCCGACCCGTCCTCGCCCGACTACGGCCAGGTGGTGGGCTGGAGCGAGCTGCCGACCGCCGGCAACGAGCTGCACCACTTCGGCTGGAACGCCTGCTCCAGCGCGCTGTGCCACCAGGGCCACGGCGACCACGGCGCGCCGTTGGAGCGGCGCTACCTGATCGTTCCCGGCCTGCGCTCCTCGCGGACCTATGTGCTGGACACCAAGGCCGACCCCCGCAACCCCAAGGTGGTCCACACCATCCAGGCCGAGGAGCTGGCCGCCAAGGCCGGCTACTCGCGACCGCACACCCTGCACTGCGGGCCCGGCGGCATCTTCCTGTCGGCGCTGGGTGGCGCCGGCGGCAACGACGGCCCCGGCGGGGTGGCGCTGCTGGACCACGACACCTTCGACGTGATCGGCCCCTGGGAGCTAGATCGCGGCGACCAGTTCTTCGGTTACGACGTGTGGTGGCACCTGGACCACGACACCGTCATCACCTCGGAGTGGGCGACCCCGTCGATGTTCGAGAACGGCCTGGACCCCGAGGACCTGCTCGGCCGCAAGTTCGGCCACCACCTCAACTTCTGGTCGATGTCGGACCGCACGCTCACCCAGCGCGTCGACCTGGGCGACCAGCACCAGATGGTCCTGGAGGTGCGACCAGCCCATGACCCGTCGAAGGCGTGGGGGTTCGTCGGCGTGGTCATCAGCGTCCAGGACCTGTCGGGGTCGGTGTGGCTGTGGCACCGCGACCGCGACCAATGGGCCGCACGGAAGGTGATCACCATCCCCGCCGAGCCGGCCGACCCCGACCTGCTCCCGCCGGCGCTCAAGCCGTTCGGCGCGGTGCCGCCGCTGATCTCCGACATCGACCTGTCGGTGGACGACCGCTGGCTGTACGTGGCCTGCTGGGGCACTGGCGAGCTGAAGCAGTACGACGTCAGCGACCCCTTCAACCCCCACCAGACCGGCTCGGTGCGGCTGGGCGGCATCGTCGGCCGCCAACCGCACCCCGCCGCCCCCGACCAGCCGCTGGGCGGCGGGCCACAGATGGTCGAGGTCAGCCGCGACGGCCGCCGGGTCTACGTGACCAACTCGCTGTACGCGGTCTGGGACGACATCTTCTACCCCGACGGCGTCGGCGCCTGGATCGCCAAGCTGGACACCGATACCGACCGCGGCGGGATCACCCCGGACGCGCGGTTCTTCCCCAACGGCGACGACTTCCGTGGGCTGCGGGTGCACCAGACCCGGCTGCAGGGCGGCGACGCCTCCAGCGACTCCTACTGCTACACGAGCTGACCATGCGACCGTTGGCCCACCACGCCGGCGAGCAGTTCCTGGCCCCGCTGCTGCTGCTCGGCGGCGGCTGGATCTCGCTGGCCGCGGCCGCCGGCCGCGCCCGGCTCGCCGCCACCCGCGACCGGCTGACCAGGAGGAAGCAGGACTCCCGCCGCTGAAGCTGAGACTACCCACCCACCGGACCGTCGCAGCAGCCGCCGACCAGCAGCACCGGCATGCGGCCACGCCACTCCGCCAGCACCCGCCCGCTGCCCAGGTCCACCACCGCCACCTCCCGGTCGGCGGCCAGCACGTCGCCACCCACCCACCAGTCCGACGACGGCGTCAGGTCCACATACGCCCGCCCGCCGCTCACCTGCAACCAGCTCACCTGCCGCGAGCCGAACAGGTGCAGCGGCCGGCGGTCACCCGGCCCGAACACCGTCAACCCGAACGCCCGCACCGCCGGCACGTTCACGTCCGCGCTCGGCGGCGGCCCCAGCAGCCGACCCCAGGCCAGCAACCGACCCCCCGCCGCCGCCACCGCACCGGCATTGGCATGGACGGTGACCGCCCTCCAGGTGCGTGTGTCGACCACCCGCAACCCGGCCGGCCGCGACCACTGCTCCACCACCGACCCCCGCACCACCGGCTCGCTGTCGTCATGCCCCCACACGGCCAGCAGGCCCCCACCCAGCCACGCCGCCCGCCGCACCGGCCCATGGACGCTCTTGGCCTCCGCCGCCGGCAACAGCCACCCCGCCAACCGCCCAAGCAACCCAGGCCGACGGTCCAGCCAATGCCACCTGACCCGCAGACCCCGCAGGTCCACCTCCGCGACCGGGGCCTCACGGCCCACCACGAACGCCCGCCGACCCGCCGGGTCCACCGCCAGCCCAGGCTGCCACCGCACCGCACCCACCGCCGGCCCACGATCCTGCGGCACCAGGAACCCGGCGGCGATCGCCGGAAGCCGCACCGTCCGCACCCCACCGTCGCCGTCCACCACCACCAGCCGCGCCGGCCCGACCGAACCGGCACCGCCCAGCAGCAACACCAACCCGTCGGGCAACCGCCCGGCAGCCAACGGCTCGCCGACGATCCTCCGCCGCGCCACCACCCGGCCCGCCGCCAGGTCGACCACCGACACCACCGCCGTGGCCAGGTCACCCTCCGGCCCGCCGGTCACACCCACCCCGGCCAGCAGCACCCGCGACCGCCCCAGCCAGCTCGCCGCGAACGGCGACTGCCACGACCGCCCCAGCCGGACCGTTCCCACCCGCCGCAGCCGCCGAGGGTCCACCACCAACACGCTGCCGTCGTCGCGGTCGCCACCGTCGCCGAACACCGCCAGCGACCCGTCGGGCGCCACCCCCCACACCGCCCCGTGCCGCCCCAGCGACAACCGCCGCCCCGGCCGCGGCCGCAACGACAGCGCATCCAGCCACCCCAGCTCCGCCGACTCCGCCCCCGCCGCCCCACGCCACACCACACCCAGGACCCGACCCGCCGACCACCCCCGCGGCGCCGCCGGCAGCGGCACCCGCACCGGCGCCGCCCCCACCATCGGCGCGACGGGGTGCACGGGCGGCGCCCCCCGCGGCGCAGCCGTGCACCCACCAACCAGCAGCAGCCCCGCCACCGCCACCGTCACCACCCGCCGGCGCCACACCCGCATGCCCGTCCTACACCGCCCGCCACCACCCGGTTCCGGCCATCGCCGCGCCATCGACGGTCGTGGCCCTGACGGTGGGTCGTCCGCGGGTGTAGCGCCGATTGGGTCCTCCCGCGGAGTTGACGCCGCTTGCGGCATGTGCAATGTTCCAGCCTGAGCCCACTCAGAGCCCCCAACGTAAGGGAGCCGCCGCCATGTATGGGCCGCTCATCGTCGCCGCCGCGATCCTGCTGTCGATCGCCGGCATCGTCCTCTACGTCCACGACCTCGCCGAAGCGCGGGCGCGCAAGGCGTTCGACCGCATCTTCGAGGAGGGACATCGGCGTCGGTAGGCGCCCTGGGCTCGCGGTCGCGCCGCACCGTCGCGGCCGGCCGCGTAGACGCCGGCCCGGGGCGCGGAGCCGCCGCCAAGCGAGCCACCGACGCCCCGGGTCGGCCTGACGAATCATGCCACGGTCGCCCACCCGGAGCGAACCCCCCAGGCCGGGCGAAGTCCCAGGCCGGCCCATCCCCCCTTGGGGCCGGCCTGGGCTTCGCCCCCTCGCGGAGACCTCTGGGGTGTGCGCTCAGGTGACGTTGATGGTCTGGTTGGCGCTGCCGGAGGCGGCGTGGTCGCGGTCGGCGCTCTTGTAGGCCCGGTAGGTGAGGCGTCCCTTGGTGGGTGGTGTGGCGCGGAGGGTGTAGCCGCTGGTGCTGGTCAGGGTGGCGGTGGCGGCGGTCTTCCAGGCGCCGTCGACCAGGCGTTGGAGGTAGACCTTCTGGCCGGCGTGGTTGGGGCTGACGGTGCCGGTGAGGGTGATGGCCTGGCCGTGGCGGATGGTGCTGGCGGACTTGCGGGCGGTCACCTTGGTGCGGACGCCGACGGTCACCTGGGCGCTGTCGGCGGTGGCGTGCTGGTCGGAGCCGGCGAAGCTGGCCCGGTAGGCGGTGGTCGCGGTGGGCGCCGGGGCGAGGTGGAACGTGCCGTCGGGGCCGGTGGTGGCGGTGGCGGCGTGCTGCCAGCCGGCGGTGGTGGCGGGCTGGCTCCAGAGGTTGACGAGTCGGCCGGAGATGCCGTTGCCGGTCTGTTGGTCGGTGAGCCGGCCGCTGAGGGTGGCGTGGCCGCCGTAGGTGATGGTGGTGGCGCCGGCGAGGGTGAGGCGGGCGGGTTGGGCGCCGGTGGCGGGTGCCAGGAAGCTGGAGGTGGCGGTGTTCCAGTGGCTGGCGAGGTAGTTGCCGGCTGGTGGGTTGGTGGAGAAGTAGTCGTCGTGGCCGCAGTCCAGCAGTGCCTCGTGTTCGGGTGGGCAGGTGGTGGTCATGGTGACGGGGCCGCCGGCGTCGTCGTCGTAGCACATGACGTCGGCTTCGTCGGTGCAGTGGCGGGCGGCGCTGTGGTGGGGGGTGTCGGGCTGGACGGCGCCGAGGGTGTGGAAGATCTCGTGGAGCTCGGCGTAGTGCCAGCAGGGCGCGTCGACGCGTGCGTACATCGGTCCGGTGTTGTTCCAGTTGCTGGTGGTGGGTCGCTGGTCGTCGTAGACCTCGCCGAGGCCGCAGATGCCGGTGGCGGCGTCGACCCAGACCAGGTACTTGCGGTCGGTGCGGTTGTGGCCGAGGGCCTGGAGCTCGGTGCGCATCACGTCGAAGCTGGCTTCGCCGGCGGGGGTCAGCAGCACGCGGGCGACCTCGAGCTGGCAGCTCTCGTCGGTGACGAACCGGAGGTGGCGGCCGCCGCCGGTCTCGGCGGCGCTGAGCCAGGTGGCCTGGTCGAAGTCGCCTGCCCACTGGCGGAAGCTGGCGAGCAGGCTGGGGTAGCGGTCGGTGACCAGGGGGCTGCGGGCGTAGATCATCTGGACGCGGTTGCCGAGGGTGCCGTCGCCGATGCAGGGCACCGCCGCCGGCGCGGCGCTGTTGTTGGCGGTGGTGGCCTGCTCAAGGGCGGCCAGGCCGCGGAGCCGGGGGCTGGGGCTGTGGAGGGTGGTGCGTGCCTGGAGCTCTTTCAGGGTGGGGCGGTGGTAGAGGCTGACGCCGGGGGGTGGGGTGTCGTTGCCGTGTGGCCGTGGTCGGGTCGGTGGGGTGGAGGCGGGCAGGACGGGCGCGGCCATGCTGGCCGCCAGCACGGCCGCGCTCATGGCCCGCGCCAGTCGAGCACGCTGTCGTGGCATCCGCCCTCCTCGCCGAGCGTGCCGGCCGTTGCGGTCGGCAGGCTCTGGAGGTTGGATCGGCGGGTTCGGCGGATGCCTTAGGGGTCAGGGTCGCTGTCCCGGCCGGTCGACGATGCCGGCGGCGATGCGGATCCCGAGGGTCACGGTGCCCTTCTTCAGCGACGGTTCCTTGAGCCATCCCAACGGCACGTACTGGCGGAGCCGCCTAGCAGGGCTGTTGCACAAGGCGGTGGCGGGTCCGTCGTCCGTAACGGTACCGAGACGCAGGCCCGCCACACTGGTACGTGATCCGTGACGCTGGGAGGTGGCAGGGCGGGTGGTGGGCTGCGTGCGGCCAGGACCATGACGGTGACCTCTGCCGCGCGACCGGCCCGGCCGCGCCGGTGGGCGGCCGGGCTGGCCTGGACGCTGTGGGTGCTGGGGATGGTCGGCCTGGCCGCGGTCCCTTGGCTGGACTGGCTGCTACGCCAGGCCGGCCGGCCCGACCTGGTCCAGCTCACCCCCGGCACGATCTGGCCCGTTCTGGGGATGGTGGGCGGGGCCACGGTCGGGACGGTGCTGGCCAGCCGCCGGCCCCGCCACCCGGTGGGCTGGCTGCTGCTGGCCCTTGCCCTGTCGCTGATCGCCACCGCGGCGGCGGCGCAGTATCTGACCTGGGGGCTGCTGGTCCGTCCCGGCGCCCTGCCAGCCGCCCGCTCCGTGGCGCTGTACTACCCCGCCACCGGGTTCACGGCGCTGGCGCTGATCGGCTTCATCCTGCTGCTGACGCCGACCGGGTCGCTACCTTCGCCCCGCTGGCGCTGGTGGGCCAGGGGCATGGTGGCCGCACCGGTCGTCTTGCTGCTGGTTGGGACGCTGGCGGGCGGGCCGTTGGACCCCCGCTACCAGGCACTCGGCGGCCCGTTCGACCTCCGCGGCCTCGGCGGGCTCCTGCTGGTCGCCAACCAGCTGGCCCTCGCCGTCACCACCCTGGCGGTGGTGGTCGCTGCGGGGTCGTTGGTGGGGCGTTTCCGCCGCGCCCGCGGCACGGAGCGACTGCAGCTGCGCTGGGTGGCGTTGGCCGCGGTGCTGGTGGCGATGGCGGGGGTGGTCGTCCTGGCTGCCCTGGCGATTGGGGTCCCTGGTGCCACGACCTTGCTGAGCGGGGCGGCCGGTTTCTGCATCGCGGTCCTGCCGGTGGCGACCGGCGCGGCCATCTTGCGGTATCGGCTGTATGACCTTGACCGCATCATCAGCCGAACCCTCGCCTACGGGCTGCTCACCGTCCTGCTGGGGTCGGCCTATGCCGGGGTGGTGCTCGGGCTTGGCCGGCTGCTGCCGCAGAGCTCCAACCTGGTGGTGGCCGGGGCGACGCTGGCGGTGGCGGGGGTGTTCCAGCCGGCCCGGCGCCGCATCCAGCAGGTGGTGGACCGGCGCTTCAACCGCCGCGGCTACGACGCCGCCAACACGATCGCGGCGTTCAGTGCCCGGCTCCGCCAGCAGGTCGACCTGGACACCCTGACCGCCGAGCTGCTGGCGGTCGTCGAGCAGACCATGCAGCCGACCAGGGCGTCGCTGTGGCTGCGGCCGTCCGGCGGTGCGTCCCCCAACCGGGGCAGCACAGGCGCAGCCCGCCTGTAGCCGCCCGGTTCGAGCACCTCAGCCCGCCTGGTCGTCCAGGAGGGCGCGGACCTCGTCGGCCTCGGGGGCTTGGAGGCTGGAGAGGATGGCGAGGGCGTCACGCCAGTGCCGCAGCGCCGCGGACCGGTCGTGGGCGCCGGCGACGGCGTGGCCGAGGCCGAGGAGGTTGATGGCCTGGGAGTAGCGGTCGCCGACCTCGTGGCTGATGGTGGAGCCTTGCAGGTGGTGGGTGATGGCTTCCTGGAAGCGGCCTTGGGCGTAGGCGACCTCGCCGAGGTTGTTGAGGACCATGGCGAGGGCGCGCCGGTCGTCGAGGTCGCGGAAGATCGCCAGGCTCTGCTGCAGGCAGGTGGTGGCGTCGGGGTAGCGGCCCTGCTCGCGGTAGACGTCGCCGAGGTTGTTGAGGGTGGCGCCCTGGCTGGAGCGGTCGCCGAGTTCGCGGGCGATCGCCAGTCGCTGGCGGTGGCAGTCGATCGCGGCGGGGAAGTCTCGCTGGTCCTGGTAGGTGATGCCGAGGTTGTTGAGGATCGAGCCTTCGATGTCGGGGTCGCCGGCCTGCCGGATGATCGCCAGGGCCTGTTGCTGCTGGGCCATCGCTTCCGGGAGGCGTCGCTGCTCGCGGTAGACGATGCCGAGGCGGTTGAGGGCCCGGGCCTGGTCGGCGGGGTTGCCTGCCCGGCGGGCGGCGGCGACGGCGGGTTCGCAGACGGCCTGCCAGGCCGACCAGTGCTTGCGGAGGTCGAAGTAGCGGAACAGGGCGTCGCCCAGTCGCCAGGCGACGGCGGCGACGGCGGGGTCCGGGTGGGCGGCGGCTTGGCGGGTGGCGGCGACCAGGTTGGCGCGCTCGTCGTCCAGCCAGGTGAGGGCGGTCGCCCGGTCGGCGAACGGGGTGGTGGGCGGCGGGGTGGGGGGTCGCTGGCTGGTTGGCTTGAGGAGCTGGTCGGCGTGGTCGGCGGTGGCGAGGTACCAGCGGAGCGTGCGGGCGCGGGCGGCGTCCTGCTGCTCGGCGGGTTCCTGGGCTTCGGCCTGCTCACGGGCGAACAGCCGCAGGAGGTCGTGGAGGCGGTAGCGGCCGGGGTGGGCCTGTTCGAGGAGGCGGCCGTCCAGCAGCCGTTCCAGGGTCGCCTCGGCGTGGTGGACGGCCGTGTCGGTGAGGGCGGCGACCGGGCCGGGGGTGGTGTCGGGGGTCTCCAGCAGGCCGAGGAGGCGGAAGGCTCGCGCCTCGGCGGCGGGGAGGTCCCGGTAGCTGAGGGCGAAGCTGGCGCGGACGTCGAGGTCGCCGACGCGGAGCTCGCCGAGGCGTTGGCGTTCGTCGGCGAGGCGGGCGGCGAGGTGGGCGACGGTCCAGGTGCGCCGGTTGCCGAGCCGCGCGCCGGCGATCTGCAGTGCCAGCGGGAGGCGGCCGCAGGCGTTGGCGACCCGTCTCCCGGCGCCGGGCTCGGCGTCGACGCGGCCGTCCCGGTCGAGTCGTGCGAGCAGCCGGACGGCGTCGTCCTCGTCGAGCAGGTCCAGGGTGAGGGGGACGGCCTCGTGGAGGGCGAGCCGGGCGCGGCTGGTGAGGATGGCGGCGCTGCCTGGGGTGCCTGGCAGCAGCGCCCGGGCCTGTGCCTCGTTGGCGGCGTTGTCGAGGACGACGAGGACGCGTCTGCCGGCGAGCTCGGACCGGTAGCGGGCGGCGGCGACCCGGAGGTCGGCCGGGAGGTCCTGGTCGGGGACGCCGAGGGCGCGCAGGAAGTAGTCCAGGACGGCGGCGGGGGTGGCGGGTTGCTCGGCTTCGGCGCGGAGGTTGGCGTAGAGCACGCCGTCGGGGAAGTGGGGGGCGAGCTGGTGGGCGGCGTGGACGGCCAGCGCGGACTTGCCGATGCCGGGGTTGCCGTCGATGGCGAGGACCGCGGCGGGCGGTGCGGTGTCGCCGCCGCTGGCGCCCAGGGTGGCGTGGACGGTGGCGAGCTCCGCCTGGCGGTCGGTGAAGCTGGCGACGTCGGGCGGGAGCAGGTAGGGCCGTGGGGGGTGGTGGGTTGGCTTGGGTGGCGTCCAGTCCAGCTCCGCGGCGCGGCGGAGGATGGCGGTCTGGAGCTGTTGCAGGGCGGGTGCGTGGTGGCCGCGGGCGAGCAGCCGGGTGATCCCGCGGCGGCAGGTCTCGGCGGCTTCGTCGACGCGGTGGCTGCGGTACAGGGCGAGCGCGAGCAGGCGGCGGAGGCCCTCGTGGTCGGGCTGCTGGGCGGTGAGCAGCTCCAGCTCGGGGAGGAGCTCGGCGTGGTGGCCGAGGTCGAGGTCGGCCTGGATGCGTGCCTCCCGTGCGGTCAGGTACAGGCCTTCCAGCCGGGCGACCTCGTCCTGGACGAACGGGGCGTCGGCCACGTGGTCGGGGATGGGGCCGCGCCACAGCCGCAGCGCGGCGTGCAACTGCTCGGCGGCGGTGACCGGGTCGTCGGCGTCCAGTGCCTGGCGTCCGTCCCTGACCAGCCGGTGGAAGCGGACGGTGTCGAGCTGGTCGGGCTGGACGCGCAGCAGGTAGCCGGTCTCGGTGGTGAGGAGCGTCGCCGGCGCGGCGGTCCCGGGCCGTGCGGGCTGCAGGGCCAGGCGAAGGTGGTGGATGTGGCTTCGGAGGGTGGCCCTGGTCGGGGTCCTGCCGGTGCTGCGCAGGATGGCCTGGAGCTCGGCCGCCGGGACGCTGCGGTTGGCGTGGAGCAGCAGCAGGGTGAGCACCGCACGGAGCTTGGGGCCGAGCTGGACGCGCTGGCCGTCGATCTCGACCACCAACGGCCCGAGAATCCGGAAGTCCATGGCGCCTCCGGTGCCTTTCGAGGGGGCCAGCGCTTCGACGGGCTTTCAACGCGGTTTCCACGGTCGGCCGATAGCCTCTACCGACGCAGATCCTAACCAACAGGGCCCGAGGTTGGCGCTGCCGGGGGGCGGCGCCGGGCGGCTGGAGGGGCGCCGCCCGGCCCGGTTTGCCCAGGCCTGGAGAGGCGAGCGGCCCCGGGTGGGGGGGCCAACCCAGGGCCAGCTCGCGCTCGCAAGTCTAGACCGGTTCATGCCCTCTTGCCGCGACAGGGTAGATGGAACCTCTTGCTGCCAAGGCGTGATCTGTCCGCCCGGCGCCGGCAGCACACCTAGCCGCTGAGGATGGCGGTGAGCTGGCGGTCGAGGGTGGTGGGGGTGAGCTCGCCGAGCTGGTGGGCGGCGAGGGTGCCGTCGGGGCGGACGAAGAAGGTCTGGGGGAGCCCGACGACGCCCCAGGCGGCGGCGGTGCGCCGGTCGGCGTCGACGCCGACCGGCCAGCCGCCGCCGTGCTCGCGGATGAATGCCTTGGCGGCGTCGGGCTGGTCCTGGACGAGGACGCCGACGACGGCGAGGCGGTCGGCCCGGTGGCTGGCGGCGGTGCGGGCGAGCAGCGGGAACTCGCGCACGCAGGGTTCGCACCAGGTGGCCCAGAAGTTGACCACGACGGGGCGGCCGCGGAGGGCGGCCAGGTCGAGCCGGCCGCCGTCGAGGGTGCGGAGCCGCAGCGGCGGGGCGGCCCTGCCGGGAGGGTAGGTCTGGACGGCGGTCGCCGCGGACGGTGGGGTGCGGGGCGCCCAGTCGCCGCCGGGCCGGCCGCGGTCCAGCAGCACCGCGCCGAGGGGGATGACCACGGCGACCGCGAGCAGGACGCCGGTGACGAGCCGGCGGCTGGAGCGTGCGGCCACTGGCCTGCGACCCTCCCGGTAGCTGTTAGAGGTAGTCGCGGTGGTAGACGACGCCGGACGGGCCGACCTGGATGACGGAGGCGCCGGGCTGGTCGCTGACGCGGCGGTCGCCGGTCCGGAACGACCAGGTCCATTCGACGATCGCGCTGTCGCCGTCGACGCCGATGCGCTGGATGTCGACGCGGAGGTTGCGGTGGCCCTTGAGGAGGTCGTTGAGGTAGGCGCGGATGGCTTCGCGGCCTTCGTGGGGTGGGTTGGCGGGTTCGTAGTAGACCGCGTCGGGGGCGTAGGCGGCGGCGGCCCAGTCGGCATCGCCGACCTCCATGGCCTCGCGGATCTGCTCGAAGTAGTTGGCGGGCCCAGGCGGCTCGTCGGGCGCCTCGGCGGTGTCGGCGTGGGTGGGGGTGGGGTGCGCCGCGCCGTGGGGAGCCAGCAGGGCGTGGGTGTCGGCGGCGACGTTGCGGTACCAGATGACGGTGGCGCCCAGGAACAGGGCCAGGCCGAAGCCGATGCCCCATGGGCCGAGCGCGGCGACCTGCTTGCGGTAGATGAAGGCGCCGAGCATGACGGTGGCGGCCAGCGCGTAGATGATGGGGGCGAAGGTGGGGGCCATGTGGTGGATGTTGCCGTGCTCGTCGGCGGCGCCGCGCTGCTGGTTGGCGGAGCCTGGCAGGCCGGTGTCGGGGGCGGGCAGCCGGCGGCGGTTGGCCGGGCTGACCGACCACAGGGTGATGCCGATGAACAGGCTGGCGAAGAAGAACGCGCCGAGCATGCCGACGCCGGCGAGCTCCGGGTTGTCGTTGGTGAGGTAGTAGACGGCCCCGGCGACCAGGCCGAACAGCCCCATGCCCATGAACAGGCGGGCGGCGATGATCACCCAGCGCTCCCTTCCCGGGTCATCGGAGCAGGTAGATGGTGCTGAACAGGCCGATCCAGACGACATCGACGAAGTGCCAGTAGTAGCTGGCCATCTCGACGGTGTCGTGGTGGCGGGCGGTGAACTGGCCGGAGCGGGCGCGCAGCAGCACGATGAGGATGAAGGCGGCGCCGCCGGCGACGTGGGCGCCGTGGAAGCCGGTGAGGGTGAAGAAGGTCGACCCGAAGACGCCGCTGGACAAGGTCATGCCTTCGTCGATGAGCTGGCGGTACTCGTTGGCCTGGCCGGCGAGGAAGGCGACGCCGAGCACCAGGGTGACGACCAGCCACAGCACCAGGCGGCGCTGGTCGTTCTTGCGGATGGCCCAGACGCCGAACTGCATGGTGACGCTGGAGGAGACCAGGGTGGCGGTGAGGATGGCGGCGTACCAGGTCTCCAGGTGGGGGGTCTCCGGGGGCGGCCACTGGGTGGCGGCCGAGCGGATGGTGAAGTAGGCGCCGAACAGGCCGCCGAAGAACATCACCTCGGAGGCGATGAACAGCACCATCCCCAGCAGCGACGAGCTGATCCCGCCGGGCCTGTGGCCGGCTTCGTGGTCCCGCACCGCGGCGTCTGCGACTGCCATCAGCGTGCTCCTGTGCCTGTGGTGGTGCCGGCGTGGACGGTGGGCTCCTCCTCGGCGTGCCGCAGGTCGAACAGCGGCCGCTCGGAGTGGATCTCGGGGAGGCTGTCGAAGTTGTGCGCGGGCGGCGGCGAGCTGGTGTACCACTCCAGGGAGTTGCCTTCCCACGGGTCCTCGGGGTCCTTGTCCCGGCGGCGCATGGTCATGACGACGTTGGCCAGGAACGGCGCGGTCGACAGGGCGATGATGAGGGCGCCGACGGTCTGGAGCTGGTTGATGCCGACCCAGTTGGGGAGCGCCGCGTAGTCCTGGATGCGGCGGGGCATGCCGAGCAGCCCGAGCACGTGCATCGGGAAGAAGGTCAGGTTGAAGCCGATGAACTGCAGCCAGAAGTGCAGCTTGCCGAGGCCGTCGTTGAGCTTCTTGCCGCTGAACTTCGGGAACCAGTAGTAGAAGCCGGCGTAGACGGCGAAGACGCTGCCGCCGAACAGCACGTAGTGGATGTGGGCGACGACCCAGTAGGTCTCGGTGAGGGCGAAGTCGACCGGCGGCGAGGCGAGGAACACGCCGTCGACGCCGCCGATCAGGAACATGGTGAGGAAGCCGATGGCGAACAGCATGGCCGGCGGGAAGCTGAGCTTGCCGCGGACCAGGGTCGAGATCCAGTTGAAGAACTTGACGCCGGTGGGCACCGCGATGAGGAAGGTCATGATGCTGAAGAACGGCAGCAGCACCTGGCCGGTGACGAACATGTGGTGGGCCCAGACGCTGAAGCCGAGGGCGCCGATGCCGACGGTGGCGAACACGAACGCCTTGTAGCCGAACAGCGGCTTGCGGGAGAACACGGGCAGCACGTCGGAGACGATGCCCATGCCGGGCAGCACCATCACGTAGACGGCCGGGTGGGAGTAGAACCAGAAGACGTTCTGCCACAGCACCGCGATGCCGCCCTTGGCGGGGTCGAAGAACGACCCGCCGAGGTTGCGGTCGATGAACAGCATCGCCAGGGCGCTGGTGATCACCGGCGTGGCCAGCAGCACCAGGAGCTGGGTGACCAGCACGGTCCAGGTGAAGATGGGCATCCGGAACATCGTCATGCCCGGCGCCCGCATGTTGAAGATGGTGGTGATGAAGTTGACCGAGCCGAGGATCGACGAGGCCCCCACCAGCAGCAGGGCCACGATCCACAGGTCGGTCCCGATGGAGTTGCCCTGGGAGCCGATCCCCTCCGACAGCGGGGCGTACTGGGTCCAGCCGGCGTCGGCGGGGCCGCCGAGCGCGTAGCTGGAATACAGCACGATGCCGGCCAGCGGCAGCATCCAGAACGACAGCGCGTTGACCCGCGGGAAGGCCATGTCGAGGGCGCCGATCTGCAGCGGCACGATGTAGTTCCCGAAGCCGGCCAGGATCGGGATGATGAACAGGAAGATCATCGTGGTGCCGTGCATCGTGAACAGCTCGTTGTAGCGCTGCTCGCCGAAGTACTGGGTGCCCGGCTGGGCCAGCTCGACGCGGATGAACACGGCCAGCAGCCCGGCGACGGCGAACCAGAAGTACGAGTTCACCAGGTACATGATCCCGATCTTCTTGTGGTCGGTGGTGGTGAGCCACTGCACGATCGGGTGGCGCCGCGGGCTGACGCCGTGCGCGCCGGGGGCGGCGGCTTCGGGGCGGGCTTCGGTGATGGCCATGTCAGCTCCTCCCGGCGGTCGTTTCGGTGCTACTTGGCAACGAGGGTTCCTGTCATCGCGATGGGGTGGACGTCGCAGCGGTAGAAGTGCCTGCCGGCCTTCAGGGCGGGGACCTGGTAGTCGATCACCCGCGGGCCGATGATGGGCTGACCTGTGAAGACGGCCGAGCTGCCGGCGTCGGCGCCCTCGTGGATGCTGACGTTGTGGAGGACGGCTTCCTTGTTGTCGAACTTCAGCGTGAACGGCTTGCCGGCGTCGGCGGTCATGCACGGCTTGTCGAAGGCGACCTTGTCGGCGGCGATCTGGCCGGGGGTGGTGTCCTCCGGGCAGCCGCTGGCCGCGCGCCGCTTGGCGTCGGCGAGCCAGGCCCGGTACTCGCTCATGGGGACGGCGTGGACGGTGAAGCGCATCGCCTGGTGGGCGAGCCCGCAGTACTCGGTGCACTGGCCGTGGTAGACGCCCGGCTTGGTGATGGTCAGCGGGAAGGTGTTGACGTGGCGGGGGAAGGCGTCCCGCTTGAACAGGAACTCGCGGACGTAGAAGGAGTGGATGACGTCCCTGGCCTCGGTGTTGACCTCGATCGTCTGGTCGACCGGGAGGTAGATCTCCGGGGGCTTGGCGATGGTGCCCTTGATGGTCAGGTCCTCTGGCGGCTTGCCCGGCTCCACCTCGACCTTCTCGTCCTGGTAGGTGAAGCTCCACTGCCATTGGAAGCCCTGGACGTTCAGGACCACCCTTGGGTTGTCGGCCCTTGCCTCGATGCGGTTGAGGGCAACCCAGCCGAGCACGAACAGCACCGCCACTATCAGGAACGGGACGACCGTCCAGGCGACCTCCAGCAGGTTGTTGCCATGGAACTGCGGCGGGAGCTGGTCGTCGCGCCGCCGGTAGCGGACCACGGCGAACACGATCGCGCCCTCGACCAGGACGAAGACGACCGCGGCGGCCACGAACAGCACGTTGTACAGGTCGTAGATGTCCTTGCCCTGCTCGGTGACGGGTTGGTACATGCCGCAGCCGCCGAGCAGCAGCGCCGCCACCACGGCCACGCCGATGATCCGCGCGCGTCGCATCGCTGCTCGGTCGCCTCGCTTCCTGGGTGCCGGTGGGCCGCCGGCGCCCGGTCGCCGCGGGCGGGCTGGCCTGAACTCCCCGTGACTGTACCTCATGCCGCCACGCGCACCACCGCATCGATGGCCATGGCCAGGAACAGCAGCGCAAGGTACTGATTGGAGAAGCTGAACAGGCGGATCGCCCGCTTGCTCGACAGGTCGCGGCGCAGCGCCAGCGCCCGCCAGATGAACGCCGCCCCCAGCGCCACCGCGGCGGCCAGGTAGATGGCGCCCATCCGACCGGCGGGATACAGCAGCAGCGTCACGGTGACCAGCAGGACCGTGTAGTACAGGATCTGGGTGGAGGTCTCGGCGGCGCCCCGCACCACCGGCAGCATCGGCACCCCGGCGGCGGCGTAGTCGTCCTTGTAGCGCAGCGCCAGCGCCCAGAAATGCGGCGGCGTCCAGTAGAAGATGATCGCGAACAGCACCAGCGCCGGCAGCTCGACCCTGCCGGTCACGGCCGACCAGCCGACCAGCACCGGCACCGCGCCGGCGGCGCCGCCGATCACGATGTTCTGGGTCGAGCGGCGCTTGAGCCCCAGGGTGTAGACGAACACGTAGAACAGGATCGCTGCGGTGGCCAGGACCGCCGAGAGGAGATTCACCGTCGCCCACAGCCAGGCGAACCCGGCCACCCCCAGGACCAGCCCGAAGCGGAGCGCGTCGGCGGGGTCCACGCGGTGGGCGGGCAGCGGCCGGCGGGCGGTGCGCCGCATCAGCGCGTCGATGTCGCGGTCCAGGTAGCAGTTGATGACGTTGGCGCTGGCCGCCGACAGCGCACCGCCGAACAGGGTGGCGGCGACCAGCCAGAGCGGCGGGATGCCGCGCTCGGCGATGAACATCGTCGGCACGGTGGTGACCAGCAGGAGCTCGACGATGCGGGGCTTGGTGAGCAGGAAGTAGGCCGCGGCCGACTGCCTGGTGCTGCGGGCCGGGAGCGGCTCCGGCTCGGCGGGGTCGCGCTCGCCGGTGCCCGTGAACCGGTGGGCGTGCAGCACCAGCGCGAACATCGTCCCCCACAGCAGGCTGCCGACCACCAGGTGGGGGACGACCGTGAGGGCCGACAGCCGGTTGGCGACGTTGGCGGCGCCGAGGACGACCTGCACCAGCACCAGGCCGGCGGCGTAGCCCGCCAGCCGGGTCACGGTCGGGTGGGCCCGCTGGGTGCGCCGGGCGACCAGCCAGGTGGCGACCACCAGCACCGCGACCACGGCGGCCAGGGCCCGGTGGGCGAGCTGGACGCGGGCGACGCCCGGCCCGAGGTCGGGCAGCAGCACGTTCAGCGGATAGGCCAGCCCGGCGTCGTGCCCGGTCACGGTGGAGCCGACCAGCATCTGGAGGTAGGTGAGGCCGGCGCCGGCGGCGGCCAGCCGCACGAACCCGCGGTCGCGCCGCACCGGCGGGCCATCCTCGGCCTGCGGAGCGCTCGCCGCCGGCCAGCGGGCCCGGAAGGCGATGACCTCCAGCAGGGCGACCAGGGCCAGCGCGGTGCCGAGGTGGAGGGTGACCGACTCGGACGCCAGCTTCCACCACACCACCACCGCGCCAATCAGCGCCTGGGCGAGGACGACGACGACCGCGGCAACGGCCGCCCAGCGGACCCCGCGTGGCTGGCCGGTCCGCCACGCTGCCACCGCCACCCCCGCCACCAGGACGACGACGACCGCGGCGACCAGCCGGTGGGAGTGCTCGATCCAGGCATGCAGCTCCGCGGGCGGCACCAGGCGGCCGAAGCAGCGGGGCCAGTCGGGACAGCCGAGGCCGGAGTCGGTCGCCCGCACCAGCGCCCCGACCGCGATCAGCACGAAGGTCGCCGCGGTGCTGACGACCGCGAGGCGCCGGAACCGGGTCACATCTCCTCCTGGGCGCCGGCTGGCGCCGATGGCCGAGGTTTCGGCGCCTAGGCTAGCCGCGTACCGGACAGTCGGCAACGCCCGCCAGCAGGGCATACTGTGTCGGTGATGGAGACGCGAACGCCCGACGGCCGGCTGGCCGCCTGGATCTTCGAGCTGCCGGTGGTGGACCTGCGGGCCGGCTACCGGGCCGCGGTCTATTTCGACCGCTCCCGGCGGATCCTCGCCGCCGAGCGCGACGACACCCGGGTCACCATGCAGGTGTTCCAGCGCTCCAACGGGATGGTCGCCTGCGGGATCGACGAGGCGCTGGCGGTGCTGGCGCTGGGTGCCGGCTCGTTCGCCGACCCGGCCGCCGCCGACGAGGCGTTCGCCGGCTACCTCGCCGCCCGCAACTGGACCCGTCAGGCCCGTTCGCTCGGCGGCGCCGCCTACGTGGAGGCGGTCAGGGCCCAGACCGACGCCGAGGCGGCCTTCGACCGGCACTGGCGGCCGGCGGGCGCCGAGCTGCAGGTGACGGCGCTGCGCGACGGCGACCGGGTGGACGCGTGGGAGCCGGTGGTGGAGATCAGCGCGCCCTACCGGCTGGTCGCCCACCTGGAGAGCGTCTACCTGGGGGTGCTGGCCAGGCGCACCCTGGTCGCGACCAACGTCCGCGGCGTGGTGGACGCCGCCGGGGGCAAGCCGGTGCTGTTCTTCGGCGACCGCTACGACCACTGGGCGACCCAGGGCGGCGACGGCTACGCCGCGTTCGTGGGCGGCGCCCAGGGGGTGGCCACCGACGCCCAGGCCGCCTGGTGGGGGGAGCGCGGCCTCGGCACGATCCCGCACGCGCTGATCGCGACGTTCCAGGGCGACACCGTCGCCGCGGTGGCGGCGTTCGCCCGCCACGTCCCGGGGGTGCCGCTGATCGCCCTGGTCGACTTCGACAACGACTCGGTGGCGACCTCGCTGGCCTGCGCCCGCGAGTTCGGCCAGCGGCTGTGGGGCGTGCGGCTGGACACCTCCAGCACGATGGTGGACCGCTCGCTGTGGAAGGAGCTGGGGGACTTCAATCCCACCGGCGTCAACCCGCGGCTGGTCCAGAAGGTCCGTCAGGCGCTGGACGCCGAGGGGTTCCAGCACGTCCGGGTGATCGTCTCCGGCGGCTTCACCGCCGATCGCATCCAGGCGTTCGAGGCGGCCGGGGTGCCGGTGGACTCCTACGCGGTCGGCTCGTCGCTGCTGAAGGGCACCGCCGACTACACCGCCGACGTGGTGCTGCGCGAGGGCCGCCCCTGCGCCAAGGTCGGCCGCTACTACCGGCCGACGGATCGCCTGCAGCCGGTCGAGCTGGGCTCCCTGAGCTCCCAGAACAGCCAAGAGGCGCCGGTGTAGCTGCCGGAAGTACCCAGTCGTCCTGGGTGCCGCTCGAGCCGAAGATGAGCACGAGACCGGCTGGTCGCGACGCCCGCGACCGCCGATGCTGACCCCAAGGCCGCCTGCCGGAGGGGTGATCGGGAATGGACGAACGACCAGCCGCAGTCCTGTGGTGTCCCCGCTGTCTTCACCCGGTCGGCGAGGCCGCCCATTGCCCGGCGTGCGGGCTGCGGCAGCACGGCGCCGACGCCGCCCGCCTGCGGGTGGTGGTGCACCGGCTCTACGAGATCGGCGAGGCGCAGCGGGCGCTGGCGGCCGAGACGGCCTCGCTGCGGCTGGAGCAGGACCGGCTGCTGCGGTCGCTCGCCCCCGATGGTCTCGCCTCGCAGGTGCTGGCCCCGCGGCCCGCGGCCGCCGCGACCCGCGAGTGGCGACCAGGCGTGGTCCGCGGTGTCCTGCTGGGGCTGGGGGCCGCCCTGGTGGCGCTGGCGGCGCTCATCTTCTCGGTGGTGGCGTGGGTCAACCTCGGCGACGCCGGCCGCGCCGGGCTGCTCGGCGGCGCCACCCTGGTGGCGGTGGCCATCGCCGCGGCCGCGCGCCGGCGGCTGCCGGCCACGGCCGAGGCGTTCGGCGGTCTGGCGCTCGCGCTGGCGCTGGTCGACTGGTACGCGGTCCGGCGCGCCGGGGTGGCGGCGGGCTGGTCGGCGACCGCGTGGTGGGCGCTTGGCACCGGCGCCGGCGCCGCCGTGGCGGCGGTGGCGGGGCGATGGCTGGCATGGCAGCGCCTGGCCGCGGTGTTGCTCGCCCAGGTGTCCGCGGTGCTGGTCGTCGCGACCGTCGCCGATGCCCCGTGGACGATCGGGGGCGGCCTGGCGATGGCGGCCGCGGCCGCGGCCGCCGGCGCCGCGATGCTGGCGAGGCACCGCGCGTGGCGGCCCGGCGCCGGCGCCCTCGCCGCCGGCGCCGCCCTGCTCGAGCTCGCCGCCGTCGGCGCCATCCTGGAGTCCCCGCCCATCCACGACCTCGCCACCGCGGCGGGTCCCGCCGCGGCCCTGGCGGCGACGGCGCTCGCCCCCGCCATCGCCCGCGCCACCCTCGGCACTCCCGGGCCCCTCGCCGGCCAGCCGCCCGATCCCGCCACAGCAGGCACCGCCGGGATTCCCGCCGGCCAGCCGGACCATCCCGCCACCCGCCGCACGGCCGGGTACCGCGGCGGCCTCCTGACGGGGGATGCGCCGGTGGCGGATGCGCTGGTGGCGGCGGCGGCGGGAGCGCTGCTGGCGGCCGGCGGGACGCTGCTGGCGGCGCTGTGGGGGTCGTGGGCGCTGCTGGCGGCGGTGGCGGTCCTCGGCGCCGCCGCCGTCGGCCTTGGGCGCGGCCTGCCGGCGGCGGTGCGGCGTGGGACCGCGCTGGCGGGCGGCGCCACGCTCGCCGTCGGCGTGGTGGGGCTGCTCGGCCCGCTGGTGGGGGCGCTGGCGGTGCCGCTTTCGTGGGCGAGCGCCCCCTGGACGGCGGGGCTGCGCGACGGCGCGACCGAGCACCCGCTGGTCTTCGACGCCGGGGTCGACGGGGTCGGCGCGGCGGTCCTCGCGCTGCTGGCGGCGGCCGTCGCGGCGGCGCTGGCGGGCGCGCCACGACCTGGACCGAGGCTGCTGGCGCCCCGGCTCGCCGCCACCATGGCGGCCGCGGCGGGGGTCGGCGTCGTCGCGGTGCTGCCGTCGGCGGTCGGGTGGCCGCTGTGGGCGGCGCTGTTGGCCACCACCGCGGGCGCGCTGGCGGCAGCCGCCGCGGCGGTGTGTGCCGACCGCCGCCCGCTCCCCGGCACCACGCCCACGGCCGGCGAACCCACCGTGCCCACGACCCGCGAACCCACATCGCCCACGGCCGGCGCGGCTCTGGCACCCACGGCCCGCGGAGCTGGGGTCGGGCTCGCGACGGGCGGGGCGGCGGCACTGGTCGTGCTGGCGGCGTGCTGGGCGCTCGCCACCGAGGCCGGCACGCTGGCGTTCCTTGGGACGGTCGTGCCCACCGCGGCGGTCGCGGCCGCGGCGGCCCGGACCCCGTGGCTGCGCGGCGGGCTGGCCGCCGCCGTCGCCGTCGCGCTGCTCGGTGAGACCGCGGCCGTGGTGCTGCACGAAGGCGGCGGCACCAGCGCGGCCGGCGCGGCGACGGTGGTGGCGGCCGGCGCCGTGCTGGCGGCAGGGGCGCGCTGGCGGCGGGGGACCGCGGACGGCGCGGTGCTGGAGCGGCTCGGCCTCGGCGGCCAGGTCGTCGGCGTCCTCCTCGCGGCCCCCGACGAGCGCTGGCTGGCGGTGGCGCTCACCGCGGCCTTCCCGGCCCTGCTGCTGGCCGGCGTGCGGCGACAGGCGGCGCCGCGGCCCACCCACGACGGCTACCTGTGGACCGGCACGGCGACCGCGCTGGCGGCGACCTGGGCCTGGCTCTCGGTCGCCAACGTGACCCTGCTCGAGGCCTACACGCTGCCGGCTGCGGCGATCGCCCTGGCGGCGGGCTGGACCACCTTCCGCCGCCGGCCGCACCCCAGCTCCTGGCTGACCCTCGGCCCAGGGCTGGCGGTGGCGCTCCTGCCGAGCCTGGCGGCCGCGGTCGGGAATGCGGACGGCACCGCCCGGCCGCTGCTGCTCACCGGCGGAGCCCTGCTGGTGGTGCTGGCCGGCGCCCGCGCGCGGCTCCAGGCCCCGCTCGTCCTCGGCGGCGTCACGCTGCTGGCGCTCGGCCTGGACGCGTTCGCGCCCGTCGCTGCCCAGTTGCCACGGTGGGTCACGATCGGCGCCGCCGGGCTGCTGCTGCTGTGGCTCGGCGCGACCGCGGAGCGCCGGCTGGCCCGCCTCCGCGAGCTCCGGGAGCAGTTCAAGGAGTCGTGACGGCGCCGAGATGGCCCCGAACAGGAGAGAAGGCCGCGGTGGCTCCGCGGCCTCCTCCTGGCGTCCTCGCGTCGGCACCGGGCGAGCGACGGACGCATCCCCGCTCCCACGGCGATCCGAGAGCCCCGCTACGGCCTGATCCCCCAGAGCAGGCCGCCGGAGAAGAAGCGGTCCCGGATCGCCGCCCCCATGATCGGGAGCGGTCTGTACCCGCGGCCGGAGTCTAGTTCAGGGTAACTAGTCATTGCAAGTCCGTCCTGGTCGGGTACCGTGATCACGATGGCCCGAACCTACGTCCTCGACACCAACGTGCTGATCGCCGACCCGGAGGCGCCCGGTCGCTTCCAGGAGCACGACGTCGTCATCCCGCTCACGGTGGTGGAGGAGCTCGACAAGCTGAAGACCCGCCCGGACGAGACCGGGGCCTCGGCCAGGCGCGCGATCCGCACCCTGGAGGCGCTGCGGGAGCAGGGCAACCTCTCCGACGGGGTGGCGCTGCCCGGCGGCGGGCGGCTCCGGGTCGAGGTCAGCCAGGTGTCGCGGCTGGACCTGCCGGAGGCGCTCAGCTACGACTCCGACGACAACCGGATCCTCGCGACCACCGCCAACCTCGCCAAGGAGCTGGCGGGGGAGCGCTCGGTGGTGCTGGTCAGCAAGGACGCGAGCCTGCGCATCAAGGCCGAGGCGCTCAAGCTCACCGCCGAGGAGTACCGCCACGAGCGGGTCGCGATCGAGGAGGGCTACCTCGGGGTGGCCACCATCGAGGTCCCAGGCGGCCTGGACGGGATCTACGCCGACCGGGGCGGCGAGGTCGCCGCCGACCAGGCGCTGTGGTCCAACCAGTTCGTGGTGCTCCGCTCCGGCAACCAGAGCGCCCTCGGCCAGGTGCGACGCAGCGCCGCGGCGGGCGAGCCGATCGAGGTCAGCCTGCTCGCCGAGGCACCGGAGACGTTCGGTGTCAGGGCCCGCTCCAAGGAGCAGCACTTCGCGCTGCACCTGCTCCGCGACCCCAAGGTGCCGCTGGTGTCGCTGGCGGGCAACGCCGGCACCGGCAAGACCTACCTGGCGGTGGCGGCGGGCCTGGAGGCCACCGTGGAGCAGCGGGCCTACGATCGGGTGCTGGTGTTCCGGCCGGTGGTCCCCGTCGGCCGCCAGGACCTCGGCTTCCTGCCCGGCGACATCGAGGAGAAGATCTCCCCCTGGATGAAGGCCATCCACGACACCCTGGCCGAGCTGTTCCGCGGCAGCCACGACAGCGACCGGCGCGAGAGCTACACCCAGGACCTGGTCCAGGGCCTGCTGGACGACGGCACCGTGCAGCTCGAGCCGCTCACCTTCATCCGCGGCCGCACCTTCGCACGCACCTTCGCCATCCTCGACGAGGCCCAGAACGTCGAGTACGGGGTGCTCCGCTCCCTCGCCAGCCGGCTGGGAGAGGGCTCCAAGCTGGTCCTCTGCCACGACACCACCCAGGTCGACCACCCCTACGTCGACCCCGACTCGGGGGTTGCCGCCCTGATCGAGCGGCTGAAGGGCGAGCAGCTCTTCGGCCACGTCACCCTCGTCAAGGGCGAACGCAGCCCGGTCGCCGAGCTGGTCGCCCGCAAGCTGTAGGAGGACACAGGCGATGTCCGAGGACGCCGACAGCGCGATCGACCACGAGCTGCTGGTCCGGGCCGAGCTGGCCTTGACCCAGCTCAACAACCGCCACGGCCTGGAACCCGCCCAGTCGGCCACCCTAACCGCCATCCGGCTGCGCCTGGAGGGCATCGAACGGGCGACGCTGGAGGACCTCCTCACCGCCGGCAAGGACGTCGGCGGCAAGGACCCCCTCGCCGACGCCCTCCGCGAACCCCCCCGCACCGGCCCGAGCTTCGACGACCTGGTCGCCGACGTCGACAACAAACCCAAGAAATCCCTGGACGACCTCCTCTGACGAACGCCGCAAACCAAGCTGATCACGACAGGGTGGACTAAACTCCTTGGGCCGCCGCGGACCCGCACGGGGAGGAGCCCGCCGTGAAGCGACGCACCCGCGCCCTGCTCGCCGCCGTCACGCTCATTCTCAGCCTCACCGCGGCCCTGGCCGCGCCGACCGCTGCCGCCACCGCCGCCCGGGCGGTCAAGCGGCCGGTCGCCACCGGCACCGGCGGCGCGGTCGCCACCGTCGACCTCGACGCCTCCAGCGCGGCCATCGGTGTGCTGCGGCGCGGCGGCAACGCGGTCGACGCCGCCGTGGCCGCCGCTGCCACCCTCGGCGTCACCGAGCCATACTCCGCCGGCATCGGCGGCGGCGGGTTCATGGTGATCTGGCTGGCCCGCCAGGGCCGGGCGGTGACCATCGACGGCCGCGAGACCGCGCCGGCCGCCTTCCGCGAGGACAGCTTCATCGACCCGGCCACGGGCCAGCCGATCCCCTTCGCCGAGCGGGTGACCAGCGGCCTCGGGGTCGGCGTGCCCGGCACGCTGCGCACCTGGCAGCGGGCGGCCGGTCGCTTCGGCACCCTGCCGCTCGCCGAGCTGCTGCGGCCGGCGATCCGGGCCGCCGAGGACGGCTTCGAGGTCGACCAGACCTTCCACGACCAGACCGCCGCCAACGCCGACCGCTTCCAGGCGATCGTCCCGACCCGCGAGCTGTTCCTGCCCGGCGGGTCGCCACCGCCGGTCGGCTCGACCTTCCGCAACCCCGACCTGGCCCGCACCTACCGGCTGGCCGCCAGGACCGGCGGGCGCGCCTTCTACCAGGGGCGCATCGCCCAGGCGATCATCGACACCGTGCAGCACCCACCGGTCGCCCCCGACGCCACCATCCCGGTGCGGCCCGGCCTGATGACCGGGGCCGACCTGGCCGGCTACCGCACCGTCGACCGCGCCCCGACCCGGGTCGACTACCGCGGCCACCAGGTGATCGGGATGGGACCGCCGTCCAGCGGCGGCTCCACCGTCGGCGAGGCCCTCAACCTCCTGGAGGGCTTCGACCTGGCGTCGGAGACGCGGGCCCAGGCGCTGTTCCACTTCCTGGAGGCATCCAGGATCGCCTTCGCCGACCGCAACCGCTGGGTCGGTGACCCCGCCTACGTCGAGGTGCCGCTGCGGGGGCTGCTCAGCCAGGGGTTCGCCGACGAGCGCCGCTGCCTGATCGGCGAACGGGCCAACGTGAGCCCCGTCCCGGCCGGCGAGCCGTTCCCGCCGTTCGGTCCCGGCTGCCCGACCGGCGGGGTGACCGTGACCGCCGGCGACCGCCGCGGCACCAGCCACCTCACCGTCGCCGACCGCTGGGGCAACGTGGTCAGCTACACGCTCACCATCGAGCAGACCGGCGGCAGCGGCATCGTGGTGCCCGGCTACGGGTTCCTGCTCAACAACGAGCTGACCGACTTCAACCCGGGGCCCCCCGTGCCGGGGGTGCCGGACCCCAACCTGCCGGCGCCAGGCAAGCGGCCGCGCTCCAGCATGAGCCCGACGATCGCGTTCGCCCACGGCCGGCCGGTCCTCGCGCTCGGCTCGCCAGGCGGCGCCACCATCATCACCACGGTGCTGCAGCTCCTGGTCGAGCACCTGGACCGTGGCCGCACCCTGCCGGAGGCGATCGCCGCCCCGCGGGTCTCCCAGCGCAACAGCGATCCCGGCGACGCCGAGCCGGCGTTCCTGGCCAGCCCGGAGGCCGCCGAGCTGCAGGCCCTCGGCGAGCTGTTCCGGGTGGCGCCCACGCCAGCGCCGCTGCCGCCGGAGATCGGCGCCGCCACCGGCATCGCCTTCCTCGGCGGCGGCGTGTTGCAGGCCGCCGCCGAGCCGGTCCGCCGCGGCGGCGGCAGCGCCCTGGTCGTCCACCCGCTGGAATAAGCTCGCCGTGTGAATGCTGCCGTGCTGCGGCGGGTCGGCGGCCCGCTGCGGCTGGAGGACCGCCCGCTGCCGCAGCCGCGCGGCGAGGAGGTCCTGGTCCGGGTGCGCGGCGCCGGGGTGTGCCACAGCGACCTGCACATGATCGACGGCCTGATCCCGGGGCTGCCGCTGCCGCGGGTGCTCGGGCACGAGATCGCCGGGGTGGCCGAGGGGCTGGGCGCGGTGCTGGTCTACGCAAGCTGGGGAGACGGCACCTGCCGCTGGTGCCGGCGGGGCGAGGAGCAGCTCTGCGCGCGGGCGGCCGAGCCGGGCTGGGTGCGCGACGGCGGCTACGCCGAGGCGGTGGTCGTGCCCTCCAAGCGGTACCTGCTGCCACTCGGCGACCTGGACCCTGTGCGGGCCGCCCCCCTGGCCGACGCCGGGGTGACCGCCTACCGCGCGGTGCGCCGCCTCCAGCCGTGGCTCGCCGGCGACGGGACGGCGGTGGTGCTCGGCGCCGGCGGGCTCGGCCAGTTCGCCATCCAGTTCCTCAGGCACGCCGGCGACGCGCGGGTGGTCGCGGTCGATCCCGACCAGGCCAAGCGGGACCAGGCCCGCCTGCTCGGCGCCGACCAGACCGCCGCGGCCGGCGCCGACCTGGAACCGGGCGCGGCGGTGGCCGTGCTGGACCTGGTCGGCTCCGACGCGACCCTGGCCGAGGCGGCCCGCCTGGTGCGGCCGACCGGGGTGGTCATGGTGGTGGGGGAGGCGGGCGGGCGGCTGCCGTTCGGGTTCGGGACCGTGCCCAACGAGGCCCACCTGACCACTTCGCTGTGGGGCTCCCACCGCGACCTGGTGGCCGTGGTCGAGCTGGCGCGCGCCGGCACCCTGCGCTGGGAGGTGGAGGCCCTGCCCCTGCACCGGGTCAACGAGGCGCTGGAGCGGCTCCGCCACGGCCGCGTGCGGGGACGCCTGGTGCTGACACCCTGACAAACCGCCACGAACCGGGTATTGCGTCCCTCGGCCGTTTGGAGTGTGATGCCCGGCGTCGCCGCGCCCGGCCCGAGGAGGAGCAGATGCAGGGACGCGTCAGCCGCCGGAGCTTCCTCCGGTACACCACCGCGACCGGCGCCGTTGCCGCCGCCGGGACCGCCGCGCCCGCCGCCGCGGCAGCCGCCGAGACCGACCACGGCGTCCCGCCGTTCCGCTTCGAGGAGGCGACCATCGCCGAGCTGCAGGCCGCGATGGCCGCCGGGTCGCTCACCTCCCGCCAGCTCACCCGCGCCTACCTGCGGCGCATCCGCCAGATCGACCTGTCCGGGATCCAGCTCAACTCGGTGATCGAGGTCAACCCCGACGCGCTCGAGATCGCCGCCGAGCTGGACCGGGAGCGGCGCAACGGCCGCGTCCGCGGGCCGCTGCACGGCATCCCGATCCTGGTCAAGGACAACTACGCCACCAGGGACCGGATGGAGACCACCGCCGGGTCGCTGGCGCTGCTGGGGTCCAGGGTCCCGAGGGACGCCTTCGTGATCCGGCGGCTGCGCCGCGCCGGCGCGGTCATCCTCGGCAAGCTGAACCTGTCGGAGTGGGCCAACTTCCGCTCGCTGCAGTCCTCCAGCGGCTGGTCGGCGCGCGCCGGGCAGTGCCTGAGCCCCTACGTGCTGGACCACAACCCCTGCGGGTCCAGCTCCGGGTCCGGCACCGCGATCGCCGCCAGCCTGGCCGCCGCCTCGCTCGGCACCGAGACCGACGGCTCGATCGTCTGCCCCTCCTCCCACAACGCCCTGGTCGGGATCAAGCCGACCCTTGGCCTGACCAGCCGCTCCGGCGTCGTCCCGATCGCCCACAGCCAGGACGTGACCGGCCCGATGGCCAGGACCGTGGCCAACGCCGCCACCGTCCTCGGCCCGATGACCGGGGTCGACCCGCGCGACCCGGCCACCGCCGACAGCCGCGGCCACGCCTTCGGCGACTACCGCCGCTTCCTGGACCCCGACGGCCTGCGCGGCGCCCGCATCGGCGTGTGGCGGGAGGGCGTGTTCGGGGTCAGCCCCGAGGCCGACGCGATCGCCGACGCCGCCATCGGGGAGCTGCGCCGCCTCGGCGCGACCGTCGTCGACCCGGCCGACATCCCCAACGTCGCCGACGTGTTCGGGCCGGAGTTCACCGTGCTTTTGTTCGAGTTCAAGGCCGACATCGCCGCCTACCTGGCGGAGCTGGAGCGCACCTCGATGCGCACCCTGGCCGACCTGATCGCCTTCAACGACGCCAACGCCGAGCAGGAGCTGCGCTGGTTCGGCCAGGAGATCTTCCTGCTCGCCGAGGAGACCACCGGCCTGGACGACCCGGCCTACCTGGAGGCCCTGCGGACCTCCAAGCGCCTCATGCAGGAGGGCATCGACGGGACGCTGGACCGCCTCGACCTGGACGCGATCGTCAGCCTGACCAACAGCCCGCCGTGGACGACCGACCTGGTCAGCGGCGACCACTTCCTGACCGCCAGCTCGACCCCGGCGGCCGTCGCCGGCTACCCGAACATCACCGTCCCGGCCGGGTTCTCCTTCGGGGAGCTGCCGGTCGGGATCAACTTCATCGGGCGGCGCTGGGGCGAGCCGACGCTCATCAAGCTCGCCCACGGGTTCGAGCAGGGCACCAGGGTCAGGCATGCGCCCCGGTTCCTGCCCTCCCTTGGCGTCAGGGACTTCATCCCCAGGGACACGGCCGCCAGCGCGAGCGGCGCCGCCGTCGCCGCATCCACCGCCCGCGCCCAGGCCGGCGCCGCCGCCGGGACCGCCCCCGAACGGCGGGTCGCCGGCCGCCTCTAGGTCAGCGGCCGGGTCCCATCGGGGGGCTGGCCTTGAGCCCCCCGAACCCCCGGCGGATGGCGGCGACCTCGGCGACCACCGCGTCGCACTCGTCGTCGGTGGTGTAGAGGTGGGGGCCGAGACGCAGCCCGGCACCCGGCCGGTAGTCGCAGGTGTAGCCGCGCCGGATCAGCTCCGCGGTGGCCCGCTCGGCTCCGTCGAAGTCGACCACCACGCTGCCGCCCCGCCAGCGCACGTCGGCTGGGCCGCGGACCACGGCGCCCTGCGCGAGGAAGCCCTCCAGCAGCCTCGCGACCTGCCGCTGCGACTTGGCCCGGATCGCCGCCACGCCGGCGTCGGCGACGATCCGGTAGCCCTCGGCCGCCATCACGTGCGCGGCGACGTTGGGGGTGCCGGTCACGAAGCGGCCGGCGCCGGGCGCGTACGCGATCGGGCTCGGCCGGAAGGCGAACGGCGCCTCGTGCCCGAACCAGCCGAGCATCCGCGGCGCCAGGGCCGCCGCCACCTCCGGCTTGGCGTACAGGTAGCCGGTGCCCGGCCCGCCGAGCAGCCACTTGACCGAGCCGCCGACCAGCAGGTCGACATCGAGGGCGCGCACGTCCAGCGGGACGGTCCCGGCCGACTGGTAGGTGTCCAGCAGCACCAGAGCGCCGACCTGGTGGGCGCGGGCGACCACCGCGGTCGCGTCCAGCAGCGCCGAGGAGCGGAACGCCACGTGGGTGACGGCGACCAGCGCGGTCTGCTCGTCGATCGCCTCCAGCAGCCGCTCCAGGTCGACGGTGAGGTTGCGGGAGGGGACAGCGTCGACCTTGGCGCCGACCGTCTCCTGCGCCCGGTACAGGTAGTCGCAGGTGGGGAACTCGAGGTCGGTGGTGACCAGCCGGCTGCGTGGCCCCGACCAGTCCAGGCACGACAGCACCTGCCCGGCCAGCACCGACACGTTGGGGCCGAGCGCGACCGAGCCGGTGGGGGCGCCGAGCAGGCCCTCCAGGATCGCCGCGACCGCCCGGAGCCGCTCCAGCCACCCGTACCAGGCGACCACCCCCTGGGTCGCCCACTCCTCGGCGAAGCGCGCGAGCGCCGCCGGGACCGTGTCCGGCATCGGCCCAAGGGTGTGGGCGGCGAAGTAGGGGCCACGCCGCAGGGTGGGGAAGCGGTCACGGTAGGCGAGCAGCTCGTCCGCCACGCTCTGGCTCCTTGGTCCGGCCGCACCGGCGCACCCATCGTACGTGCGCCCGGCGGCGACGGTCGGGTGGTTGCGGCTGGTGCGGGCGGCCGCAAAGCGGTACAACTTCGGACATGACGTCCGCAGCGACCGCCAGAGGCACCGGCAGCGCCGCCGGGCAGTCGGCGGCCCGGGTGGTCGCCGCCGTCGCCGCCGGGCTCCTCGGGCCCGGCTACCACCCCGAGGTGCCGGCCCGGGTGCTCGCCCTGCTGGACCGCACGCCGGCCCGCCGGGACCGCGACCAGCTCCTCGGCGTGCTCCGGGTGCTCGACTCGCGCGCCGGCGCGCTGGCCCTCACCGGCAGGCCCGTCCCGGTCTCCGGGCTGCCGCCGGCCGCCGCCGAGGCGCTGGTGCAGCGGTGGTGGCGCAGCCGCCTGCCGCTGCAGCGCCGCCTGGCCGCGGCGCTCTCCGGCATCACCATGCTCGCCGGCTACGGCTGGCCGGGCCCGGCCAGGGACGCCACCGGCTACCCCGGGCCGCTCGGCACCGCCCCGGACGTGCCGCGGCGCCTCACCCCCCTCGAGCTGGACGGCGACCAGCAGCTCGCCTGCGACGTGGTGGTCGTCGGCTCGGGCGCCGGCGGCGGGGTCGCCGCCGCCGAGCTGGCGCGGCGCGGCCTGGACGTCGTCGTGCTCGAGAAGGGCGGCTACGCGGCCGAGCGCGACTTCCACCACGTCGAGGGCGACGCCTACCAGGAGCTGTACCTGTACGGGCTCACCCTGACCACCGACGACCTGGCCTGCCGGATCGTGGCGGGGTCGACGCTCGGCGGGGGGACGGTGGTGAACTACACCACCTCGTTCAAGACCCCCGAGTGGGTGCTGGCCGAATGGGCCGAGGTGTCGGGCGCCGAGGCGTTCGTCTCCGGGGAGGTCGCCGCGTCGCTGGACGCGGTCGCCGAGCGCGTCGGGGTCACCACCGAGCAGAGCGCGCCGGGGGTCCGCGACGCGCTCATGGAGCACGGCCTGGAGCGGCTCGGGTGGCATGTCGGGCCGCTGCCCCGCAACGTCCGCGGGTGCGCCCAGGACCCCGGCTGCGGCTGGTGCGGCTTCGGCTGCCGGCTCGGCGCCAAGCAGTCGACCATGGTCACCTTCCTGCAGGACGCGGCCGCGCACGGCGCCCGCATCGTGGTCGGCGCCGACGTCCGCCGGGTGCTCGTCGACGAGGGCTGGGCCGTCGGGGTGGAGGCGCAGGCCGGGGAGCACCACCTGAAGGTCCGGGCCAGGGCGGTGGTCGCCGCCGGTGGCGCCATCGAGACCCCCGCCCTGCTGCTGCGCTCCGGCCTGCGCGGCCAGGTCGGCCACCACCTGCACCTGCACCCGGGCACCGCCGCGATGGGCGTGTTCGAGGAGCCGGTCCGCTGGTGGGAGGGGACCACCCAGGCGCGCTACTCCGCCGAGCTGCGCGACCGCCTCGGCGCCTACGCGCCGATCTTCGAGACGGTCCCGCTGCACCCGGCCGCCGCCGCGGCCGCGCTGCCCTGGCAGTCGGCGGCGCAGCACCGGGCCCTGATGGAGCGGTCGGCCCACCTGTCGCTGATCGGGGTGCTGTGCCGCGACACCAGCGACGGCCGGGTGCGGATCGACCGCGACGGCAGCCCGCGGGTGCGCTGGCGCCTCAACCGCGAGGACGAGGACCGCATGGCGACGGGCGTGGCCGCCGCCGGCGAGGTGCTGGCCGCGGCCGGCGCCACCGAGGTGTTCAGCGTCCACCGCCAGCGGTTCGCGTTCCGCCCCGGCGGCCCCGACGCCCACCGGGCCTGGGCGGAGGCGACCAGGCGGGCCGGCTTCCGCGCCGGCCGGGCGACCCTGGCCTCCTACCACCAGATGGGCTCGTGCCGGATGGGCACCGACCCGGCGACCTCCGCGGTCGGGCCCGACCAGCAGACCCACGAGGTCAAGGCCCTCTACGTCGCCGACGCCTCGGTGTTCCCGACCGCCGTCGGCGTCAACCCGATGCTGACGGTCATGGGCCTGGCCCACCGCGCCGCCGCCGGCATCGCCGACCGACTGGCCTGATAGGCTCGGGCGGTGATGAACCAGCGCCTGCGGGCGATCTGCGACCTGTCGGCCGCCTCGGCGCGCGAGTACGTCGGGCTCCACGAGTACGACGGCAAGGTCGAGGACCTCTCTCCCGACGGGGTGCGGGCCGGCCTGGCGCGGCTGGGCGGCCCGCCGGAGCCCGACGCGCACGACGAGGCCCACCTCGCCACCTTCGAGCAGCTCGCCCGCGTGGAGCTGGGCGAGCTGGAGCTGCACCGCTCCAACCCGCTGTACCACATCGGTGCGCTCGACGTGTCCTGCTACGACCGCGAGTACGCCCCGGCGGCCGAGCGGGCGCAGGCGCGTCACCGCCACCTGGCCGCCTGGCCCGACGCGGTCGACGCCGCCGCCCAGGCACTGGACCGCGTCAGCGCCCCGGTCGCCGGCGCGCTGCTGCCGGCCGCGCGCGGCCTGGTCGCCGACCTCGACCCGGCCGACGCCGACCCGGTCGTCGAGCGGGCCAGGGCCGCCCACCGGCGTCTGGTCGAGCTGCTGGAGGCGGCCGCCGGCAACGGCCATCCGACCGCGGCGCTGGGGCGCGGCGCGCTGGAGCGCCTGCTGGCGACCGGCGAGGCGATCCAGGTCGGCCTCGGCCGCCTGGAGGAGCGCGCCGACGCCGAGCGCGACCGGCTGCGGGCGCTGCTCGACGACGCCTGCCGGGCGCTGGTCCCCGGGCGGCCCACCGCCGAGGTCGTCGCCGACCTGCTCCGCGACCACCCCGACACCGACGGGGTGATGACCGAGGCGCAGGCGGCCACCGCCGAGTCGATCGCGTTCACCGTCCAGCGCGACCTGGTCCCTGGCCTGGACGGCGAGTGCCTGGTCGCCCCCGCGCCCAAGTCACGCCGCTGGGCCATGGCCATGATGTCCTGGGCGGCCCCCTACGAGCCCGACGCGCCCTCCCGCTACTACGTCTCGCCGCCGGAGCCGGACTGGCCGGCCGCGGAGCGCGACGACTGGCTCAAGGTGTTCAGCCGCACGACCCTGCCGGCGATCACCGTCCACGAGGTCGCGCCCGGCCACTTCGCCCACGGCCGCTACCTGCGCCGGCTCACCTCCGACGTGCGCCGCACCCTGCACTCGCCGGCGTTCATCGAGGGATGGGCCCACTACGGCGAGGAGCTCTGCGTCGAGGAAGGCTTCCGCGCCGCCGACCCGCGCTTCGCCGCCGGGGTGGCGCTGGAGGCGCTGCAGCGGGTGACCCGCCTGGCCGTCTCGATCGGCATGCACGCCGGCTCCATGACCGTCGACGACGCCACCGCCCGCTTCGAGGCCGACGCGTTCGTGTACGGCTCGGCGGCCAGGGCGGAGGCGGCCAGGGCCACCTTCGACCCCACCTACGGCCGCTACACCTGGGGCAAGCTCGAGATCCTCCGGCTGCGGGAGGAGGCCAGGCGGCGCTGGGGCGGCGGCTACTCGCACGCCCGCTTCCACGAGGCGCTGCTGCGGCTCGGCTCCCCGCCGCTGGGCCTGATGGCCCAGGCGCTGGACGCGCGGTAACGCTCAAGGTGCCCGACCCGGGCACCGAGGAGAGTGAACGGCGCATGACATGCGGGTGTGGGTGCTTTGCAAGCTCCGGCCCGAGTGCAACCATTAGCGCCTGAGCCGCCAGCACTTCCCCGATCCAGGAGCAGCAGCGCCGTGGTCCAGACGTCAGCTCCACCCGCCGCCGACGAGCGCGACCTGGCCGACCCCTACCTGTACATCAACCGGGAGATCTCCTGGCTGCAGTTCAACGACCGGGTGCTGGCGATGGCCGCCGACGCCGACGTGCCGCTGCTGGAGCGGCTGAAGTACCTGGCGATCTACTCCAGCAACCTCGACGAGTTCTTCATGGTCCGGGTCGCGGGGCTGCGCGACCAGGTCGAGGCCGGGATGGTCACCCGCGGCTCGGACGGCTGGACCCCGAGCGAGACCCTGGAGGCGATCGCCAAGCACATCGGCCCGGCGATCGAGCAGCAGGTGCGGGTCTTCCTCGACCAGGTCGTCCCGGCCATGGCCGAGGCCGGCATCCGCATCGCCGACGTCGCCGGGCTGGGCAAGCAGGAGCTCGACTTCCTGCGGGACTACTTCCAGCGCGAGGCCTACCCGGTGCTGACGCCGCTGGCGGTCGACCCCAGCCACCCGTTCCCCTACATCTCCAACCTGTCGCTGTCGCTGGCCGTCACCGTCCGCGACCCGGGCACCGCCAGGGACCGCTTCGCCCGCGTCAAGGTGCCCGGCATCCTGCCCCGGTTCGTCGCGCTCGGCGACGGCGCCACCTTCGTGCCGCTGGAGCAGGTGGTCGCCAGCCACCTGGACAAGCTGTTCCCCGGCATGGACGTGGTGGAGGCGCACCCGTTCCGGGTCACCAGGGACGCCGACATCGAGCTGGCCGAGGACGAGGCCGACGACCTGCTGGTCGCCGTCGAGCAGGAGCTCCGCCGGCGCCGCTTCGGGGCGGTGGTCCGCCTGGAGGTGGCGGCCAGCATGCCCGACCACGTCGTGCGGCTGCTGCAGCGGGAGCTGGAGGTCGACGACGACTCGCTGGTGACGGTGGAGGGGCCGCTCAGCCTCGCCGACCTCATGGGCCTGGTGTCGGCGCTGGACCGGCCGGAGCTGGCCTACAAGCCGTGGGTGGGGACCACCCAGCCGCGTCTGCTCGGCACCGACGAGGACTCCGTCAACCTGTTCGCCGCGCTGCGCGAGGGCGACCTGCTGGTCCACCATCCCTACGACGCGTTCTCGACCTCGGTGCAGCGGTTCATCGAGCAGGCCGCCGACGACCCCGACGTGCTGGCCATCAAGCAGACCCTGTACCGCACCGACGGCGACTCGCCGATCGTCAACGCCCTCATCAGCGCCGCCGAGACCGGCAAGCAGGTGGCGGTGCTGGTGGAGGTGAAGGCCCGCTTCGACGAGGCCTCCAACATCGGCTGGGCCCGCGCCCTGGAGCAGGCCGGCTGCCACGTCGCCTACGGCCTGGTCGGGCTCAAGACCCACTCCAAGACCGCCCTGGTGGTGCGGCGCGAGCGCGGCGGCATCCGCCGCTACGTCCACATCGGCACCGGCAACTACAACGCCAAGACCGCCCGGCTCTACACCGACCTGGGCCTGTTCTCCTGCGACGAGGACCTCGGCGCCGACCTCACCGACCTGTTCAACTCGCTCACCGGGTATGCCCGCGGCGGCCGCTACCGCAAGATCCTGGTCGCCCCCGCCAACCTGCGCGAGCAGGTGATCGAGCTGATCGGGCGGACCGCGGAGCGGCACTCGGCGCGCCGGCCCGGCCGCATCGTGATGCAGATGAACTCCCTGGTCGACGCCGCCTGCATCCGTGCGCTGTACGCCGCCTCCCAGGCCGGCGTCGAGATCGACCTGATCGTGCGCGGCATCTGCCGGCTGCGACCGGGCGTGCCAGGGGTGAGCGACAACATCCGCGTCCGCTCGATCGTCGGCCGCTTCCTCGAGCACTCGCGTATCTGGACGTTCGCCAACGGCAAGCGCCGCGACCACTACATCGGCTCCGCCGACCTCATGCCCCGCAACCTCGACCTGCGCGTGGAGGTCGCCACCCCCGTGACCGACCCCGACCTGACCGGCCGGCTCCAGGAGATCCTGGACGTGATGCTGGCCGACAACGTCCAGGCCTGGGATTTGTCGGAGGACGGCACCTGGCAGCGCCGCCAGCCCGCCGACGGCGAGAAGCCGGTCGCCACCCACAAGACCCTGTGCGAGCTCGCCCTGCGCCGCGGGGTCGAGGCCCGCTCGGGCGGCAAGCGTCAGCAGCGCGGCTGAGCGGGTAGCCTTGGTCGGGGTACCGCGCCCGACCGCATGCCCGCTCGTCCGAGGAGCCGCCGTGACCACCGACACCGCCAGAGGGACCGATCTCGACCTGCTCGCCACCGACACCGTCCGGACCCTGGCGATGGACGCCATCCAGAAGGCGGGGGACGGCCACCCGGGCACGGCGATGGCGCTCGCCCCGGCCGCCTACGTCCTCTGGACCCGGTTCCTCACCTTCGATCCCAAGGACCCCGACTGGTTCGACCGCGACCGCTTCGTGCTCTCCAACGGCCACGCCTCGGTGCTGCAGTACATCGCCCTGCACCTGACCGGCTACGACCTCGGCATCGACGACCTCAAGCAGCAGCGCCAGTGGGGCTCCCGCACCCCCGGCCACCCCGAGCACTTCCTGACCCCCGGCGTGGAGGTCACCACCGGCCCGCTCGGCCAGGGGGTCGGCAACGCGGTCGGCTTCGCCATCGCCGAGCGCTTCCTCGCGCACCGCTACAACCGTCCCGGCCACCAGGTGGTGAACCACCGCACCTGGGCGTTCTGCTCCGACGGCGACATGATGGAGGGCATCTCCAGCGAGGCGTCCTCGATCGCCGGGTTCCTGCGGCTCGGCAAGCTGACCTTCCTCTACGACGACAACCACATCACCATCGACGGCCGCACCGAGATCACCTTCGGCGAGGACGTCGAGGCCCGTTACCGCGCCTACGGCTGGCACACCGTCGCCGTCGAGGACGCCAACGACCTGGAGGCGATCGCCGTCGCCTACCAGGCGGCCCTGGACGAACCGGACCGGCCCACCTTCATCCGCCTGCGCAGCCACATCGCCTGGGGAGCGCCGCACGCCCAGGACACCGCCAAGGCGCACGGCTCGGCGCTGGGCGAGGACGAGGTCCGCGCGACCAAGCAGGCCTACGGCTGGGACCCGGACAAGCACTTCTACGTGCCCGACGGGGTCTATGACCGCTGGCGGGGGCGGGTCCCGGCCAACCAGGCGGACAGGGCCGCATGGCGGGAGCGGCTGGCCGCCTACGACAAGGCCGAGCCGGAGCTGGCCGCCGAGCTGCGCACCGGCATCGCCGGCAAGCTGCCCGACGGCTGGGACGCCGAGCTGGACGGGCTGTTCGCCGAACCAAAGAAGCAGGCCACCCGGTCGGCCTCGCAGACGGTCATGAACGCCATCGCCCGGCGGCTGCCGGTCTTCCTCGGCGGCTCGGCCGACCTGGCGGAGTCCAACAAGACCGACCTGAAGGGCGCCGGGAATATGGGGCCGGAGGAGACCGGCCGCAACCTCCACTACGGCATCCGCGAGCACGCCATGGGCGCGATCTCCAACGGGCTGGCGCTGCACGGGGGGCTGCGGCCGTTCGCCGCCACCTTCCTGATCTTCTCCGACTACATGCGCCCGAGCGTGCGGCTGGCCAGCCTCATGGGCCTGCCGGTGGTCTACGTCTGGACCCACGACTCGGTCGGGCTCGGCGGCGACGGGCCCACCCACCAGCCGATCGAGCACCTGGCGAGCCTGCGGGCGATGCCGGTGCTGCGGGTGTTCCGGCCCGCCGACGGGCCGGAGACGGTCGAGGCGTGGCGGGCGGCCATCCAGCGCACCGACGGCCCGACGGCGCTGGCCCTCAGCCGCCAGGACCTGCCCCCGATCGACCGCGGACGCCACGCCGACGCCCGGGGGCTGCACCGCGGCGCCTACGTGCTCGCCGACGCCGACCGGGGACGTCCCGAGCTGCTCCTGATCGCCACCGGCTCGGAGGTGTGGGTGGCGCTGGAGGCCCGCGAGCGGCTCCAGGCCGAGGGGGTCGCCACCCGGGTGGTGTCGATGCCCTGCTGGGAGCTGTTCGCCGAGCAGGACCAGGGCTACCGCGACGAGGTCCTGCCGCCGGGGGTGCGGGCCCGGCTGGCGGTGGAGGCCGCCGCCACCTTCGGGTGGGAGCGCTGGGTCGGCGACGACGGCGAGGTGGTCGGCGTCGACCACTTCGGCGCCTCCGCCCCCGGCGCCACGGTGCTGGAGAAGCTCGGCTTCACCCCCGACAACGTTGCCGACCGCGCCCGCGCCCTGGTGCGGCGGCTGGGAAGAGGAGCACGACCATGACGACCCGACTACGGCAGCTCAGCGACCACGGCGTCGCCGTGTGGGTGGACTCGATCGCCCGCGACTGGATCCAGAAGGGCGAGCTGCGCCGCCTCCGCGACCAGTACGAGGTGGTCGGCGTCACCTCCAACCCGACGATCTTCCAGAAGGCGATGGGGGAGGGGTCCTTCTACGACGACGACCTCGCCCGCCTCGCCGCCCAGGGACTGGACGCCAGGGCGAGCTTCGAGTTGCTGGCGCTGGACGACATCCGCGCCGCCGCCCGCGACATGGAGCCGGTCTGGGAACGCACCGCCGGCCTGGACGGCCGTATCTCCTTCGAGGTCCCGCCGGACATCGCCGACGACACCGAGGCGACCGTCCGCGACACCAGGCGGCTGTTCGACGCCCTCGCCCGGCCCAACGTGTTCATCAAGATCCCGGCCACCGCCGCCGGCGTCCCCGCGATCCGGGCGTCCATCGCCGCCGGCATCAACGTCAACGTGACCTTGATCTTCTCGATCGCGCGCTACCGGGAGGTGATCGAGGCCTACCTCGCCGGCCTGGAGGACCTCGCCGAGGCCGGCGGCGACCTGGTCGAGGTCGCCAGCGTCGCCTCGTTCTTCGTCAGCCGGGTCGACACCCTTGTCGACAAGGAGCTACAGGCATTGATCGACAAGGGCGGGCCGGGGGCCGAGCGGGCACGGTCCCGGCTCGGCACCGCCGCGGTCGACAACGCCAAGCTCGCCTATGAGGTGTTCGAGCAGGCCTTCCAGGGCCAGCGCTGGACCGAGCTGGAGCGCGACGGCGCCCGCGTCCAGCGGCCCCTGTGGGCCTCCACCTCCACCAAGAACCCCGCCTACCGCGACGTCCTCTATGTCGAGGAGCTGGTCGCCCGCCACACCGTCAACACCATGCCGCTGGAGACCATCGAGGCGTTCGCCGACCACGGCGAGGTCCGCGGCCAGACCGTCAAGGACGGCATGGACCGGGCACACCGGCTCTGGAGCGACCTCGCGGACCTCGGCGTCGACGAGGCCGACGTCGGCTGGCGCCTGGAGCGGGAGGGCGTGGAGAAGTTCGCCGACAGCTACAACGGCGCCGTCGACACCATCCGGGCCAAGGCGGCAAGCCTGTGAGCGACAACCCGCTGCAGGTGGGGGAGCGGGTCCGGGCCACCCCGCCGCCCACCGCCATGGTGGTGTTCGGGGGCTCCGGCGACCTCGCCCACCGCAAGATCGTCCCCGCCCTGTACAACCTGGAGCTGCACCGGCTGCTGCCGCAGCACTTCGCCTTCGTCGGCAGCAGCCGCAGCGAGTTCAGCGACGAGGAGTACCGGGCGGACATGCGCAAGGCGGTGGAGGAGTTCTCCCGCGCCCAGCCGATCCAGACCCCGGTGTGGGAGTCGTTCGCCGCTCGCCTGCACTACATCAGCGGTTCCTCCGGTGACGCGGCCACCTACGAGCGGATCGGTGCCCTGCTGGACCGCTTCGACCGCGAGCTCGGCACCGACGGCAACCGGCTGTTCTACCTGTCGCTCATCCCCAAGCTGTTCCCCGACACCATCCGCGGCATCGGCAAGTCCGGCCTCGGCGGCCGCGGCTGGGACCGCGGCTACTCCCGGGTGGTGGTCGAGAAGCCCTTCGGCCACGACCTGGCGTCCGCCCGCGAGCTGCAGGCCCTGGTCACCGAGGTCTTCCCCGAGCGCGACGTGTTCCGCATCGACCACTACCTGGGCAAGGAGAGCGTCCAGAACATCATCGCCTTCCGCTTCGCCAACGGCATCTTCGAGCCGGTCTGGAACCACCGCTACGTCGACCACGTCCAGGTCACCGTCGCCGAGTCGCTGGGCATCGAGCACCGCGGCAACTTCTACGAGACCGCCGGCGCGATCCGCGACATCATCCAGAACCATGCGCTGCAGGTGCTGGCGCTGATCGCCATGGAGCCGCCGGCCACCTTCGAGCCCGAGGACGTCCGCAACGAGAAGGCCAAGGTGCTGAAGGCGCTGCGCCGGCTGGAGGGCGAGGCGGTCGACGAGAACGTCGTCCGCGGCCAGTACGCCCAGGGCTGGATCGACGGCACCCAGGTGCACGCCTACCGGGAGGAGCCCGACGTGGCCGCCGACTCGGTGGTGGAGACCTACGTGGCCGCGGAACTGCGGGTCGACAACTGGCGCTGGGCCGGCACCCCCTTCTACCTGCGGACCGGCAAGCGCCTGCCCAAGCGCGCCACCGAGGTCGTCGTCCAGTTCAAGGCCGCCCCGCACCTGCCGTTCGGGGAGGCCGCCCAGGACGGCCTGGAGCCTAACGCGCTAGTGCTGCGCATCCAGCCCGACGAGGGCATCACCATGAAGTTCGGCGCCAAGGTGCCCGGGCCGTCCATGGAGGTCCGCTCCGTCAACATGGACTTCTCCTATGGCACCTCGTTCTCCGACGACCTGCCCGACGCCTACGAGCGTCTGCTGCTGGACGTGATGCTCGGCGACCCGACCCTGTTCCCGCGCTGGGACGGCGTGGAGCAGGCGTGGCAGGCGGTCCAGCCGATCCTGGACCGCTGGGCCGCGTCGCCGCCGCCGGACCTCCCCAACTACGAGGCGGGGAGCTGGGGCCCCAAGACCGCCGACGAGCTGATCGCCCGCGACGGGGGCGGCCGCCGTTGGCGCCGGCCGTGACCCTCGCGGAGGGGCGCTCCTTCGAGGAGGTCGCCCCCGGCGACATCGACAAGGCGCTGGAGCGCCAGCGGCGCGAGGAGGAGAACGGCGGCAGCGCCGTGGTCCGCGCCAGCGTCGCCAACCTGGTGGTGGTGACCGCCAACCGCGCGGCCGGGCAGCGCGCCCTGGCCGCCGTCGAGGACCTCGGCGCCCGCGCCCCGTCCCGCTGCGTGGTGCTGATCGCCGAGCCGCCGGAGGGGCGGCCCGGCGTCCGCTCCTGGGCGCGGGTGGTGCACCGCCGGCCTGAGGGCGGCCCCGAGCTGGTCTGGGAGGAGGTCGTCGTCCAGACCAACGTCCACCCCCGCCACCTCACCGCGGTGGTGCTGCCGCTTTTGCTGCCCGAGCTGCCCGTGTTCACCTGGTGGGAGGGCACACCGCCGTTCGCCAACGAGGTGTTCGACGAGCTCACCTCCGTCACCGACCGGCTGATCGTCGACTCGGCCAGCTTCGTCGACCCGATCGCCGACCTGGCGCGGCTGGCCAAGGCGGCCGCGGTGCTGCAGGCGGCCGTCTCCGACTGCGCCTGGGGCCGCCTCACGCCCTGGCGGGACCTGCTGGCGGCGCCGTTCGGCGGCCCGCCCCTGCGCGACGCGGTCGACAACGCCCGCTGGCTGCGCGTCGACGCGGTCGAGCCAACCGCCGGCCTGGAGCTGGTCGGCTGGCTCGCCTCCCGGCTCGGCTGGGAGCTGGACAGCGTCCGGGTCGGTGGCGACGAGCGGACCGCCAGCTACCGCACCGCCACCGGCGGGTGCCAGGCGCGGATCGTCGGCGCCATCGGCTCCGCCAACCTGACCAGGGTCCACCTGGAGCTGGAGACCCGCGACGGGCCGGCCAGCGTCCGGGTCGAGGCCCCACCCGGCCACCTGGTCGCCACCGTCGAGGCGCCCGGCCAGCCGACCGGGCGGCGCAAGGTCGGCCGCGGCGGCGGCGGCGGTGTCGGCCCGGCCGGCCTCGGCGACGAGCTGCAGATCTTCGGCCGCGACCGCGTCTTCGAGGAGGCCCTCGTCCAGGCCGCCGCCCTGGCCGAGGCCGGCCCTGGGTGAGCCGGAGGGGTCCGGGGGACCCCAAGGGGGTTCCCCGGTGAACCAGGACCTGGTCGAGGTCGTCGCCGACGCGGCGGCGCTGGCCGAGACGGCGGCACGGCACGCCGTCGCCGACCTGGAGGCCGCGGTCGAGGCGCACGGGTCGGCCACCTGGGTGCTGACCGGCGGGACCACGCCGACGGCCGCCTACCGGCGGCTGGCAGCCCACGACCTGCGGACCGGGATCGAGTGGGACCGGATCAGGGTCGCCATGGGCGACGAGCGCAGCGTCCCCGTCGACCACCCGGACTCCAACTGGGGCCAGGCCGCCGCCGCGCTGCTCGACCACGTCCCCGTCCCCGACCACCATCTGCTGCGACCACGCGGCGAGCTGCCGGCCGAGCGTGCGGCCGGCGCCTACGCGGCCGCCCTGCGCGCGCTGCCGGCGGCGCCAGGCGGCGGCCCGCGCCTGGAGCTGCTGTGGCTGGGGGTGGGGGAGGACGGCCACTGCCTGTCGCTGTTCCCCGGCCGCCCCGAGGTCGAGGTCACCGACCGGCTGGTCGTCGCCGTCCACCATTCGCCCAAGCCGCCGCCCGACCGCGTCAGCCTCACCCTGGCCGCCCTGGCCGGGGTCGAGCGCCTGCTGGTGCTGGCGGCCGGCGGCGCCAAGGCCGCCGCCGTCGCCGGCGCCCGCGACGCCGACCCGGGCCTGCCGGTCGCCCGCGCCGCCGCCGCCGTCCGGGAGGCCGGCGGCAACGTCACCTGGCTGCTGGACCGCGCCGCCGCCGGCGATGGCCGTTCGGCAGGCGGGCGGTGGGGGTAGCCTTCGTGCAGGGACCTGGACGGGAGGTAGCTGCGATGACCGGCGAGCAGGGAGCGGCCACGCTGAGCGTGACCGACAACCGGACGGGGCAGGTGTACGAGATCCCCATCAAGGACGGGGCGATCCCGGCGGTCGCGCTGCGCGATATCAAGGCGGGCGACGACGACGTCGGCGGGCTGCTCTCCTACGATCCGGCGTTCATGAACACCGCGAGCTGCCGCAGCGCGATCACCTTCATCGACGGCGAGCGCGGCATCCTGCGCTACCGCGGCTACCCGATCCAGGAGCTGGCGGAGCGGGTGAGCTTCCTGGAGGTGGCGTGGCTGCTGCTGGAAGGGGAGCTGCCGGCCCGCGAGCAGCTCGACGACTGGGCCGACGAGATCGTCCACCACACCTTCATCCACGAGAACATCAAGAAGTTCATCGACGGCTTCCACCACGACGCCCACCCGATGGGCATCCTGGTCGGCACCGTCGGGGCGCTGTCGACCTTCTACCCGGACGCCAAGCGCATCGACGACCCCGCCTCCCGCCGCCGCCAGATCGTGCGGCTGATCGCCAAGATCCCGACCTTGGCGGCGTTCGCCTACCGGCACGCCCGCGGCCTGCCGTACGCCTACCCGGACAACGAGCTGTCCTACGCCGGGAACTTCCTGAACATGATGTGGAAGTCGACCGAGCTGCGGTTCCGGCCCGACCCGGTGCTGGAGCACGCCCTTGACGTGCTGTTCACCCTGCACGCCGACCACGAGCAGAACTGCTCCACCAACGCGATGCGGGCGGTGGCGAGCTCCCAGGTCGACCCGTTCTCGGCGGCCGCGGCGGCGGTGGCCGCCCTGTACGGGCCGCTGCACGGCGGCGCCAACGAGCAGGTGCTGCGGATGCTGAACGAGATCGGCTCCGTCGACCGGGTGCCCGCCTACATCGAGCGCGTCAAGCGGGGCGAGATGCGGCTGATGGGCTTCGGGCACCGCATCTACAAGAACTACGACCCGAGGGCTCGGATCATCAAGCAGGTCGCCGACGACGTGTTCAAGGCCACCGGCCTGAACCCCCTGCTGGAGATCGCGGTCGAGCTGGAGCGGATCGCCCTCGAGGACGACTACTTCGTCGGCAGGCGGCTGTACCCCAACGTCGACTTCTACTCGGGGATCATCTACGAGGCGATGGGCTTCCCGGTGGAGATGTTCCCGGTGCTGTTCGCGATCGGCCGGATGCCGGGCTGGCTCGCCCAGTGGGAGGAAGGCCTCAACGACCCCGAACAGAGGATCGCACGGCCCCGCCAGCTCTACGTCGGCCAGGCGGAGCGGCACGTCGTCCTCGCCGCCGATCGCGCCTGACGCGCTGATGCCCTTGTCAGGGTGAGGGGACTCGAACCCCTGACGCGCCGGCTGGCCGCCGACGTGGCCGACCTCGGCGCACCCTGCCTGAGAAACCGTCCTGTGTTGGGGAGCAAGCCTGCTCGTCCGAGCGGCCGTTGTCAAGACATACCTGACATACGGGCCCACAAGCGAGTGGGTACGATCCGTCCCAGCACCCCGCTGTTCGAACCCCGACATGCCCCAGGTCATGAGGAGGCTCAAGTCACTACCGTCGCCGCCGATGGGAGTCCTGGAGGGTCTTCGCTTGGTCGCGCCGCCCAGGCGCAGGCTTTAGCGCCGTGAGCCGGAGGTGACGCTGCTCGTGGATGATCAGGTCCAGGCCCATCCCCTGGACTTCCGGTCCCTGTTCGAATCGGCGCCGGGTTGCTACCTGGTCCTGGACCCCGAGCTGGTGATCGTGGCGGTCAGCGACGCCTACCTGCACGCCACCATGACCAGGCGCGAGGACATCCTGGGGCGGGGGCTGTTCGAGGTCTTCCCCGACAACCCCGACGACCCCGACGCCACCGGCGTCGGGAACCTGCGCGCCTCCCTCGACCGGGTTCGGCACGGCCGGGTATCCGACACGATGGCGGTACAGAAATACGACATCCGCCGTCCCGAAGCCGAGGGCGGCGGGTTCGAGATCCGCTACTGGAGCCCACTCAACACCCCGGTCCTGAGAGCCGACGGGGACCTCGCCTACATCATCCACCGGGTCGAGGACGTCACCGAGTTCGTACGCCTCCAGGAGCGCGGCACCGAGCAGCAGCAGCGCAACGCCCGCATGGAGGCGGAGATCCTGCAGCGCTCCAAGGAGCTCCAGGCGGCCAACCGCCAGCTGCGGGCCGCCGACGCCGCCAAGAGCGAATTCCTCTCACGCATGAGCCATGAGCTGCGCACCCCGCTCAACGCGATCCTGGGGTTCGGGCAGCTGCTGCAGCTTGATGAGCTCAGCGACCAGCAGCACGACAGCCTCGACCACATCCTGTCGGGGGCGCGCCACCTGCTGGCGTTGATCAACGAGGTACTGGACATCGCCGCGATCGAGGCGGGCGGGCTGCAGGTGTCACTGGAGCCGGTCGCGGTCGCCGAGGTGGCCGCCGAGGCGGTCATGCTCATGCGGCCGCTGGCCGACCAGCACGGCATCGTGCTGGTGAGCCCTGACCAGCCGTGCGCCGACCACGTCCTTGGCGACCGGCAGCGCCTCAAGCAGATCCTGCTGAACCTGCTGTCCAACGCGGTCAAGTACAACCGGGTGGGCGGCAGCGTGGAGCTGGCGTGCGACCGTGTGGCGGGCGGACGGCTGCGCATCACGGTAGCCGACACCGGACCCGGCATCCCACCCGATGCGCTGGATCGCCTGTTCGTCCCCTTCGAACGACTCGAACGCGACCAGGGCGCGGTTGAGGGCACCGGCCTGGGCCTGCCCCTGTCCCAGCGTCTGGCCGGCGCGATGGGCGGGACCCTCGAGCTGACCACCACCGTCGATCACGGCAGCACCTTCTGGGTCGAGCTACCGCTGACCGAGAGCCTCGCCGATCGTGTCGAGCTGCATGAGGGCAGGGCCGCGCTGGTCCATGCGCAGGCCAACCCGGCATGGCCGGCGCTGACGGTGCTCTGCATCGAGGACAACGCGTCCAACCTGGAACTGGTCGAGCAGGTGCTGAACCGCCTCCCGCACGTCACGCTGATCCCGGCGATGCGACCCCAGCTGGGCCTCGACCTCGCCGCGGAGCACCACCCCGACCTGGTGCTGCTGGACCTGCATCTTCCCGACATGCCCGGCCAGGAGGTCCTCCGCCGCCTGCGGGCCAACCCCAGCACCGCCGACGTCCCGGTGGTGGTCCTCAGCGCCGACGCCAGGCCCAGCCAGATCGAGCGCATGCTCGACCAGGGCGCGCGGGCCTTCCTGACCAAGCCGCTGGACGTCAAGGAGCTCCTCGCGCTCCTCGACACCATGGTGGCTGAACGAGCACGGTCAGGCTCGCCACCCCCAGCGTCAACGACGGTGGCCGGTACTGTGGCCGGCGGCTGAGACGTCGGCCATCACCGAGACATGCCAGCCTGGAAGCCCGCCAGGGTGGCCACCGCGCAGGCGCCGATGGCGTCCAGCGCGTAGCCGCCCTCCTGGACGAGCAGGGTCGGCAGGCCGAGCCCGGCCAGCAGCCGGCCGATGCGCCGGTAGCCGTCCTGGCTGAGCCGGAAGGCGCCGAGCGGGTCGCCGTCCAGGGTGTCGAAGCCGAGCGAGACCACCAGCACGGCCGCGTCGAAGCCGGACACCGCCTCTGCCGCCGCCGTCAACGCCAGCAGGTAGTCGTCGTCGCCGGTGCCGTCCGGGAGCGGGAGGTTCCGGGTGGTGCCCCGGCCCGGACCATCGCCGGTCTCGTCATGGGCACCCGTGAAGTGCGGGTAGTGGCCGGCCGGGTCGCCGTGGAGGGAGGCGTACAGCACGGCCGGGTCCTCCCAGAACACCTCCTGGGTGCCGTTGCCGTGGTGGAAGTCGACGTCGACGACGGCCACGCGGCCGAGCCGCCGCAGCGCCATGGCGGCGATGGCGGCGTTGTTCAGCAGGCAGAAGCCGCCGTAGTAGCCGGGCCCGGCGTGATGGCCCGGCGGGCGGCAGAGCGCGTAGGCGGCGCCGGCGCCGCCGGCCACCAGGTCGGCGCCGGTCATGGCCACGTCGGCGGCGGCCCGGGCCGCCTGGTAGCTCCCGGCCACCAGCGGCGTCGCGGTGTCGAAGCAGAACCGGCCGGGCCGGCCCCGGCCTCCGGCCAGCTCGCGCCCGCGGTCGCGGACCAGGCCGGGCAGCGCGAAGGTGTCGGGGATCAGCACCTCCGGGCCACCGGCCGCCCGCCAGGCCGCGTACGCACCGTCCAGGAACTCGACCAGGGCCGGCTCGTGGACCGCCAGCACCGGCTCCAGGCCGTGCGGCGCCGGTTCGACGACCGGGTGGCCGGCGCCCACCAGGGCCGCGCGCAGCAGCTCCGCACGCTCGACGCGCTCGTACCCCGGACGTACGACCTGGCCGAAGTTCACCTCGTAGGGGGGGTCATGGCCGCGGTGGGCGTCGCTGGCGACGACCGGCATCGGGGGCATGGCTTCGACCCTACCGCACCTCCGCGGCCAGGACGCACCAGACGACCTTGCCGCCCTCCGGCGGGCGGTACACGCCCCACGCGCGCGACATCCGCTCGACCAGCAACAGCCCGCGGCCGGCCTCGGCCTCCGGGTCGCCGCCGACCAGGCGCAGCAGGCGACTGCCGCCATCGTGGACGCCGATGTGCAGGCGCTCGTCGCGCAGGGACAGCCGCAGCCGGACGTTGGTGCGGGCGTGGACCAGGGCGTTGGTCACCAGCTCGCTGGCGAGCAGCTCGGCCCGCTCGACCAGCTCGGCCGTGGCCGCCCGCGCCGCGGCGTCGTCGTGGTCGTCGAGCAGCACCCTCCAGGCCTGGCACGTCTCGCGCACGAACCGCCTGGCGCTCGCCGGCGCCGCCGGGGACGGCGGCAGCCGCAGCTCGTCGCGGAGGTAGGGCGGCCGCCTGCCGGCGTCCATCACCGCGTCGGTGAGGCTGGCGTGGACGGGCACGAAGCGCGGGACGCCGAGCCGGCCGAGCGCCTCGGCGACGACGGGACGCGCGCCGCACAGCAGCAGCGGGGTGTCCGGCCAGCTCGAGCTCGGGTGGTGGGCGGCGACGGTGAACAACCCGGCGCAGTCCGGGTCGAGGGCGTCCAGCCCGGACAGGTCGCAGACGACCGCGACCGGCTGCTCGGCGAGCCGCTTGCGCAGGACCCGCTGCAGCCGCGGCGCGGCATGGCGGTCCAGGCGGCCGTGAAGGGCCAGTACCGTGCACCCCTCTCGAGTCGACTGCTCGATCTCCACGAGGGCGCCCCCGGTTGGCGTCGCCGCGCGCGACGCGAGGCCGCTATCGTGCCCGCCCCGCCCGGTTCGGAAACGCGACCCCGGCCCACCGGCCCCCGCCCGGCTGTCGGCCCCGTCCGCTAGGGTCTGCCGGGACATGGCCGGCAGCCTCACCCTCGACCAGGCCAGGCGGATCGCCTTGGCCGCCCAGGGCCTGGCCGCGCCCCCCAGGCGGGCGGCGGGCGGGCAGGCCGCGCTGCGGGCCGCCCTCGACCGGCTCGGCGCCATCCAGATCGACTCGATCAACGTGGTCGCCCGCAACCACGAGCTGGTCCTCGCCGCCCGCGCCGGCGCCCACGACCCGGCCGCCTTCGAGCGGCTGGTCTACCGCCGCCGCGCCGGCTTCGAGTACTGGGGCCACGCCGCGTCGTTCCTGCCGATCGGCCACTACCGCCTGTTCCTGCCCCGCATGCGGCGGATGGCGGCGATCACCCGCGGCTGGTGGGTCGACGTCCGAAGGCGCAACGCCGCCCTGTACGGCCCGGTGCTGGACCGCATCCGCGCCGAGGGGCCCCTGGCCGCCTCCGCGTTCCGCGACCCGTCGGGACCGCGGCGCGGGACCTGGTGGGACTGGGCGCCCGCCAAGCACGTCCTGGAGGACCTGTTCGACCAGGGCACCGTGCTGGTCCACGACCGGGTCAACTTCGAGCGCCGCTACGACCTCGCCGAGCGGGTCCTGCCCGCCGGCCTGGACACCTCCGAGCCGAAGGCGGCCGAGGCGGCGCTGTCCCTGACCGTGCTCGCCGCCGGCGCCCTCGGGGTCGGCACCGCCGCCGACCTGGCCGACTACTTCCGGCTGCGGCCCGAGGACGCCCGCCCGGCCCTGGCCGAGGCGGTCGGCGCCGGCCTGCTCGAGGAGGTCGCCGTCGCCGGCTGGGCCAAGCCCGCCTACCTGGTCCCCAGCACGCGGGTACCGCGCCAGCTCGCCCACCCGCCGGTGCTGCTGAGCCCGTTCGACTCGCTGATCTGGTCGCGGGAGCGCACCCAGCGGCTGTTCGGCTTCCGCTACCGCCTGGAGGTCTACGTGCCGGCCGCCAAGCGCGTCCACGGCTACTACACGATGCCGGTGCTGCACGGTGGCGAGCTGGTCGCCCGCGTCGACCCCAAGCACGACCGCGCGACCGGGCGCCTGCTGCTGCGCGCCCTGCACCTGGAGGACGGGGGCGCGCCTGCCGACGCCGTGGCCGCGACCGCGGTCGCCGCGACCCGCCTGGCGGCCCACCTCGGCGCCGACCGGGTCGAGGCCGGCGACGGCATTCCCACCCGCCTCGCCAGGGAGCTGCGCACCGCCCTCCGGGCCGCCCGGCGGTAGCGCGCTACCCTGCTGAGGGCTCCCCCGAACGCCAAAGGAGGCGATCACCCGTGATCCCGCAGCGCAAGGGCAAGGCGTCCAGGCAGGCCCACGTCGACCTGCCGGAAGGCACCTGCGAGGAGGAGCACGGCCGGCAGGCGTTCACCGGCCGCGCGTCCCACCTGTACCGGACCGCCCCACCGACCGCCTGGGTGAAGGTCGAGGGCCCCCTGCGGCCATGGGCCTTCGACTGGAACCAGCTCACCCCGCCCGACCAGACCGACCCGGAGGGCGACCCGCTGCTGGTGCTCTCCAACGAGGACCTGGCGGTGCTGGTGTCGCGCCGGTCGGCGCCGATGCCCTACTTCGTCCGCGACGCCGACGGCGACGTCGTCTACTTCGTGCACCGGGGCGAGGGGACGCTGGAGACCGACTACGGCCCGCTGGCCTTCCGGCCCGGCGACTACCTGGTCGTGCCCAAGGGCACCACCCACCGGGTGGTGCCGGCCACCACCGACAACTTCTTCCTGCTGATCGAGGGCGAGGAGTTCGTCCTGCCCGACAAGGGCCTGCTCGGCCACCACGCGCTGTTCGACCCGGGGGTGCTGGAGACGCCCGAGCCGGAGCCCCACGACGAGCGGGGCGAGTTCCGGGTGCGGGTGCGCCGCCGCGGCCAGGTCACCACCTTCACCTTCCCGCACCACCCGCTGAACGTCGTCGGCTGGCAGGGGGACCTGGCGCCGCTGCGGCTCAACGTGGCGGACTTCCGGCCGGTGGTGAGCCCCCGCTACCACCTGCCGCCGAGCGTCCACACCACCTTCCGCTGCCGCGGGTTCGACATCGCAACCTTCGCGCCGCGGCCGTTCGAGACCGAGCCGGGCGCGCTGCGGGTGCCGTTCTACCACTCGAATATTGATAACGATGAGCTGCTCTTCTATCACGATGGGGACTTCTTCAGTCGCAAGGGGATCGACAAGGGGATGGTGACGCTGCACCCGGCGGGGGTGCATCACGGGCCGCAGCCGGGCGCCGCCGAGGGCGCCGCCAAGAAGGAGATGACCGACGAGGTCGCGGTGATGATCGAGTGCCAGCAGCCGCTGCAGGTCAGCCCCGAGGCCGAGAAGACCTCGATGGAGGCGTACGCGACGTCCTGGGCGCGAGGGCTGGGACTGCTCGACGAGTGAGGGCTCGGATCTTGACAGCAGGTGCATAAACGGCTCGACTTCCCAGTGGGTCCAGTGCCGGACAAACGGGGAGGAAGGGTATGCGCCGTATCGGTCCCGGGAGAGCCCTCTCGATCGGCTTCATCGCCAGCCTGGTGCTGGCCCTCGTCGTGGGAGCGTCGCTGCTGCCTGCCGGCGGCGCCCCCGCCAACCCCAAGACCAACCGGTTCGGTCCCTCGGGGATCCACACCGCCGACCCGTTGGCCTCCCGCGCCGAGGTGGCACGGGCACGCGCCCAGGCCGCCACCGCCGCCCAGGCCGACGCCGGCTCGGTGCCGGGGCCGTCGGCCACCGGCAGCGGCGGCTGTCCCGACGGGGGCACCAACGTCCGCGCCAACCAGGAGTGCACCAACCAGAGCGCTGCCGGGTTCTTCGGCCGTGGCCAGGCCCAGAACGAGACCGCGGTGGCGGTCAACCCCCGTAACCCGCGCAACGTCCTGATCGGCCAGAATGACTACCGGCGCGGCGACGGGGTCTGCGGCGCGGACTGGAGCAAGGACGGCGGCCGTCATTGGGGCGACGAGCTGCTCCCGGTCAGCTTCACCGCCCCCGGGTTCACCGCCGCCCGCCACTACTGGGACGCCGGCGGCGACACCTCGGTGGCCTTCGACTCCAGCGGCGAGGCCTACCTGTTCTGCCTGGCGTTCAACCGGCCGGCGGGGACCAGTGACGTCGCCGGCACCGCCAGCGGCCTGTTCCTGTTCCGCTCCGCCGACGGCGGCGCCTCCTGGAACTTCCCTGCCAGCTCGGTCAAGCAGACCCCCGGTGACGGCAGCGACGGCATCGGCCTGCTCGACAAGCCGTACATGGCGGTCGACGCCGGCCGGCACAGCGGCTTCCGCGACCGGATCTACGTCGCGTGGGCCGAGTACAACCTCAACTTCAGCGCCGCCCAGATCTCCTTCGCCTGGTCCGGCGACCACGGCGCCACCTGGAACCTGACCGGCGCCATCAGCGGCTTCTCGCCGACGCTGTGCCCGTTCAACTTCAGCGGCGCACCGGCGGGGACCTGCGACGCCAACCAGTTCCCGCAGCCGTTCACCGCCCCCAACGGCGACCTGTACGTGGTGTTCCAGAACCAGAACAACGCCGTCGCGCCCGGCGGCGACAACCACGCTCAGATGCTGATCGTGAAGTCGACCGACGGCGGCGCCAGCTTCAGCGCGCCGGTCAAGGTGAGCGACTGGAACGACCTGCCCGACTGCCTGACCTACACCGGCCACGACGCCTTCCGTGCCTGCGTGGTGACCGCGCCGCTGTCGGACCTGAGCATCTTCCGGGCAACCAACTACCCCTCGGGCGTGGCGGTGAGCAACGACCGGATCGTGGTGACCTTCGGCAGCTACATCAACGAGCACTCCAACCCGACCAGGGGCAACTGCACCCCCACCGGCTTCTCCGGCACCACCGGCCTGAACCTGTACGACGGTGTCGGTGAGGCGAACGGCTGCAACAACGACATCGTGGTCAGCGTCTCCACCGACGGCGGCGCCAGCTTCACCGGCACCAGCACCCCGGTCGAGCAGCTCCCGTCGATCAGCGACGAGCGCGCCACGCTCGCCGACCAGTGGTGGCAGTGGGCCGCGCTCACGCCTAGGGGCGGCGTGGCTGTCGCCTACTACGACCGCAAGTACGGCACCGACCAGCAGACCGGCTTCATGGACATCACCATGCGCCGCGGCAACGGCAGCCACGTGCGGGTGACCGACCGGTCGCTGCCGCCGCTCAGCGAGTTCCCCGAGGGGACCGCCAGGAGCGGCATCTTCCTCGGCGACTACATCGGGCTGGCGGTCGGGTCCGACGGGCAGGCCCACCCGGCCTGGGCCGACACCCGCAACCCGATCTTCACCCAGAGCGCCACCGACGTCCGTCAGCTCGTCAACGCCGGCCAGGGCTCCGACATCTACACCCGCAGCCTGCCCGGGTAGCGGGCGGCCGGCTCGACCGCGATGGGGGGAGGTTCGCCTCCCCCCATCCCGCTCGCCGCCGGGCACGATGCCCGGTAGCCTCTACCCATGCTCGTCACTGCCCGTCTGCGCCCACCCGACCGGATCGTCGAGGTGGCCGACGTCCGCCGCGTGGCCGACCTGCTCGGCCACCTGGACGTGCTGCCGGGCGCGGTGCTGGTGATCCGCGACGGGACGCTGCTCACCAGCCAGGACGAGCTACGCGACGGCGACCAGGTCGAGGTCCGCTTCGCGATCTCCGGGGGAGCGTGAGCCATGGCGATGCGCTGCAAGCGCTGCCGGGGCGCCGTCGTCATCGAGGTGCGCCGCCACAACGCCGCCTTCTGCCGCGACTGCTTCTTCCACTACGTCGGCCAGCAGGTCACCAGGGCCATCGCCAAGCACCGCATGCTGGCGCCCGCCGACCGGGTGCTGGTCGCGGTCTCCGGCGGCAAGGACTCGCTCGCCCTCTGGGACCTGCTGCTCGAGCTCGGCTACCGCGCCGACGGCCTGTACCTGAGCCTCGGGATCGGCGCCTACTCCGAGCGCTCCAAGCGGGTCTGCAAGGAGTTCGCCGCCGCCCGTGGCGCCACCCTGGTCGCCCGCGACCTGGCCGGCGAGCACGGCTACACCATCCCCGAGGCGGCCAGCAAGGGCGGCCGCTCCTCCTGCGGCGTCTGCGGCCTGTCCAAGCGGTACGTGTTCAACCGGGCCGCGCTGGACGGCGGCTACGACGTGGTCGCCACCGGTCACAACCTCGACGACGAGGCGGCGGTGCTGTTCGCCAACACCCTGCGCTGGGACACCGCGGCGATGGCGCGGCAGTTCCCGGTGCTGGAGGCCACCCGCCCCGGGCTGGTCAAGAAGGTCAAGCCACTGTACCGGCTGGCCGAGCGGGAGACCGCCGCCTACTGCATCCTCAAGGGCATCGACTACATGGTGGAGGAGTGCCCGCTGGTCGGCGGCAACACCCAGATGCGCCACAAGGAGACCCTCAACCGGATGGAAGAGGAGTCGCCGGGCACCAAGCACAGCTTCCTGTTCGGCTACCTGGAGCGCGCCGCCGAGCTGCTGCGCGTCGCCGACGTCGCCGAGCTGGCCGAGTGCTCCCGCTGCGGCATGACCACCCAGGCGCCCGACGACCCCGCCGAGGCGCCCGTCTGCGCCTTCTGCCGCTCCAAGGCGCGCCTGGTCAAGACGCTGCCGGTGGTGGAGGTCTCCGCCGGGTGAGGCCGCTGGAGGTGGGGGAGCGGGTGCTGCTCCAGGACGCCAAGGGGCGCCGCTACCTGGTCGCCCTGGAGCGTGGCGGGACCTTCCACACCCATCGGGGCCGGCTCGACCACGACCAGCTCATCGGCGCCGCGGAGGGGACCGTGGCCCGCACCGACCTCGGGCAGAAGCTGCTGGTGCTGCGGCCCACGCTGGCCGACTGGGTGGTGAAGATGCCACGGGGCGCGCAGGTCATCTACCCCAGGATGCTCGCCCTGATGGTGATGGCCGCCGACGTGCAGCCCGGCATGACCGCGGTGGAGGCCGGCGCCGGCTCCGGCGCGCTGTCGACCGCGCTGCTGCAGGCGCTGGCCCCCGGCGGCCGGCTGGTCTCCTTCGAGCTGCGGCCCGACTTCGCGGCCCAGGCCAGACGCAACGTGGAAGGCTGGTTCGGCAAGCCGCCCGACGGCTGGGAGCTGCGCGAGGGCGACGTCGTCGAGGGCATCGCCGGGGTCGGCCCGGTCGACCGCGTCCTGCTCGACCTGCTGGAGCCGTGGCTGGTGGTGCCCGGCGCCGCCGAGGCGCTGACCCTCGGCGGCGTGCTGGTCGCCTTCGTCGCCACCGTCCCGCAGGTGATGCGGACCGTCGAGGCGCTCCGGGGCTCCGGCCGCTTCGGGCTGCTGGAGACCTCGGAGGCGATCATCCGCCCCTGGCACGTGGAGGGACTGGCCGTGCGGCCCGAGCACCGCATGGTCGGCCACACCGGGTTCCTGGTCTCGGCGCGCCGCACCGACCAGCCCTGGCCGGCCGCCGCCCCCATCCGCTGAGCCTGCCACCTGCGCGAATGCGGCAATCCGGCGGCAGTGGGTGGGTGACGGTAGCATGAACCCAGGGTCACGAGGGTGTCCCCCGACCGGTTGGCACCGCCCATCCGACCGCGACGCTGGCGCGTCTCGGCGGGCTACTCCAGATTTGGTCACAAGCGCGCTATTGGAAGAGCCGATAGGGTTTAGGCAGGTCTACCGAGCAATCCCCGGACGTCAGGACTAGTTCGTCGCCGGCAGCCTGATCCACCGCCGAAGGGGGGACACACGTGAAGGAAGCCGATCGCTCCAGGCAGCCTCGGTCCCGCCGCGACCCAGACCCGAGCCCCGAGGAGGCGCTCGAGCCCAGCGAGCTGCAGCGGCAGATCCAGTTCCTGGAGGAGGAGGCGGCCGTGCTCCGCCGCCGCCTGCAGGACTCGCCGCGCCAGGTCCGCGTGCTCGAAGAGCGGCTGCTCGAGACCAAGGGCCAGCTCGCGCAGGCGCTGTCCCAGAACGAGCGGCTCGCCGCGACCCTCCGCGAGGCCAGGGAGCAGATCATCGCCCTCAAGGAAGAGGTCGAGAAGCTCACCGCGCCCCCGAGCGGGTTCGGCGTGTTCCTCGGGGTCAACGACGACGGCACCATCAACATCTCCTCCGGCGGCCGCAAGCTGCGGGTCAACGTCCACCCGGAGATCGACCCCAAGTCGCTCCAGCCCGGCCAGGAGCTGATGCTCAACGAGGCCCTCAACGTCGTCGAGGCGTGCGCCTACGAGGTCCAGGGTGAGGTCGTCAGCCTCAAGGAGATGCTCGGCCCCGACCGCGCCCTGGTGATCGGCAACGCCGACGAGGAGCGGGTGGTGCAGATCGGCGAGCCGCTGCGCAACCACCACCTGCGCGCCGGCGACTCCCTGCTGCTGGACGCGCGCTCCGGGTTCGTGCTCGAGCACCTCCCCAAGCCGGAGGTCGAGGAGCTCATCCTCGAAGAGGTGCCCGACATCTCCTACCAGGACATCGGCGGGCTGGCCGACCAGATCGAGCAGATCCGCGACGCGGTCGAGCTGCCCTACCTGCACGCCGACCTGTTCGCCGAGCACCAGCTCAAGCCGCCCAAGGGCATCCTGCTGTACGGCCCGCCGGGCTGCGGCAAGACGCTGATCGCCAAGGCGGTCGCCAACTCGCTGGCCAAGAAGGTCGCCGAGGTGACCGGCCGCCCCAGCGGGCGCAGCTACTTCCTCAACATCAAGGGCCCCGAGCTGCTCAACAAGTACGTGGGGGAGACCGAGCGCCAGATCCGCCTGATCTTCCAGCGCGCCAAGGAGAAGTCCGGCGAGGGCGTGCCCGTGATCGTGTTCTTCGACGAGATGGACTCGATCTTCCGCACCCGCGGCTCGGGTGTCTCCTCCGACGTCGAGAACACCATCGTGCCGCAGCTCCTCAGCGAGATCGACGGCGTCGAGCAGCTCAAGAACGTGATCGTGATCGGCGCCTCCAACCGCGAGGACATGATCGACCCGGCGATCCTGCGGCCGGGCCGGCTGGACGTGAAGATCAAGATCGAGCGGCCCGACTCGGACGCCGCCCGCGACATCTTCTCCAAGTACCTGGTCCCGTCCCTGCCGCTCGCCGACGAGGTGGTGAAGGCCGCCAAGGGCGACCGCGAGGAAGCCCTGACCAGGATCATCGACGAGGCGGTCCACCGGATGTACTCCGACGCCGAGGAGAACCGCTTCCTCGAGGTCACCTACGCCAACGGCGACAAGGAGATCCTCTACTTCAAGGACTTCAACTCGGGCGCGATGATCGAGAACATCGTCAACCGGGCCAAGAAGGTGGCCATCAAGCGGTTCCTCGAGACCGGCCACAAGGGCATCGTCGCCGCCGACCTGTTCACCGCCGTGACCGACGAGTTCAAGGAGAACGAGGACCTGCCCAACACCACCAACCCGGACGACTGGGCCCGCATCTCCGGCAAGAAGGGCGAGCGGATCGTGTACGTGCGGACCCTGATCGAGGGGGGCAGCTCCAAGGACCTCGGTCGCACGATCGAGCAGATCAACACCGGCCAGTACCTGTAGGCTTCGACTGGGGTCACGGCCGCGAAGGGGGACGGATGGCCATCACCAAGGTCATGGGCATCGAGACCGAGTACGGCATCACCGTGCCCGGCGCGCCCGACTCCAACCCCGTGCTCGCCTCCAGCCTGCTGGTCAACGCCTTCTCGGGTCGCGGCCGCAAGGTCCGCTGGGACTACGAGGAGGAATCCCCGCTGCGCGACGCGCGCGGCTTCGAGGCCGCCCGCGAGCCCGAGACGCCCGCCGAGGACGACCTGGGCCTGGCCAACGTGATCCTCACCAACGGCGCCCGCTACTACGTCGACCACGCCCACCCGGAGTACTCCTCGCCGGAGTGCCTGGACCCCAGGACGCTGGTCGCCTACGACAAGGCGGGGGAGCGGATCCTGGCCGAGTCGGCGCGCCGCGCCGCCGAGCTGGCCCCCGGCGGCCGGCGCATCCAGGTCTACAAGAACAACACCGACGGCAAGGGGACCTCCTACGGCACCCACGAGAACTTCCTGGTCGACCGGGCCACCCCGTTCGCGCGCATCGTCCGCGACCTGACCCCGTTCCTGGTCAGCAGGCAGGTGTTCGCCGGCGCCGGGAGCCTGGTCCGCGACCACCACGACGGCTCCGTCTCCTACCAGATCGCCCAGCGCTCGCAGTTCTTCGAGGTCGAGGTCGGCCTGGAGACCACCCTGAAGCGGCCGATCATCAACACCCGCGACGAGCCCCACGCCGACCCGGAGCGCTACCGGCGGCTGCACGTGATCATCGGCGACGCCAACATGAACGAGGTGGCCACGTTCCTGAAGACCGGCTCGCTGGCGATCGTGCTCATGCTCATCGAGGACGACGCCATCCCCGGCGACGAGTGGCAGCTCGCCAACCCGGTGCAGGCCCTGCGCGCGATCGCCAAGGACCCGGAGCTGCGCACCACCGTCGAGCGCCGCGACGGGCGCCGCCTGACGGCCTGCGAGGTCCAGTGGCACTACCTGGACGCGGCCAAGGCCTACCTGAAGGACCGCGAGACCAGCCACTGGCACGCCGAGGTGCTGGAGCGCTGGGAGGCCGTCCTCACCCAGCTCGAGGAGGACCCCGCCAAGGCCGGCCGCACCGTGGACTGGGTGACCAAGTACCAGCTCATGCAGCAGATCGCCCGGCGCGACGGGCTCGACCTCCAGGACGCCAAGCTGGCCCTCGTCGACCTCCAGTACCACGACGTCCGCATCGACCGGGGCCTGTACCACCGGCTGGCCGCCGCCGGGCGGGTCGAGCGCCTGGTGGCCGAGCAGGAGATCATCCGGGCGACCAGCGAGCCCCCCGAGGACACCAGAGCCTACTTCCGGGGCCGCTGCCTGGCGAAGTACGCCCCGCAGATCGCCGCCGCCGGCTGGGACGCGATCATCTTCGACATCGGCAGGGAGACCCTCCAGCGGGTCCCGATGCTCGAGCCGACGCGGGGCACGGCCGCCCACACCGCGGCCGTCCTCGACGCCAGCCCCACCGCCGAGGACCTGATCCGCAACCTGCAGAGCTGATGACGACCGTCCACAACCGCGCCAGCGCACGGCGACGAGGTGGGCGAGGCATGACAGAATCGGCTGAAGGCTTGTCCAGGGAGGCATGATGGCCAGAGACAGCGGCGGCGGCGCCGAGCAGAAGCGTCGCCCGCCCGGCAAGCAGGACGCCGAGCAGGAAGAGACCCAGGCGTCCGCCGACATCACCGAGAAGGGCGAAGAGCTGAAGGAAGAGCTCGACGCCCTCTTGGACGAGATCGACGACGTGCTGGAGGAGAACGCCGAAGAGTTCGTCAAGCAATATGTCCAGAAGGGGGGCCAGTGACGCTGTCGCCGTTCCTGGGCGGGAAGAGGCCGGCGTGAGGAACCCGTTCGAGGGGCCGATGCTGTTCAGCCCGTCGTTCGTGGACGCGCTGCGGGCCTACGCCCCGGAGCTGCTGGAGCGGCCGGCGGGCGCGGGGGCGGTGCCGGAGGTGCCGCACGCGACCACGGTGGCGGCGGTGCGCTACGCCGACGGGGTGGTGATGGGGGGCGACCGGCGGTCCACCGAGGGCATGGCCATCGCCCAGCGCGACATCGAGAAGGTCTTCCCCGCCGACGACTACTCGGCGGTGGCGATCGCCGGCGCCGCCGGGCCCGCGATCGAGATGGTCCGGCTGTTCCAGACCGAGCTGGAGCACTACGAGAAGATCGAGGGCTTCCCGCTGTCGCTGGAGGGCAAGGCCAACAAGCTTGGCCAGATGGTCAGGGGCAACCTCGCCCTCGCCATGCAGGGCCTGGTGGTGGTGCCGCTGTTCGCCGGCTACGACACCCGGCGGCGGACCGGCCGCATCTTCCGCTACGACGTCACCGGCGGCCGCTGGGAGGACGAGGACTACTACGCCACCGGCTCGGGCGGCAAGGACGCCCGCGGCAGCCTGAAGAAGCGCTACCGCGCCGAGATGGACGCCGGGACCGCCGTCGACGTGCTGGTCGAGGCCCTCTACGACGCCGCCGACGAGGACGCCGGGACCGGCGGGCCGGACCTGGTCCGCGGCATCTTCCCGCTGGTGGCCACCGTCACCGACGGGGGCTACCGGCGGCTGCCCGACGACGAGGTGCGCAAGGCGGCCGAGCGGATCGTCGCCGCCCGCGCCCGCGGGGAGGGCTGAGCGGTGAGCATGCCCTTCGGGTACGTCCCGGTCGAGCAGCGCACCAAGGAGATGGCCGACTACGCCCGCAAGGGGATCGCCAGGGGCAGGCCGCTGGTGGTGCTGGAGTACGCCGACGGGATCGTGTTCGTGGCCGACAACCCCTCCACCCATCTCCACAAGATCGCCGAGCTGTACGACCGGATCGCCTTCGCCGCCGTGGGGCGGTTCTCGGAGTTCGAGAACCTCCGCCAGGCGGGGGTCCGCCTGGCCGACATCCGCGGCTACGCCTACGGCCGCGAGGACGTCAACTCCCGCTCGATCGCCAACGCCTACTCGCAGACCCTCGGGCAGATCTTCATCCAGGAGTTCAAGCCCTACGAGGTCGAGCTGTGCGTCGCCGAGGTCGGCGCCGACGGCGGCGCCAACGCCCTGTACCACATCGTGTTCGACGGCACCGTCATCGAGCGCGAGGGCTTCCTGGCCATGGGCGGCCAGTCCGACGAGATGAACGCGGACCTGCAGCGGGGCTACGAGGAGGGCATGGACCTGGACGCCAGCCTGCGGCTGGCGGTGCGGGCGCTGCGGCAGGCGGCCCCGCCGGGTGAGGCCGGCTCGCGGCTGGAGGTCGCGGTGCTCGAGCGGGACCGCGCCAGGCGATCGTTCCGGCGACTCTCGCAGGACGACGTCGCGTCGCGGACGGCCGAACCGGCTCCGTGACCGGCGGCGGGCCGTCCGGACCCGGCCCACACCCCGACAACCCCACCCCGCCCGCTCCGGCACCCCCGTCGGGCGGCCCCGGGTGGCCGTACGGGGAGACGGCGCCGCCGGGGTCCACCCGGCCCGCGTGGCTCCCGGGCGGCGCCGAGCCGCACCAGCCCGGGCGGCCGGGGGCGCCGGTGGGCCCGGGCTGGGGGCCGCCGTCACCACCGCCGCCGCCACGGCGAACAGCCGGGCCGCTGCTGTCCCTGGTGGCGCTGCTGCTGGTGGCCGTGCTGACGAGCGCAGGGCTGTTGCTCACCCTCACCAACGACCGGCGCGGGGCGCCCTCCTCGACCAGCGTGGGCCCCGCACCCGGCAGCACCCGCGCAGCGCCGGCGACGACTCGCCCACCGGCCGCCGCCCCGCGGGCGCCGGCGGCGGTCCGCGCCGTCCAGTCCGACGTCACCGAGCTGCGGGGCCTCCGCTTCCGGCGCCAGGTGCCGGTGACCATCGAGTCGCCCGGCAAGCTGGCCAGGCGGCTGGTACGGACGCTGGACGCCGAGACCGACGAGGCCCGCGAGGCCCGCCAGGGCCGCGCCCTCGCGGTGCTCGGCGAGCTGCCGCTGGGGACCGACCTCCCGCGGCTGCTCCGCCGCATCCAGGCCGAGAGCGTGCTCGGCTTCTACCTGCCAGGGCGGGCGCCGAAGGGGCGGCTGTACGTCCGCTCCAGCCGCGGCCTGGACCCCTACGCCAGGGTCATCCTCGCCCACGAGTTCACCCACGCGCTCACCGACCAGCACTACGACCTGACCCGCAGCGACCGGCTGGCGGCGGCGATCGGCCGCGACGACGAGGAGACCGCCTACTCCGCCTTGGCCGAGGGCGACGCCACCCTCGTGATGCAGCGCTACCTGCGCGAGCGGCTCACCCCCGCCGAGCAGGCGGCCGCCGGCCTGGCCTCGGCCGGTGACCGTACCCCCAGGCGGGACGCGGCCCCGGCGGTCATCCGCGAGCCGATGCTCTTCCCCTACCAGGAGGGTCTCCGCTTCGTGTTCCTGCTCTACCAGGCGGGTGGCTGGGCGGCGGTCAACCGCGCCTACCGCGACCCGCCGACCTCCACCGAGCAGATCCTGCACCCCGACAGGTACCTCGTCCGGCGCGACCGGCCGCAGAAGGTCACCGTGCCCGACGTGAGCGGCCGGCTCGGCGCCGGCTGGGGGCGCGGCACCGAGATCGGCTTCGGCGAGCTCGACGTCCGCCTGCTGCTCCACACGAGGCTGCCGCCGAGCACCGCGGAGGCGGCGGCGGCCGGCTGGGACGGCGGTCGCCTGCGCACCTTCGAGCGCGCCGGCCGCACCGCCCTGGTCCTGCGCACCGTCTGGGACTCCTCCGCCGAAGCGTCCGAGTACTGCGACGCCATGTCCCGCTGGGCCACCGCCCGCTTCGGCACCAGCAGCACCCGCCGCTGGTCCGGCCAAGGCCAACACACCGCCCTCCGCTGCCAAGGCCCCCGCGTCGCCCTCCTCTCCGCCCCCGACCAGACGACCTTCCAACGTCTGCTGACCTCCATCCCAAGGCCGTAGCAGACGGCTCACCGCCAATGGGGCCGGCCGGGGGCCGCCCCCCGACCGACTGTAGTTCCCGGAGGAAGGGGGGCGGCCCCCGGCCGGCCCCAACCACGGCGAGGAGGGGCAGCGTTGACGACCACACGGCGCGGCGGGACCATGGAGGCGCCGCCCCTGACCAGATGGAGCCGCACCCTGGGCCGACCGACCCGATCCCGCCTCGTGGCGCTGACGCTCGCCGGCGGCCTCGCCTCCATGCTGCTCGGCGCGACCCGGCCCAACCGCTCCTCTCCGCCGCTGTTGGGTGCCGGCCTGCTCGGCAACCAGACCACCCTGGCCGCCGTCTCGCCCGACGCCGCCGTCGGGGCCGCCTACGTCCCTGGCAGCACCGTGCTGCGGCTGGCCGACGGCCGCCTGCGCCACCTGCCGCCCGGCGCCGCCGAACCGGTGACCGTCGCGGCCGACGACCCCGCCGCGCTGGCCGCGGTCGCGCGCGAGCGGGCCTGGCTGGCGGCCGGGACCGTCCCCGGCGCCGCCGCCGAGCGGGAGGCCGCGGCCGCCTCGCTGCTGTTCCTGCGCCTGCTGGTCCGTCCGGGCGGCGCCGCCCTCGCCGCGCAGACCCCCTACTGGGCCTACGTGTGGCCGCGGGACGCCAGCTTCGTCGCCGCCGCCCTCGCCGTCACCGGCCACCGCGCCGAAGCCGCCGCCATCCTCGGGTTCCTGGCCCGCAGCCAGCGGCCCGACGGCACCTGGCCGGCCCGATGCCACCCCGACGGGCGGCCGGTCATCGACGGCCGGCCGTCACAGCTCGACGCCACCGGCTGGGTGCCGTGGGCGGCCTGGCTGGCCAGCGACCAGGGCCGCGACCGGCCGCTGGCGGCGCGGCTGTGGCCGACGGTGCGGGCCGCCGCCGACGTCGCCGCCGGGTCGCTGGACGCCACCGGCCTGCCACCGGCCGGGGCCGACTACTGGGAACGGCGCGAGCACGCCCCCACGCTGGGAACGGCCGCGGCCCTCCGGGTGGGCCTCAGGGCCGCGGCGCGGCTCGCCGGGCGGCTCGGGGACGCCGGCCGGCAGGCCGCCTGGAGCCGGGCCGCCGGCCGGCTCGACCGGGCCGTGCGGGAGCGGTTCGGGCCCACCGGGTACCAGCGCCACCCGCACGGCGGCGGGCCGGACGCCGCCGTGGCCTGGCTCGCGCCCCCGTTCGCCCCGCCCGACCCGGCGGTCCGCGCCGCCGTGGCCGCGGCGTGGCGGCGGCTCGGCGCGGGCGGCGGCGCGGTGCCCGGGCGGCCATGGCTCGGCAGCGACCCGTGGACCCCGGCGACCGCCTCGTTCGCGCTGGCGGCCATGGCCGGCGGCGACCGGCCGGCGGCCGAGGCGCGGCTGGCCTGGCTGCTCGACCACCGCACCGCCCTGGGCGCGTTCCCCGAGCGGGTCGCCCACGACGACGGCGCCCCACGCTCGGTCGCGCCGCTGGCCTGGACCCACGCGATCGTGCTGCTGACGCTCGTCAGCCGCGAGGGCCGGGTTCCGACCCCCTGACCTCGCCGCCCTCGCCGACGGGTGCCGGCCGGGCGGCCCCGCCGGGCCCATCGCCCGCGGCCGCCGTGAGCCGTGCAGCCTCGGCCTCGTCCGCGGCCTCGCGGTCGGCCAGGCGCTCGTTCAACAGCACGTTGAAGGCGGCGGCGACCGGGATCGCCATGAGCGCCCCGACCAGGCCGAGCAGGGTCGCGCCGATCAGGCCGGCCAGCAGCACCGCGGCCGCGCCGATGTCGACGGTGGTCTTCAGCACCCGGGGGGCGATCAGGTAGTTCTCGATCTGCTGGTAGACGACGAAGAAGGCCGCCACCAGCACCGTCGTCGGCCACAGCGGGCTGGTGAACAGCGCCACCACCACGCCCACGATCGCCCCGAGCGTCGCTCCGATCATCGGGATCATGTCGAAGACCGCCACCAGGACGGCCAGCGGCACCGCGAACCGGACCCCGAGCAGCCTGAAGGCCAGGTATGCGACGACGCCGGCCACGATCGAGATGATGATGTTGCCGATCATGTAGCCGCCGACCTTGTCGACCACCAGGTCGACGACCTGCTTGACCCTGGGGCGGCGGTCGGCGGGGAACAGCCGCACCAGCCCGTTGCGCAGGCGCGGCAGGTCGGCCATGAAGTAGGCGGTGAACACCAGCACGGTGAGCGCCGAGAACAGCGCGCCGAACAACCGGCCGGTGAAGCCGAGCACCCCGGTGCCGATCCGGCTCGGGACGCTGCCGATCATGCCCTCGAGCTGGCTGGACAGGTTGAAGCGGTCGTTCAGCCCGCGGAACTGGGCCGAGCGGGCCTGCAGGTCGGCCAGGTAGCCGGGCAGGTCGGCGATCAGCTCGCGGCCCTGGGTGACCAGCGACGGGATCACCGAGATCAGGAAGGCGAGCAGCGCGCCGAAGGTGACCACGAAGATCGCCGTCACCGCCAGCCCCCGGCGCATCCCCCGCAGGGTCAGCCAGCGCACCGCCGGTTCGAGGCTGACGGTGATGAACAGCGCGACCAGCACCTGGACGAGGATGCCGCGGACCGAGTACACGCCGTACAGGGCCAGCAGGGTGGCGGTGACGCCGAGGCTGAAGAAGACCCCAAGGCGGAACAGGCTGGAGGGCCGCGGTCTGTCCGGGGGCATCGCCGTCATGGCCGGATGCTACCCGTGTCCAGCGTGTTGCCGAAATGCCCCGCCTCGTCGCATCAGCCGCGCGCGGACGCGCCGGCGAGCACCCGCGCGGGCTGCCGTGGGACCTCAGCGCCCTCCATGCTCACGTGGGGCAGCCGACGGTCGAGCCAACGGGGCAGCCACCAGTTCGCGCGGCCCAGCAGCGCCATGGTCGCGGGCACCAGCACCATCCGGACGATCGTCGCGTCCAGCAGGATCGCTGTCGACAGCCCCAGGCCCACCATCTTGACGAACGGCGACGGGTTGGCGACGAAGCTGAGGAACACCACCGTCATGATCAGCGCGGCGGAGGTGATCACGCGGCCCGTGCCCGCCATGCCGCGGGCCACCGACTCGGCGTTGTCACCCGTGGCGTCGTACGCCTCGCGGATGCGCGACAGCAGGAACACCTCGTAGTCCATGGACAGGCCGAAGAGGACCGCGAAGAAGATCGTCGGCATCGGCGAGGCGATCAGGAACGTGCCGTCGAGGTTGAACAGGTCCTTGAGCCAGCCCCACTGGAACACGGCCACCACGATGCCGTACGCGCCGCCGATCGACAGCAGGTTCATCACGGCGGCCTTCAGCGGCACCGCGATGGAGCGGAACACCACCATCAGCAGCAGGAACGACGCGGCCAGGATGGCGGCGATGAAGATCGGCAGGGTGTCGGCGAGCTGCTGGGTGAGGTCGTCGGTCATGGCGGTCAGGCCCGACACGGCGACGTTGGCGGGGACGAGGTCGCGGACGCGCCGGAGGGTCTCGGACGTCCCGGCGTCCGCGGGCGCGGTGGTGGGGATCGTGGGCAGCACGACCGTGTCCCCGGAATGAGAGGTCCGCGGCTCGCCGACCATGGCGATGCCGGGGTCGGCGGCGATGCGCTCCGACAGCGCGGGGATGGCCTTGGCGTCCACGCCAGGGCTGCGCAGGTCGGCGACCACCAGCAGCGGGGCGTTGAAGCCCGGGCCGAAGCCCTCCGCCAGCAGGTCGTAGGCGCGGCGGTGGGTGGTGCCCGTCGACTCGTCGCCAGCGTCCGGGAAGCCCGTCTCCATCCGCAGCGCCGGGACGGCCAGCGCGAGCAGCAGCGCCGAGGCGACGGCCAGGTACGGCAGCGGCCGGCCCGACACGCGGTGGGCGAAACGCCACCATGCCGTGTCCTCGGCGTGCTTGACGGGGCGCCGGCGGCCCAGGAGCCGCCCCGCGTCGATGCGGTTGCCGAGCAGCGACAGCAGCGCCGGCAGCAGCGTGAGGGCGGTCGCCACGGCGAAGAGCACGACCAGCGAGGTGCTGAGCCCGATCGAGGCCAGGAAGCCCAGGCCGGTCAGCACGAGGGCGGCCATCGCCACGACGACGGTGCCGCCGGCGATCAGGATGGCGGAGCCCGCCGATCCCATGGCGTTCGACAGCGCGGTGGGGTTGTCCTGGCCGGCGGCCCGGTTCTCGCGGTAGCGGGCCACGATGAACAGGGCGTAGTCGATGCCGACCCCCAGCCCGACCATCGCACCGATGGTCGGCGCGGCACTGGAGACGTCCATCGCGTTGGCCAGCAGCGTGATGCCGCCCAGGCCGGCGGCGACCGCCACCAGGGCGAGCGCGATCGGGACCAGTGCGGCCACGATCGTCCCGAACGCCACGACCAGCACGACCAGCGCGGCCAGCAGGCCGGCCGCCTCCGTGCCCGACGTCGGCGTCTCGGCGTTGATGAACGCCGCGTCGCCGCCAAGCTCCGCCGCGACGTCGGCCTCCCGCGCGGGCTCCATCGCGTCGGCGATCGCGGCCAGCGGCTCCGGGCCGAGCTCCGTCGACGGCAGGTCGAAGGCGATCTCGGCGAAGCCGATGCGCCCGTCGGGCGACACCGTGCCGGCGGTGAACGGATCGACCACCGTGGCGACGTGCTCGACGTCGGCGATCCGGGCGACCGCGGCGTCGACGGCGGTCCGGTGGCGCTCGAGTCGCTCCCCCTCGGGCGCGGCGAACACCGCCATGGCGCTGCCGCCGGCCGCCTCGGGGAAGCGCTCCTTGAGGAGCCGCATCGCCTCCTCGCTCTGGCTGCCGGGAGCGACGAAGTCGTCGGCGAACGAACCACCGGCGGTCCCCGCCAGCCCCATGACGATGGCGGCGGCGAGCGCCCACGCCCCGATCGTGACCCATGGTCGGCGGGCGCTGGCGTCGCCGATGCGACGGATGCTGCGATGCATGATGGTGCTCCTTCGGTGGTCGGTTCGGACGACGGGTGCGCCAGCGGTGGCGCGTGGTTCCACGATGCGTGCCGGGACCGGCGCAGTCGTCCGCCCGCGGACGGGTCGGCCCTCCGTCGCGAGGCGGGTCGTGCGCAGCCGTCGGCGCGTGGTCTCCCCCCTGGCGGGGGAGGCCGGGATCCGCCTGCAGGTGGGTGACCGCGTGTCCGACCTGGCCTATGGTGGGTCGGTGCCCGCTGACGAGCCGCGACGGGCCACCCCCATACCTCACCGTGGAGCGATGTTGAACCGCACGGCGCTGCCCTCCCGAACGCCGCTCGGGGCCCCGAGAAGGTTCCGGGGCCCCTTCGCCCGCTGGCCCCGCGCCGCGGACGCCGTCCTCGCGATCGCGGTCTTCCTCACGACGGTGTTCGTGGTGGACGGACCCGGCGATACGGTGGTCATTCGCCCCGTCGGCGACGTCCCGGTCGCTGCCCTGCTGGTCTTCGCCGTGGCCAGCGGAGCGCTGTACTGGCGCCGGCGCGCGCCCCTGGTCGTGCTTGGCGTGGCACTGATCGCCTGGGCCGCGACGATCGGGAGCGGCTACGCGGACCTCGGCCTGGTGGCGATCATCGCCCTGTACAGCGCGGGGCGGTACGCCACCGAGGCCCGGTGGGGCCAGGTTGGCGTCGCCGCGGCCATCGTCGTGGTCAACGTCGACGGCCTCACCGATCCGGCCCCATGGGGAGAGGGCGTCTTCGGCGGCGTCGTCATGTTCGCGGCGTGGTACGTCGGGCGCCGTCTCCGGCTGCGCGGGGAGCGTGCCGCCGAGCTGCTGCGGGAACAGGCCGCCGAGGCCCGCCGGATCGTGATCGAGGAGCGGGCCCGCATCGCGCGCGAGCTGCACGACGTGGTCGCCCACCGGGTGAGCCTGATGACGGTGCAGGCGGGCGCGGCCAAGGCCGTGGCCGCCGAGGACCCCGAGGGCGCCCTACGGGCGATGGGAGCGGTGGAGGAGGCGGGACGCCAGGCGCTGGACGAGCTGCGCCACCTGCTCGGGGTCCTCCGACCGGAGACCGACCTCGACGGACTCGGCCCCCAGCCCGGCCTCGCGGACCTCCCCCGGCTCGTCGAGCAGATCCGCGGTGCGGGTGTGGACGTCTCGCTGGCGACGGATGGGGTGCCGGCCGAGCTTCCGGCCCGCGTGGACCTGTTCGCGTACCGCATCGTCCAGGAGGCGCTCACCAACGTGCTCAAGCACGCCGGTCCCGGTGCCCACACCGAGGTGCGGCTCGGCACCGACAGGAGCGGGATCGTCATCGAGGTGCTCGACGACGGTCACAGCACTGACAACGGCGTGGAGTCGGCCGTCGGCCGACAGCAATCAGATTCCGACCGGCAACATCGCCGGTCGGAGGGTCACGGCATCGTCGGGATGCGGGAGCGGGCACGACTGTTGGGCGGGACCCTCGATGCTCGGCCGCGCCCTGGCGGCGGGTTCCGGGTCGTCGCCCACCTGCCCACCGGAGGCGAGCCGGCGTGAGCATCCGTGTCGCCGTGGTCGACGACCAGGCGCTGGTCCGCGGTGGGTTCGCCATGGTGCTGCGGATCCACGACGACATCGAGGTCGTCGCCGAGGCCGGGACCGGGATCGAGGCGATCGAGGTGGCACGCCGGCACCGTCCCGACGTGATCCTCATGGACATCCGGATGCCCGACATGGACGGCCTGGAGGCGACTTCCAGGATCCTGGCCGAGGCCGACTGGAACGTCCGGGTGCTGATCCTGACCACGTTCGACCCGGACGAGTACGTCTACAAGGCACTGCGCGCCGGTGCCAGCGGCTTCGTGCTCAAGGACATCCCCCCCGACCAGCTCGCCACCGCCGTGCGGACCGTGGCCGACGGCGGGGCGCTGCTGGCGCCGTCGATCACCCGGCGGCTCATCGGCCAGTTCACGGAGCGCCTCACCGTCGACGCCGCCGTCGCACGTCGCCTGGAGCGCCTCACCGACCGGGAGCGCGAGGTGGTGGTCGCCGCCGCCCGGGGGTCCAGCAACGCGGAGATCGCCGAGGAGCTCTTCATCGGACCCGCGACCGTGAAGTCGCACGTGTCGAGCATCCTCACCAAGCTCGGCCTGCGCGACCGCGCCCAGGTCGTGGTCTTCGCCTACGAGAGCGGGCTCGTCGAGGCCGGCGACCGCGACATCGGTCACTGAGCGTGCCGCCCTGCGCGAGGTCAACCGGAGAACAGGGCGAACATCGGGGAAACGGTACTAGCATGACGGCATGGATCGGCGAATCTTCGGCCTCGAGAACGAGTACGGCGTCACCTGCACGTTCCGGGGCCAGCGCCGGCTCTCACCCGACGAGGTCGCCCGCTACCTGTTCCGCAGGGTGGTCTCCTGGGGCCGCTCCTCCAACGTCTTCCTCGAGAATGGCGCCCGCCTCTACCTGGACGTCGGCTCCCACCCCGAGTACGCCACGCCCGAGTGCGACTCGGTGGTGGAGCTGGTCACCCACGACAAGGCCGGCGAGCGGATCCTGGAGAGCCTGCTCGCCGCCGCCGAGGCCCGCCTCCACGAGGAGGGCATCGCCGGCCAGATCTTCCTGTTCAAGAACAACACCGACTCGGCCGGCAACTCCTACGGCTGCCACGAGAACTACCTGGTCTCCCGCTACGGCGAGTTCCAGCGCCTGGCCGACGTGCTGATCCCGTTCTTCGTCAGCCGCCAGATCCTCTGCGGTGCCGGCAAGGTGCTCGCCACCCCGCGGGGGGCGGTGTACTGCATCGCGCAGCGGGCCGAGCACATCTGGGAGGGGGTGTCGTCGGCCACCACCCGCTCGCGGCCGATCATCAACACCCGCGACGAGCCGCACGCCGACGCCGAGCGCTACCGCCGCCTGCACGTGATCGTCGGCGACTCCAACATGTCGGAGTGGTCGGCGTTCCTCAAGGTTGGCGCCACCGACCTGGTCCTGGCCATGGTCGAGGATGCCACCGTCCTGCGCGACCTGACCCTCGAGAACCCGATCCGCGCGATCCGCGAGATCTCCCACGACATGACCTGCCGGCGCAAGGTCCGCCTGGCCAACGGCCGCGAGGCGAGCGCGCTGGAGATCCAGCGCGAGTACTTCGAGAAGGCGGCCCGGTTCGTGGACCGCCGCGACGCCGGCGAGACCGCCAAGAAGGTCGTCGACATGTGGGGGCACGTGCTGGACGCCCTCGAGGCCCAGGAGCTGGACCGCATCGGCCGCCAGGTCGACTGGGTCACCAAGTACCTGCTGATCGAGCGGGCCAGGGCACGCCACGGCATGCCCCTGTCGCACCCGAAGGTCGCGCTGATGGACCTGACCTACCACGACGTCAACCGCAAGCGGGGCCTGTACTACCTGCTGGAGCGGAACGGCTCGGTGGAGCGGGTCTGCGACGACCGGGCCATCGACCGGGCCACCCAGGAGCCACCCCAGACGACCCGGGCGCGACTGCGGGGGGAGTTCATCCGCCAGGCCAAGGAGCGCCGCCGCGACTACACCGTCGACTGGGTGCACCTGAAGCTGAACGACCAGGCGCAGCGGACCGTGCTCTGCAAGGACCCGTTCCGCGCCCACGACGACCGGGTCGACAAGCTCATCGCGAGTATGTGATCGGCGCCGGCCCGGTCGCGGTCGGCTCCGACGCCCCGCCGGTCGGGGCGGCGGCGCGGCGGCGGGCCCGCCAGCCGAGCCACAACGCCAGGAACGCCCCGCCGTAGCGGCTGGCGAACCCCGCCAGGGTGTCGAGCAGGTCGCCGGCCGCGGACGGGCGGGCGGCGGCGCCGACGCCGGGCGGCCCCGCTGGCGCCAGCGGCACCAGGGTGATCGACAGCGCCACCGCGACCAGGCTGGTCAGCCCCCAGGGGATCGCCGCCACGATGCCCAGCAACGGGATCTCGTGCCAGTAGAACACCCACGGGGTCAGCAGCAGGTAGGCGAGGAAGAAGGCGGCGAGCTGCGGCCATGGGTCCCTGTCCGCCCGGAGCTTCCGCGCGACCAGCACGAACGCGACCACGATGCCGGCGACGGCGAGCTGGCGGGCGAGCCGCGCGCCGGTGGCGGCCGCGGCCGAGTCGGACATGCCGAGCAGCGGCAGGCCGGCGGCGAGCAGGCGCCGCACGAGGTTGGGGGGGCTGCCGCTGGAGAAGTGGTTGCTCACGTCGACCGCGGTGGTGAACAGGCGCCGTCCGGCGTCCGCGTAGGGAAGGTAGGCCAGCGCGGTCATGGCGGTGCCGAGCAGCCCGAGCCCGGCGACGGTCGCCACGCTGGCCCGCGGGCCGGGGCGCCGCGCCGCCAGCCACAGCGCGTACAGCGCGGCCAGCGGCCCCATGTACACCTTGAGCAGGAAGCAGCCGACCAGCAGCATGAAGGCGAGCAGGTAGCGGCCGCGGCGGTGGGCGAGCAACGCGCCGGCCAGCACCAGCAGCAGCAGCGCGTCGACGTGGGCGGACATCCCGATCGACTGCAGCACCATCGGGTTCCAGCCGATCAGCAGCAGCGGCCAGCGCGGGTCCTCACCGCGGGAAGGGTCGGCCCGCAGCGCCCGCACCAGCAGCCAGATGGCGGCCAGCTCCGCGGCGGTCAGCAGCAGCTTCATCCACACGACCCAGGCGAGCAGGCTGGGCCCGGCGGCCGCCGCGAGCAGCCGCAGCAGCAGCAGGAACGGCGGCCCGTAGACCGGCCCGAACAGCCGCCACGACCAGAACTTGTGCCACGGGTCCAGCGGATGCTGATCGGGGAACGACAGGTACGGGTTGGCGCCGTACTCGCTCTGGACCTTGCCGTAGAACGAGTACGCGTAGACGTCCTTGGAGGCGACCGGGGGGACCAGCAGCGCGAGCAGGTGCAGGACGGCCACGCCGGCCAGCAGCAGCCCCCAGCCGGGCCGCCGCCCCCGCCGCCACTGCCACACCGCCAGGGCGAACGAGGCCATGGAGACCACCCAGAACGCCGTCACCTGCCCCTGTGGCCGCAGCTCCACGTCGAAGTCGCGGTGGGTCGGCAGCCGGTGCAGCTCCAGGAACCTCGGCGCCAGCGGCAGCACCAGGAACAGCCCGACCCCCGCGGCGATCCCTGCCAGGCAGGCCAGGAACACCGCCCGGTCGGTGAGCCGCGAGCTGGCTCGGCGCACCGCCAGCCGCGCCGAGGATTCCACCGGGGGGCTATCCATGAGCCCCGCGGACCCCCGGTCCGACAGCCAGGCGGCCGGCGAGGGTGCCGGCGGCGGCGGCGGCGGCGAACAGCAGCGGGTCCTCGTCGGGTCCGCGGCCCATCGAGGTGACCTCCAGGCCCCAGGCGGCCAGCAGCTTGGCCGGCTCGGGGGCGGTGACCGCCACCAGCTCGTGGCGGTCGGTCACGCCGGCCTCGGCGAGCTGGCGGTCGACCAGGGCCGCCAGCTCCGGGTCGGCCAGCACCGGCACGGCCACGGCGGCACGGGCCAGCGCCAGCCGGCCGAGCGCGGTCAGGCTGTGATGACTGACCCCGCGGTGCCGTTCGCGCCGGTCGGCGGACGACAGCCGCAGGCAGGCGACCGGCCGGCCGCCGAGCGCGGCGGCGGCGTTGACCGCCTCGGCGACCTGGGTGCCCGAGAACCCCAGCGCGGTCCCGGAGCCCATCCCGCCAGGCCCCTGGGCGACGACCGCGACGTCGGCGCCGAGCACCGCCTTGGCGGCGGCCAGCCCCGAGTACAGCGAGATCGCCTCCAGGTCACCGCCGAACGCCTGCCCGGCGGTGACGATCCCGGCGACCAGGCCCCGCGCGCGCATCGCCGCGGCCAGCCGCGAGAACGCCAGCGGCAGCGCGCCGCCGTCGCTCAGCACGTAGGCGACCGTCAGGTCGTCGGACACGGAACGGGCGGCCGCCGCCACCACCGGCACCATCGAGTGCAGCTCGGCGCAGACCACCGGCAGGCCAGCCAGGTCGGTGCAGGCGGCCACCGCCGCGCGGTGCGGGCTGGCCTCCTCCTCCACGGCCAGCACCCGCACCTGGGCCGGGGTGTAGCGGGCCTTGATCACGTGGCCGGGGCCGGGGGCGTCCACCGGACCGCCGAGCCGCGCCATCACCACGTGGAAGCCGCCGGTGCCGAGGCCGAGCGCGACCGCGGTGGTGTTCAGCACCACCCGGTCGCCGACCTCGACCGGGCCGGTGACCTGGTCGTAGCTGATCGCGGTGGCCTGGTCGGCGTCGCCGTCGACTGCCACGCGGACCTCGGTCGCGCCCGGCCGGCGGCGCAGGATCGCCGTGACCCGCCCGTTGCGGATGCGGATCACGGCCGCTCAGGGCTCGCCGGGGATGGCCTGGTCGGTGGCGCCGTTGGCGGTGCGCAGCACGTAGGCGCAGACGGAGTCGCCGGACTGGATGTGGGCGACCCGCTCGACGGCGACGCCTGGCCCGGCGAGCTGGCGGAACAGGGCCAGCTCGTGGTTGCAGGCGGTCGGCCAGGTACCGGCGACCCTGGCGATCGCGCAGTTGTGCTCGCTGACCAGCCAGCGGTCCTCGCCGGTCTGGCGGCAGTCGGCCATGTAGCCGTTCTCGTCCTGGATCGCCGCCAGGGCGCGGGCCAGCTCCGGGAGGGCACGGCCGTGGGTGCGGCCGGCGTACAGCTCGGCCAGCTCCTGCTGTCGATGGTCGAAGAGGCGCTCCACCGCCGCCGGGCCGAGCTCGGCGGCGGTCGCCTCCAGGAGCTGCGCGACGAGCTGGTGGTAGTTGCGGGGGAACACGTCGTGGCCCATCTCGGTGAGCGCGTACACGTAGGCGGGCCGGCCGCGGCCCTGCGAGCGGCTGGTCTGCTGCACCAGCCCGACCTGCTCGAGCACCTCGAGGTGGCGGCGGACGCCCGCCCCGGACAGTCCCAGGGCGGCGCCGAGCTGGGCGACGGTCTGCGGCCCGTTGCGCTTGAGGAGGTCCAGGACGGCGCGCCGGGTCGACGCGCTGGGAGCTGACTCGCTCATTGCGCCAGGCTAGCGGCCTACTCCGGCCAGGGCAACGAAGCGCCGATTCCTCTAGCATCGGCGCATGCGGAAGGTGGAGCGGCTCGTCAACCTGATCGCCCTGCTGCTGGACACCCGCCGGCCCCTCACCCTCGACCAGGTGGCCGAGCTGGTACCCGGCTACGAGGCCAGCGGCGAGAGCCTGCGGCGCATGTTCGAGCGGGACAAGGAGGAGCTGCGCGGGCTCGGCGTCCCGGTCGAGCGGGCGCCGATCGACGCCTGGGGCACCGAGGAGGGCTACTTCATCGACCCCGAGGCGTACGGGATGCCAGAGCTGGACCTGGCACCCGACGAGCGCGCCGCCCTCGCCCTGGCCGCGAGGGCCTGGTCGGGCGCGACCCGCGACCCGGCGGCGGTCGCCGGGCTCGCCAAGCTGGACCTGGACCCGGGCGCCGGGCCGGACGCGCTGCGGGCCAACCTGGACGGCGCCAGCCCGCGGCTGGCCAGCCTGCTGGAGGCCGTCTCCGGTCGCAAGCGGATCGCGTTCGGGTACCGCCCGCCCGGCCGGCCCGCCGCCGAGCGCCACCTGGACCCCTACGCGCTGGTGTGCCGGCGGGGCACGTGGTACGTGGTCGGCCACGACGCCGACCGGGACGCCCTGCGGTCCTTCCGGGTCTCGCGCATCGAGACCGACGTGCGCAAGCTCCGCGGGACCAGCCGCGGTCCCGACTTCGAGGTGCCCGCCGGGTTCGACCCCGGCAAGCTGCTGCCGACGGCCGGGGAGCCGGAGGGGGCGCCGATGGCGCTGGTGCGGGCGCCGCGCGCGGCGGCACGCCTCGCCGAGCTGCGCGGCGCCGCGCCGACCGGGCCGCCGCGCCCCGACGGCCGGGTGACCCTGCGCCTGCCCGTCGGCGACCGCGAGGGCCTGCTGGCCTGGGCGACGGGCAACGGGGTGGAGATCGTCGAGCCGGCCGACCTGCGGGCCGAGGCGCACCGGCGGCTCGCCGCCCTGGCGGCGGTGGTGGGGTCGTGAGCCCCACCAACCGCGGTCCCGACGCCAGCGCCGCCGGGCGGCTGCAGCGGCTGCTCGCCCTGGTGCCGTGGGTCCTGGACCATCCGGGCGCGACCGTCGACGAGGTCTGCGAGCGCTTCGAGATGACCAGGGAGACGCTGGTGGCCGACCTCGAGCTGCTGTACGTCACCGGCGTGCCGCCGTACGGGCCTGGCGACCTCATGGAGGCGTGGGTGGACGGCGACAAGGTCCACATCGGCTTCGCGGACTGGTTCGCCCGCGCCCCCAGGCTCACCTGGCGGGAGGCGGCCGGCCTGTACCTCGCCGGCCGCGCCCTCACCGCCCTGCCGGAGGTCGCCGAGCAGGGCGCCCTCGCCCGCGGCCTCGCCAAGCTGGAGGCGGTCCTCCCCGCCGACCAGCTCGGCCGGGTCCACGAGCTGGCCGGCAAGGTCTCGGTCGACCTGGAGGGCGACCCGGCAGAGACCACCCACCGCACCGAGCTGGCGCGGGCGGCCGCCGCCGGCCACCGGGTGGTGCTGGAGTACTACTCGGGCTCCCGCGGCGAGCTGACCAGACGCAAGGTCGACCCGTGGCTGGTGTTCAGCGCCTCCGGCCACTGGTATCTGTCCGGCTGGTGCCACAAGGCGCTGGGCGAGCGGCTGTTCCGCATCGACCGGGTCGTCTCGGTGCGGCCAACCGAGGAGCCGTTCGAGCGGCCGGCCGGCTTCGACCCCGAGACCCACGGCGGGCTGCCGGGCGTGGAGCTGTTCGCCGGCGGCCTGGAGTGCGAGCTGGACCTCGCTCACCACGCCGAGTGGGTCGCCGACTACTTCCCGATCCTCGCCAGCGAGCGTCGCCCCGACGGCCGCCTGCGGGTCCGGCTCGCCAGCCACCAGCTTTCCTGGGTCGTCCGGCTGGTCCTGCGCCTGGCCCCCGACGCCGAGCCGGTCTCCCCCCCGGAGCTGCGCCACGCCGTCGCCGAGGCCACCCGCCACGCCCTGGCCGCCTACGCCCCCGGCAGGGTGTAGCCGGCGCGAACCCGCTCAAGCCCGCCGAGGCGCCCGCCGATACCGGGGGCATGAGCGACGACTCGACGCCGCCGACGCGGATCCGCGCCACCTGCCCCGCCTGCGGCGAGGTGGAGCTGACCCCGCCCGACGTGGAGCTGCGGGTGTGCCGGGTGGAGGAGCGGAGCTTCTACGCCTTCGTCTGCCCGGAGTGCTACCGCACCGTGAGCAAGCCCGCCGACCGGCGGGTGGTGCGGCTGCTGACCTCCGGCGGCGTGCCCGCCCAGCCGTGGGACCCGCCCGAGGAGGCGCTGGAGCCCCGCAGCGGGCCGGCCCTCACCTGGGACGACCTGCTCGACCTGCACCTGGAGCTGGAATCGCCCGACTGGTGGGCGCGCCTGGAGGCCGCGCGGGCGCTCCGGGACCCGGCCGGGTAGCATTCCGCCGGGTCGCCACGCCTCACCGACCGGAGGTCCCCCTGCCGCTCTGGCTCACGATCCTGCTCGGCGTGTTCTGGCTCGCCGTGCTGGTCACCGTCGCCTTCACCGTCTGGCGCCTGGTCGCCAACCTGAAGGCCCTGATGGTGTCCGTCCAGGCGCTCGCGGAGCGGCTCACCCCGGTCCTGGAGGAGCTGGCCAACGCCAGCCAGGAGACCGCCGAGCATGCCGCGCGGCTGTCGGAACGCGCCGCCAGGGCGTCCGAGCAGGACCAGCAGGCTGCCCGGCCGCGCCGGCCGAGGTAGACTCGAACGCGAACCGCGCCACCGGGCACGATGCGAAGGAGTCGAGCAATGCCAGGGCCGGAGTGGATCTGGGTCATCCTCGTGATCGTCGTGCTGTTCGGCGCCAGCCGCCTGCCGATCATGGGCCGCAACGTGGGCCTCGGGATCAAGGAGTTCAAGAAGGGCATCGCCGAGGGCGCCGCCGGCGACGGCAAGCCCGAGACCGAGGACGGCAAGCCCGCCGCGGCCGACGAGCGCGACCGGGGCACGACCGCCTAGCGGGTCGCCAGCGCCCCCGACCTCCCGTGCGACGCCTGCGCCGCCCGCCGGCCAACCCGGCGGGCGAGATGTCGATCCTCGAGCACATCGGCGAGCTGCGAAGTCGCCTGGTCAAGAGCTGCGCCGCCCTGGTCGTCGCCACCACGGTCGCGTTCGCGTTCCTGTACGACCCGGTCATCCAGTTCCTGCTCCGCTCCTACTGCGCGCTGCCGGCAAACCTGCGGGTCCCCACCGCCGCCGGCGACGCCAACTGCGGGCTGGCGGCCCTGAGCCCGCTGGAGCCGCTGTCGATCCGGATCCGCGTCTCCCTCACCGTCGGGCTGCTGCTGGCCATGCCGTTCATCGCCTTCCAGGTCTGGCGCTTCATCACCCCCGGCTTGAAGCCGAGCGAGAAGCGCTACGCGATCCCATTCGCGCTCGCCACCACCCTGCTGTTCGTCGCCGGGGTGGGGCTGGCGTTCTTCACCCTGCCCAAGGCGATCGGCTTCCTGGCCGGCCTCGGCGGCAGCGGGGTGGTGATCTTCTTCCAGGCCGACCGCTACCTGCGCTTCGTGCTGTTCATGGGGCTCGCGTTCGGGCTCAGCTTCGAGTTCCCGCTGGTGCTGGTGTTCCTGTCGATGGTCGGGTTGCTGTCGTCGGGGGCGATGCTGCGCGCCTGGCGGCCCGCTGTCGCCGTGATCATCGTCGCCGCCGCCATCATCACCCCCAGCCAGGACCCGATCAGCCTGTTCGCCATGGCCGTGCCCATGTGGGTGTTCTACTTCTCGGCCGCGGCCCTGGCCCGCTTCGTGATCGAGCCCCGCCGGGCACGGCGCCAGCGGCGCCTGGAGACACAGGCGGGCTGAGCGGCAGCGGATCCAGCC
>Ga0307278_10000018_pt1 | contig 100734 bp, 107 predicted proteins | sample ER_DNA_117_FD_194482 | JGI IMG/M metagenome (GOLD analysis project Ga0307278, IMG submission 194482) | Bulk soil microbial communities from the East River watershed near Crested Butte, Colorado, United States - ER_DNA_117 | ecosystem: Environmental > Terrestrial > Soil > Floodplain | place... | reverse complement strand
GACTGCACCGCGGCGTCACCGCTGAAGCCGCGTCCCGCCGATGCCGGGCCGCGCTCCGGGCGGTCCAGGTTCCCGGTGGCCCTCCTGGCGGCCGTGGTCGCCTGCTTGGCGACGTCGCTCATGGCGGGCGACACGTCGAACGCGACCGCGCTGCTGAACTTGGGTTTGAGGCTGGCTTGGGTGGCCTCCGGCGCGCCCTGAGCCGTGCCGACCGGTGCCGAGACGAGAAGACCGGCGACGAGCAGCAATGGCACCAGCCATCGCGCCCGTCTCGTCCGCATCCGTACCCCCACAGTGGGCCCCCTTTCTGGCCAGAACGACCAGACAGCGACGTTGCCGGGACGACACCCGGACACGGCGCCCATTACCGCACAATTACGGCGATCAAACCAGACTTTCACGCCTGTCCGTTGTGCGGGATGATGCGTAGCTTGCGGGCTAGCCGGCCTGGGAGGGTGTCTGGCGTACCCGCTCGACCATGTTGAGCAGCGCCAACGGCGAGAACGGCTTGGTGAAGTAGTCGTCGGCGCCGGCGGCCAGGCCCTGGTCGCGGTCGCGGTCCTGGGCCTGGGCGGTCAGCATCACCACGACGATGTCGCGCGTGTCCGGGTCGGACTTGAGCTGCCGGCAGACCTCCAGCCCGTCCAGCCTCGGCATCATGATGTCGAGCAGGACCAGGCTGGGGTTCTCGTCCCTGGCCACCTCCAGGGCCTCCAGCCCGTCGGCGGCCTCGAGGATCTCGTAGTCGTCGCCCTCGAGGGTGACGTGGACGAGGGCGCGGACGGCCTGCTCGTCGTCGGCGATCAGCAGCTTCATCGGCCGCGGCTCCCGGCCAGCTCGGCCGAGGTCGGCAGGGTGAAGGCGAACACCGAGCCCACCCCCGGCCACGACTCCGCCCAGATGTGGCCGCCGTGCATCTCGACCAGCCGCTTGGTGATGTAGAGACCGAGGCCGGTGCCGCCGGCACGGCGGACCTCGTCCCGGTCCACCCGGTAGAACTTCTCGAAGAGCTGCCCCATGTCGCGTGGGCTCATCCCGATTCCCTGGTCCCGGACGCTGACCTGCACGGAGTCCTCGTTGTGCTCGACCGTGACGAGAACCTCACCCCCCTCGGGGGAGTATTTGATCGCATTCCCGACCAGGTTGGTCAATATCTGCTCCACCTTGTCCGGGTCGCCCCAGACCACCGGCAGGGCGCCGGGCAGCTTGGCCCGCAGGGTGTGCGTGGTCGCCATGGCCCGGAAGGGCGAGAGCATCCGTTCGACCACGGCGGCCAGGTCCAGCGGCCGGGGGTCCAGCACCAGCCGGCCTGACTCCATCCTGGAGACGCTCAGCAGGTCGTCGATGAGCCTGGCGAGCCGCCTGGAGGCCTCCAGAATCTCCTCGGCCGCCGACCGTCGCCGCTCGATCGGCATGTCCCGCAACACCAGCAGCTCGGCGAAGCCGTGGATGAGGGTGAGCGGGGTCCGCAGCTCGTGGGAGACGGTCGAGATCAGCGCCGACTTGACCTCGTCGATCTCCCGCTCGCGGGAGACGTCGCGGATCACGTCGACGCCGCCGACGACCCGGCCGCCGGGATCGAGGATCGGCGCCGAGCTGACCACCACCGGCACCTTGCGGCCGTAGCGGGTGAGGAGCTGCTCGCCGGTGACCGGCAGCACGTCGGCGTACGGCCGGCCGCTGGCGTCGGCCTCGGTCCAGCCGGTGAGGGACTCCAGCGCCCGGTTGATGGCGGTGACCCGCCCGTACGGGTCGGTGAGCAGGACCCCGTCGGCGATGGCGTAGAACACCGCGCGCGCCTCGCCGGCCGCCCGCTCGGCCTCCTCCAGCCGCAGGGCCGCCTCCAGCGCGCCGGCGATCTGGTTGCCGGCCAGGCCGAGCAGGGCCTCCTGCTCGCGGTCCAGCAGGTGCCGGTCGGTCCAGCACAGCGCCAGCAGGCCCAGGAAGCTGCCGCGGGAGGAGAGCGGCACCAGGGCGAGCGAGCGGATGCCCATGCGGGCCACCAGCCCGAGCAGCGTCTCCGAGCGGGCCACCTGGTCCAGGTCGGTCATGCCGATCACCTGCCCGGTCCGCAGGGCCGTCATCGGCAGGACCTCGCGGATCTCGGGGTCGGCCTTGACGATGTCGTCGGCGACGCCGGCGTCGGGGAAGCCGGCCAACGCCCGCAGCCGCAGCTCGCCGCCGCGGCGCACCACGCCGAGGATCGCCCGGGTCGCCCCGACCTCGGGCTGCAGGCCGCCGAGGGCCACCTCGGTCAGCCGCTGCAGGCTGGTGGCGCCCACGACCTGGGCGGAGAGGTGACGCAGGCGCTCGAGCGCCTCCATGCGGCCGGACAGCCGCCGCCGCATCGTCTCCAGGTCGCTGGCGACGGCGCCCAGCTCGTTCTCGACCCCGAGCTCGACCGGCGTGTCCAGGTCGCCGCGGGCCAGCCGGCCGGAGGCGGAGCGCAGCGCGTCGGCCGGCGCCCCCACGGCCCGGCGGAGGTAGAAGGTGATCAGCACGACCGCCGCGAGCACCATGACGGCGGTGCGCAGCGCGAGCGTCTGGGCGGCCCGGTAGGTGCGGCCCTGGCTGCGGCCGGTGGTGGCCTGGAGGGTCGCGAGCTGCTCCTCGAAGGCGGTCTGCCTGCCGCGCAGCCGCTGGAAGCTCCGGTCGGCGCGGCCGCCGGCGGCGACCCGGGCGGCGGCCGCCGAGCCGCCGCGCTGCCTGGCCCGCAGCTCCAGACGGCCGGCCAGCAGCCACGACCGGTAGTCGCCGGCGACCTGGTCGACCACCGGGGCCAGGATCGGCCGCCAGGGGGCGGCGCGCTTGCGTACCTCGCCGAAGAGCTGCTTGGCGCGCCGCTCGGCCTGGAGCTGGGCCTCGTAGCTGCCCGGGTCGCCGGTCAGCAGGTAGGCGCGGCGGCTCGACTCGATGCTGACGAAGCTCCTGCCGAGCTCGGCCGAGCGCCGCCGCAGGGCGTCGAAGCGGTCCACGGTCGTCAGCAGGGAGGCGTTGGTCCGGGCGGCGTCGCGGGCGCCGAGGAAGATCGTCGCTCCCCAGGCCACCACCAGCAGGCCGAGCAGCGCAAGCAGGACAGTGAGCTGCACCCGCAGGCGCCGCACCGCTACCGCCCCGCAGTCGTGGAGGTCGCCTGGATGGCCGCGAGGCGCGCACGGTCGACCTGGTGGATGGCGTCGACGGCGTCGGGCGCGAACTGGCTGCCGGCTGCCCCGCGCAGCCGCCGCAGCGCCTCGTCCAGGCCGACGGCGGCCTGGTAGGGGCGGTCGGTGGTGATCGCGTCGAAGGCGTCGACGGCCGCGAACACCCGCGCGGCCAGCGGGATCTGCTCGTCCTTGAGGCCCTCCGGGTAGCCGGCCCCGTCCCAGCGCTCGTGGTGGGAGTAGACCACCGCCCTGACCACGTCCATGCGCGGCACGCCCTCGAGGATGCGCAGGCCGATGGCCGGGTGCTCCTTCATCAGCGCCCACTCCTCGTCGGTGAGCGGCCCGGCCTTGTTGAGGACCGCGTCGGGCACGCCGATCTTGCCGAGGTCGTGGAGCAGGAAGGCGTACTCGAGGCCCGGGGTGGCGGCCAGGTCGCCACCGAGCGCCCGGCAGGCCTCGATGCCGTAGGCGGTGACCCGGGCCAGGTGCCCACCGGTGTAGGCGTCCTTGGCTTCGACCGCGGTCGCCAGCGCGCGCACCGTGGCGATGTAGGCGAGCTCCACCGCGTCCAGCGCCTCGCGCAGCTGCTCGGCCCGCCGGCGCTCGGCGGTGAAGGTGGTGCGCAGGTCGTCGGCGTAGCGGAGGAGCTGGGAGTGGGCCGCGTCGGCCTGGTCGAGCTTGCGCGACCACAGGCGCAGGAAGCGGAGCCGGTCCACCGCGACCGCGGCGGCGGTGGCGAGCAGCTCCACGGCGGCCTGCTCGTCGCCGGTGAACGGCGCGCCGGCGGCGCGGCGCAGGGCGAGCACGCCCACCGCCCGCCCCTCGACAACCAGCGCGCACCAGGCCTCGCGGGCCGCCGGCCCCGCCGCCAGCGGCCGGCCGACCGCGACCGCGTCCGCGGCCAGCTCGCGGTCGCCGCGCCGGGTGCCGATCTGGCCGTCGCGGCCAGGCGCCCCCCAGGACGGCCCCGGCGCGAAGGCCTCCTCGGCGAGCAGGATCGCCCCCTCCTCGGCCTCGAAGGCCTGGCAGGCCCGCTCGAGCAGGGTGGCGCCGGCGGTCTCCAGGTCCTCACCGCCGGCCAGCACGCGGAACGGCGCCAGCAGACCCTCGTCGACGCGGGTGCCCCCCCTCCGGGCCAAGCTCGATCTCCCCGTCTAGTTCGTCAGTTTCGAGACATTGAATCGTACCGAAGGCCCGGTTGTCTCCTCAGGTCCCGAACAGGCGGTCGCCGAAGTCGCCGAGGCCGGGGACGATGTACGCCGCGTCGTTGAGGCGCTCGTCCACCGCGGCCGTCACCACCTGGAGGGCGGGGTGCTCGGCGGTCAGCCGCTCGATCCCTTCGGGCGCGGCGACCACCGACAGCAGCGTGACGTGGGTGGGCCGCGCCGCGAACAGGCTGGTGCAGGCGGCCGCCGCCGACCCGCCGGTGGCCAGCATCGGGTCCAGCAGCAGCACGTAGCTGCCCTCCAGCGGCGGCAGCTTGCTGTAGTAGGTCGACGGCTGGAAGGTGGCGTGGTCGCGCTCCAGCCCGATGTAGCCGACCGGCACCTCGGGGAACAGCTCGGTCACGGCCTCGAGCATGCCGAGTCCCGCCCGCAGGATCGGCACCGCGACCATCGGCGCCGCAAAGCTGGTGCCCTCGGCCTCGGCCAGCGGCGTGGTCACCTTGCGCGGCGCGGTCGGGATCGCGCGGGTCGCTTCCAGCGCCAGCACCAGCGACAACCGCTTGGCCAGCAGGCGGAACAGCGGCGGGGGCGTGGAGGCGTCCCGAAGCGCGGTGAGCAAGGTGCCGGCAAGGGGGTGGTCGACGACGGTCAGGGCCACTGTAGCCTCCTTACTTGCCGCGTCCCGACAGCAGGTAGCCGGCGATGGCCAGGTCCTCGCGGAGCACCGACTCGGTGAGCCTGATCCTGCTGGCCGACAGCGGGCTGGTTCGGGTGGGCGAGGGGTAGGCGTCCATACCCAGGTCGGCGGCCTGCTTGACCGCCCGGAACATGTGGAAGGGGTCGGAGACGATCACGATCCGCGGCCGCCGGTCGGACGGCGTGTGCCGCTGGAGCACCCGCTTGGCCCCGGCCAGGTTCTGGTAGGTGGTGCGGCTGCTCTCCTCGGCCAGCACGGCCGCGGCCGGGACCCCCTGCTCCAGCGCCCAGCGGGCCCCCGAGCCACCCTCGGTGAACCTGTCGCCCTCCTCCTTGCCGCCGGTGAACACCAGCAGCGGCGCCACGTCGTCGGTGTAGAGGCCGAGCGCGTGCTCCAGGCGGGCCCGGTAGATTGCCGACGGCCGGCCGTCGTACTGGGCCGCCCCGAGGACCACGATCGCGTCCACCCGCGGGCGCTCGTCCTTGCCCATCCACCTGGCGACCAGCGTGGTGGTCACGGCGAAGTAGGCGAGAACGACGACAAGCAGACCGAGCAGGACACGGCGCATGCCGCGGATTGTACGCACCCCCAAGGACCTTGCTCCGTTCACCAGATGGGATGGTTAAATACGGCGAGCCCGCGACCGGACCGGGGCCGGCCGGGGCGAGGGGGCACGCGGGAAGGCCGTGGTGTAGCCCGGCAGGTGGGACGCCCCGAGTCTCGAGAGGAGCAGCGGCATGCGGTTGGTACGGGGTGTGCGATCCGGCGCCCTGCTGGTGGCGTTCGGCCTGGTCGTGGCCGCCTGTGGCGGCGACGGGGGCGGCGGCACCAGCACGGACACCAGCGGCCCGACGGTCGAGGCCAAGAAGGTCGGCGTCGTCTACGACATCGGCGGGCGCGGCGACAAGTCCTTCAACGACTCCGCCTTCGCCGGCCTGGAGGCCGCCAAGCAGGAGCAGGGCGACAAGATCGCGGCCAAGGACATCGAGCCCAACCAGGACGGCTCCAACCGCAAGGAGCTGCTCGACAGCCTGGCCGACGAGGGCTACGGGCTCATCTTCGGCGTCGGCTTCCTGTTCTCCGAGGACATCGCCAAGTCGGCCACCGAGAGCCCCGACACGACCTTCGCGGTCATCGACGGCTTCGCCGACGCCTGCACGCAGCCCGACAGCAACCTCCTGTGCATCGGCTTCAAGGAGCAGGAGGGCTCCTTCCTGGTCGGCGCGGCGGCCGCCCTCAAGACCAAGTCGAACACGGTCGGCTTCGTCGGCGGCCTGGAGGGCGACCTCATCAAGCGGTTCCAGGCCGGCTACCAGGCGGGCGTGAAGTACATCGCCGACCGCGACGGCAAGAGCATCAAGGTCCTCGTCGACTACGCCGGCAACACCCCCGAGGCGTTCCGCAACCCGGCCAAGGGCAAGGAGCTCGCCCTGAAGCAGATCGGCCAGGGCGCCGACGTCATCTACCACGCCTCCGGCGGCACCGGGGCGGGCGTCATCGCCGCCGCCACCGAGAAGAAGAAGTACGTCATCGGCGTCGACTCCGACCAGAGCCTGACCGCCAGCCCGGCCGAGCAGAAGTGGATCCTGACCTCCATGCTCAAGCGGGTCGACAACGCCGTGACGCAGACCATCGCCAGCTACGTCAGCGGCTCGCTGAAGGGCGGCATCCAGACCCTCGGGCTCAAGGAAGGCGGCATCGACTACGCCAAGAACGACTTCAACACCGAGCTGCTCGGCGACATCCCGACCACCCTCGACGACCTGAAGCAGAAGATCATCAACGGCGAGATCACGGTCCCGGACAAGCCGGCATAGCGCGGTGACCCTCTCGGCGACCTTGGCCATCGAGTGCCGCGGCGTCACCCGCCGCTACGCCGGCGTGGTCGCCAACGACCAGATCGATTTCCAGGTCGCCGAGGGGGAGATCCACGCGCTGGTCGGCGAGAACGGCGCCGGCAAGTCGACCCTGATGAAGATGCTCTACGGCCTGGAGCAGCCGGACGAGGGCGAGATCCTGGTCAGGGGCCAGCCGGAGCGGATCGACTCCCCCCGCACAGCGATCGCCCTGCGCATCGGCATGGTCCACCAGCACTTCATGCTGGTCGACGCCTTCACCGTGGCCGAGAACGTGGTGCTCGGGTCGGAGCCGAACCACGGCGGCCGCCTCGACCTCGACGAGGCCGAGCGGCGGGTCGGGGAGCTGGCCAGCGGCTTCGGCACCCCCCTCGACCCCCACGCCAGGGTCGAGGACCTGACCGTCGGCCAGGAGCAGCGCGTCGAGATCCTGAAGCTGCTCTACCGCGGCGCCGACATCCTGATCCTCGACGAGCCGACCGCCGTGCTCGTCCCCCAGGAAGTCGAGGAGCTGTTCGACAACCTGCGCCGGCTCAAGACGCAGGGCAAGACGATCATCTTCATCGCCCACTCGCTCGACGAGGTGCTCCAGGTCGCCGACCGGATCACCGTGCTCCGCGACGGCAAGGTCATCGGCACCGTGGACGCCGCCGACACCACCAGCGAGCAGGTCGCCGAGATGATGGTCGGCCGCCCGGTGCTGCTCCGCCGGGTCGAGGGCACCGAGCCGTCCGGCGAGCCGATGCTCCAGGTCAAGGACCTGCGGGTGGTCGTCGGGGGCAAGGAGCGGGTGGCCGGGCTCGACCTGGACGTGCGCCGCTCGGAGATCTACGGGCTGGCCGGGGTCGAAGGCAACGGCCAGGCCGAGCTGGTCGAGGCCCTGGTCGGGCTGCGCCGGCCCGACACCGGCCGCATCTACCTCGGCGACGACGAGCTGACCAACGCCGACGTGCGCACCCGGCGCCAGCACGGCATTGCCTACATCCCCGAGGACCGCCAGGAGCGCGGGATGGTGCTGCAGATGCTGGTGACCGAGAACAGCGTCCTCGGCCAGCACGAGCGCCAGCCGTTCTCCCGGCACGGCCTGCTCGACCTGGGGGCGATCCGCAAGCGGGCGGTCGAGCTGGTCCGCAACTTCCGGGTCAAGACGCCGAGCGTGGCCGCGCCCGCCTATGCCCTGTCCGGCGGCAACCAGCAGAAGCTCGTGCTCGGCCGCGAGTTCGCCAGCAAGCCGAAGCTGCTGATCGCCGCCCACCCGACCCGCGGCCTGGACATCGGCGCCACCGAGTTCGTCTGGCGAGAGCTCGTCCTGGCCCGCGACGCCGGCGTCGCCGTGCTGCTGATCTCGGCCAACCTCGAGGAGATCCTGGCCCTGGCCGACCGGGTCGGCGTCATCCACGACGGCCGCCTGGTCGTCCAGCTCCCCGGCTCCGAGGCGACCATGAGCGAGCTCGGCCTGTACATGACCGGCGCCCGCTCCGGCTCGGAGGGCCTCGCGGGCCCGGAGGGCGACCCGCCGAGCGGCCAGGAGCCGGCGGCGTGAAGGTCGAGGAGCGCCCACCGGCCCCGCAGCCGGAGGCCGAGCCGGAGGTCGCCGCCAAGATCCCCTTCGGCCAGCGGCTGCGGGCGTTCGCCTTCCAGCTCATGGCCCCGACCGTCTCGCTGCTGATCGCCGCCGTCATCGGCGCGCTGGTCATCCTGGTGGTGCAGCGGAGCTGGTCCGACGTGGTCGACGTGGCCGGCGCGATGTGGAGCTACGGGCTGTTCAACCGCAACTCGGTGGCGTTCATCCTCGGCCGGGCGACCCCGCTGATCTTCGCCGGCCTGGCCGTGGCCATCGCCTTCAAGGCCGGCCTGTTCAACATCGGCGTGGAGGGCCAGTACGCCATCGGCGCCCTCTGCGCCGCCTGGGTCGGCTACCAGCTCTCGGCGCCGACCGTCATCCACCTGCCGCTGACCATCCTGGCCGGCATGGCCGGCGGGCTGCTCTGGGCCGCCGTCCCCGCCGTGCTCAAGGTCTACCGGGGCGCCCACGAGGTCATCTCCACCATCATGATGAACTACGTGGCCAACGGGGTCCTGCTGTACCTGCTGTCCGGCGCGCTCAAGGACCCGGGCCAGCGCGGCGCCATCGCCCAGCAGCAGACCCCACAGGTCGAGTCGACCGCCCAGGTCGGCAGCATGGTGCCGTTCTTCAACTCGATCGGCTTCGACTTCCGCGGCTCGGCCCCGCTCACCTGGTTCTTCGTCCTGGCCCTCGTGGGGGCCGTGATCTACGCCCTGACCGTGCGGCGCACCCGCTTCGGCTTCGAGCTGCGGGTGCTCGGCACCAACCCGAGGGCGGCCGAGCCGGCCGGCATCCGCAGCAACTCCATGATCCTCAAGGCGATGCTGCTGTCGGGGGCGATCGCCGGCCTCGCCGCGCTGCAGGACGTGCTGGCCATCGACGACCGCATGAAGCTCGACTACATCCGCGGCTACGGCTTCACCGCCATCGCCGTCGCCCTCCTCGGGCGCAACTCCGGCCTCGGCATCGTCGCCGCCGCGCTGCTGTTCTCCTTCCTTGACCGGGCCAGCACCGGCATCGGCCTCAGCACCGACGTGCCCAAGGAGGTCACCTTCATCCTCCAGGGCGTGATCATCCTCACCATCGTGATCGCCTACGAGGTCGTCCGCCGGCTGACCGCCCGCCGGCAGCTCAGGGAGCAGCACGAACGTGCCTGAGATCCTGCTGCAGCTTCTCGGCTTCGCCACCATCGCCTCGGCGATCCGCGCGTTCGTCCCGCTCTACCTGGCCACCCTCGGCGGGGTGTTCAACGAGCGCTCCGGCGTGGTCAACATCGGCATCGACGGCATGATGATCTTCGGCACCTGGTTCGGCGCCTGGGGGGCGCTGCAGTGGGGGCCGGCCGCCGGGCTGCTGGTGGCGGTGATCGCCGGCACCCTGGTCGCCCTGATCCACGCCGTGGCCACCGTCACCTTCCGGGTCGACCACATCGTCTCCGGCGTCGCCATCAACATCCTCGCGATCGGCCTGCCGAGGTTCCTGTCGATCGTCGCCTACGGCCAGGGAACCCAGTCGCCCCAGGTCGACCAGCTCCCCACCTTCAACCTCCCGCGGCTGGGCGCCATCTCGCCGATCGTGCCCCTGACCCTGGTGCTGGGGGTCGCCGCGTGGTTCGTGCTCAGCCGCACCGTGTTCGGGCTGCGGCTGCGCTCGGCCGGCGAGAACCCGAGGGCGGCCGAGAGCCTCGGCGTGCGGGTGGTGCGCATGCGCTACGCCGGCGTGCTGATCTCCGGCGCGTTCGCCGGCCTCGCCGGCGGCTACCTCTCGATCGAGCTGGTCGGCCTCTACCGGGAGGGCATGAACCAGGGCCGCGGGTTCATCGCCCTGGCCGCGGTGATCCTCGGCAACTGGTCGCCGATCGGGGCCGCCCTCTCCTGCCTGCTGTTCGCCTGGACCGAGGCGCTCACGGTGTTCCTGCGGGTGAGCTGGATCAACAACGCCTTCATCTCGAGCCTGCCGTACATCGTCACGCTGGTCGTGCTCGCCGTGTTCTTCCGCCGCGTGCGCCCGCCCAAGGCCGTCGGCCAGGCCTACGAGGCCGGCTCCCCGGTCTGACCGTCCTCGCCGCGCCACACGCGCGCATGCATTTTGGGTGTAGCCCATGCAAGTTGGGTGTATCCTCTGGCCATGGGACGGACGATCCAGATTCGCGACGTGCCCGACGAGGTGCACGCCACGTTGCGGAGCAGGGCCGCGGCGGCCGGGCAGTCCCTGTCCGCGTACCTGCTGACGGAGCTGGTCCGGGTGGCCGAGCGGCCGCCGGTCGCCGACGTGCTCGCCCGGGCTCGCGCCCGCCACGGTGGCGCGCGGACCACCGACATCGTGGCCGCGGTGCGGTCCGGACGCGACCGGTAGACCACGTGCTCGTCGTCGACACCTCGGCGGTCGTCGACGCGCTCGCCGGCCGCCCCCCGGACGAACGGCTCCTGGCGCGCCTCGGCGCGGACGGTGACCTGCACGCGCCCCACCTGCTCGACGTCGAGCTGCTCCACGCCCTGCACGGGCTCGTCGCGGCCGGGCACCTGAGCGAGGACCGGGCCGCCGACGCCCGCTCCGACTTCGCCGACCTCACGATCGTGCGCCACGAGCACGGCTTCCTCGCCGACCGCATCTGGGAGCTGCGGCACGACCTGACGGCCGCTGCCGCAGCCTTCGTCGTCCTGAGCGAGACCCTGGACGTGCCCCTGGTGACCTGCGACCGGCGCCTGGCGGCCGCCCCAGGGCACCGCGCCCGGGTCGAGCTGTTCGACGGCGAATGAGGAGCGGCGCGGCCGTGTCGAGCGGGCGCCGCCGGCTCCGACGTCCCCGGTGAAGGCGTCCCAACTGCACAGGGAGGTTCGATGAGGAGGATCCTGGCGTTTCTCGTGACCACGGTCGACGGGTACTACGAGGGCCCCAACCAGGAGTTCGACTGGCCGGTCGTGGACGAGGAGTTCAACGAGTTCGCGCTGGAGCAGCTCGACGAGGTGGGCACGCTGCTGTTCGGGCGGGTCACCTACGAGGGGATGGCGTCCTACTGGCCGACCCCGGCGGCGGAGCAGGACGACCCGAGGGTCGCGGCGAAGATGAACGGCCTGCCCAAGGTCGTCGTCTCGCGAACGCTCGACAAGGCCGAGTGGGCCAACACGCGGCTCGTCAAGGACGACGTCGCCGCGGAGCTCACCAAGCTCAAGCAGCAGCCAGGCAAGGACATCGCGATCTTCGGCAGCTCCGACCTGACGGTGAGCCTGCTGCGCATGGGGCTCGTCGACGAGCTGCGGATCATGGTGCACCCGGTCGTGCTCGGCGGCGGCAAGTCCCTGTTCCGGACCGCGACCGAGCGGATCGGCCTGCGGCTCGTGAAGACCCGGACCTTCAGGTCCGGCAGCGTCATGCTCTCCTACCGGCCCGCCGGGTCAGACTGAGCCCGAGAAGGTGTCGCACTGCTCCAGCTCGCCGCTGCGGTAGCCGACCGTGAACCAGCGCTGGCGCTGCTCGGAGGAGCCGTGGGTCCACGACTCGCGGTCGACCCGGCCCTGGAATCGCGCCTGGATGCGGTCGTCGCCGATGGCGGCGGCCGCGTCCAGCCCGTCGGCGATGGCGGCCGGGGTCAGCCGCTGCACCAGTGGGTCGCCGCTGGGTCCTGGCGTGGTGGTGGCATGGCTGGCCCAGAGCCCCGCGTAGCAGTCCGCCTGCAGCTCCAGCCGCACCGACGCGCTCTGCGGGCCCGACCGCCGGTCGCGGGCGACCCGCTCGGTCGTGCCGAGCAGGTTCTGGACGTGGTGCCCGTACTCGTGGGCCAGCACGTACGCCTGGGCGAAGGGGCCGCCGCGGGCGCCGAAGCGGCTCTGCAGCTCGCCGTAGAAGCTCAGGTCGATGTAGATGGTGCCGTCGGCCGGGCAGTAGAACGGTCCGGTCTCCGAGCTGGCGGCGCCGCAGCCGCTCTGGGTGGCGCCGGAGAAGAGCTGCGTCGGCGCCGTCTGGTAGCGGCCGCCGCGGTGCTCGAACTCCTGCGTCCAGAAGCTCTGCACGCTGTTGACGACGGCGACGACGCGGCAGTCCTGCTTGCTGTTGGCGTCCGCGCCGGTCTTGCACTCCTGCCTGAGCTGGCTGCTCTCGCCCTCGACCTGGACCTGGTCGATGCCTGGCAGGGTGCCCGTCGAGCCGCCGGGGTTGAGCAGGTTGACCAGCAGGAAGATCACGAGCCCGAGGACGCCGGCGCCGCCGCCGATCGCCACCCGCCCGCCGGGGATGCGGGATCCCCTGGTGTCCTGGACCTGGGAGGTGTCGAGCTGGCTGTCCTCGTCGAACCGCATCGGGTGCGCCTCTCTGGGGCGGTCGCCTCCCGGCGTGGCTACCCGACCGGACGCCTCGCCAACCTCAACGGCCTGTCGTGCTGGCGGGGCTCGCGGCGCGGTGCCACACTGCCGGCACCGTGGACGTCGAGCGTACCAAGATCGTGGCCACCCTGGGGCCGGCCTCCAGCGAGCGCGAGGTGCTCGGGGCGATGGTCGACGCCGGCCTTGACGTGGTCCGGCTCAACTTCTCCCACGGCGAGCGCGCCGACCATCTGGCCCGCTTCGCGCTGGTGCGCGAGGTCGCTGCCTCGCGGGGCCGCAACGTGGCGATCCTGATGGACCTGCAAGGGCCGAAGATCCGCGTCGGGCTGGTCGCCGATGACGGCGTCAGGGTGCACCCCGGCGTCGAGTGCGTGCTGGTGGCTGGGACCGAGCACGCCCGCCCGCCCGAGATTCCGGTCGTCTACCCACAGCTCGCCGCCGACGTCCGCGAGGGCGACCAGATCCTGCTGGACGACGGCGCCATCGGCCTGCGGGTCCGCGCGGTGGACGGCGACCGGGTCCGCTGCGAGGTCCTGAGAGGGGGTGTGGTGCGCTCCCGCAAGGGCGTCAACCTGCCGGGGGTGGCCGTCTCGGCAGCCTCCCTGACCGACAAGGACCGCGCCGACCTGGCCACCGCGATCGAGGCCGGCGCCGACTACGTCGCGCTGTCGTTCGTGCGCCGGCCCGACGACGTGGCCGACGCCAAGCAGGCCATCGCCGACCTCGACGGCGACACCCCGGTGATCGCCAAGCTGGAGCGGCCGGAGGCGCTCGACTGCCTCGACGAGATCCTGGACGTCGCCGACGCGGTCATGGTCGCCCGCGGCGACCTCGGGGTGGAGCTGCCCGTCGAGAAGGTCCCGCCGCTGCAGAAGGAGATCATCGCCAGGGCCAACTCGCACGGCGTGCCCGTGATCACCGCCACCCAGATGCTCGAGTCGATGGTGGCGAGTGCCCGCCCGACCCGGGCCGAGGCCAGCGACGTCGCCAACGCGATCTTCGACGGCACCGACGCCCTGATGCTGTCGCAGGAGACGGCGGTGGGCGCCTATCCGGTCGAGGCGATCGCCACCATGCGCCGCATCGCCAGAGAGGCCGAGGCGACCCCGCAGCTCGCCCACCCGCCGCCGCCCGCGGGTGGCGCCCTCGACGTGACCGCCACCGTCTGCAAGGCCGCGGTGCAGATCGCGACCGACCTGGGCGCCCGCGCGATCGTCGCCTTCTCCGAGTCGGGCGCGACCGCCCGCTTCGTCTCCCGCTTCCGGCCGCGGGTCCCGATCCTCGGCCTCACCCCCAGCGAGGTCACCCGGCGGCGCATGGCCCTGTACTGGGGGGTCGAGGCGGCCAGCCCGCTGGACCGCGGGGTCGAGCTCGCCGCCATGATCGCCCAGGGCGACGAGCGCATCTGCGACGAGGGCATGGCCACGCCCGGGGACCTGGTTGTGGTCGTGGCCGGCACCCCCGGCGGACGGGGCGCGACCAACCGGGTGCTGGTGCACCGGGTCGGCGAGCCCGACGCTTCGGCGCCCGTTTCGAGCCCGTCTTGAACCGTTCATCGGCTGTATGGGTACTAGTGCGAAACGTCTACGTCGACAACTGACCCGTTATCCGCCACACTTCCGGGACCGCCGGGGAGGAACACGCGGGGACGGCAGGGGCACGAAGGAGCCGGCGATGCCGCAGATCGAGGTCGGCGAGGCGTACGAGGCAACGACCAGCGCGCTGCAGGCCGCCACGGGCCAGCGGCTCAGCCTGCGGCGGGCGATCGACGGGCTGGAAAAGACCCTGACCCCGGCGGCCGCCGAGGGCGGCGAGACCGGCGCCTGGCTGGACAGCCTCGGCGGCGCCCTCACGCACCTCGACGAGGTGTTCGCGATCCACGTCCAGGTGACCGAGGGGGCCGGGGGCCTCTACGACGAGATCGTGGAGAACGCTCCCCGCATGGCCAACCGGGTCAAGCGCTTCCGCCGCGAGCACGCCGACATCGGCGGGGCGATCCAGCGCGGCATCGCGGAGGCCAAGGTCGCCGGCCGGGACCCGGGCGAGGTCGAGGCGCTTCGCGACCACGCGGTGCGGCTCCTCGCCGACCTGGTCCGCCACCGCAAGCGTGGCCTCGACCTCGTCTACGAGGCCTACCACGTCGACATCGGCGGCGAGTCCTAGCGTCCGGCAGGCAGGCCGCTACCCGAGCAGCGCGCCCAAGCCGACCATGCGCAGCAGCTCGGCGAGCTGGCGCGTGAGGGCGTCCAGCGAGAAGTGCCGCAGGGCCACCGCGCGATTGTGGTCCAGCAGCGCCTGGTCCGGGTCGGCCAGGAACGCGCGCAGCGGCCCGGGGTCGTCGACCGGGAACCAGCGCAGCCCGAAGCCGGCCAGCTCGGCCGCGACCGGGTAGTCGCCGACGGCCAGCGCCCGCCGGTGCAGCGACGCCTCCACCACCGGGGCCCCGAACCCCTCCCACGTGGACGGGAACACCACCGCGTCGCTGGCCGCGTAGGCGTCGTCCATGGTCAGCCCGGCCGGGAGGCGGCGGTGGACCCGGCAGCTCGCCGCGGCCAGGAGGTACTCGAGCTCCGGCCCGTAGCCTTCCTCGACCGGGCCGGTCAGCCAGTAGCCCGCGCCGACCGCCTCGGCCAGGGCGAGCCCGGCCGCCACGTTCTTGCGGGCGATCGCCCTGGTCGGCTGCAGCAGCAGCCGCTCGCCGCCGGCCACCCCGAGCCGCTCGCGGGCCAGCTCGCGCCGGCCTGGCGGAGGGTCGGCGAAGCCGCTGTAGACGGTGGTCGCCTCGATCCCGCGGGCGGCCAGCTCCTTGCGGCTCAGCTCGTTGATGGTGACGTGCACCCAGGCGGGGTCGTCGGGCGGCCAGCCCTCCAGGCCGGCGAAGCGCAGCCGCTGCCACGGGAGGTCGTGGTGGTGCAGGATCGCCGGCCTCCCCGCCAGGCGGGCGACCAGCGCGCCGGCCGCGGCCGGGTTCAGCGGCAGCGAGCAGACGTTGGCGACCACCACCAGGTCGGCGCCGTCCAGCGCGCGCGCCAGCTCGTCCGTGTCCGGACCGCGTTCCGCGCCGATCGCCAGGCCGGGCAGCAGCCGGTCGGCCGCGCCGGCCCCGGCGACGGTGCGCACCGCCAGGCCGAGGCGTTCGAACGCGGCCGCCCAGTGGCCGGCGACCACCGAGACGCCGTCGGCGCCGCCGAGGCGGAACGAGACGATGGCGGCCTGGCGGGTCAGGGGACCACCTGGGTGCCGATCTCGCCGGCGAGCGCCTTCTCCGACAGCTCCGCGGTGGTGATGACGGCCCGCTTCCCGCCCCGCGCGAGGAAGCTGATGGCGGCCTGGACCTTGGGCAGCATGCTGCCGGCCGCGAACTGGCCGGCGCCGGCGTGCCCGGCGAGCTCCCCGACCCGGACCTCGTGGAGGTCGCGCTGGGTCGGCCGACCGAAGTCCAGCGCCACGTGCTCCACGCCGGTGAGGACCAGCAGCACCTCGGCCCCCAGGTTGGCGGCCAGCAACGCCGACGCCAGGTCCTTGTCGATGACCGCCTCGACCCCCAGCAGCGAGCCGTCGGCCCGGCGGACGACCGGGACGCCGCCGCCGCCGGCCGCGATCACGATCGCGCCGGTGTCGAGCAGCGCCCGGATCGCGCGCTCCTCCAGGATCTCCTTCGGCGCCGGCGACGGCACCACCCGCCGCCAGCCCCGCCCGGCGTCCTCCCGCATCGCCCAGCCGTCGGCGGCCATGCGCTGGCGCGCCTCGGCCTCCTCGTAGAAGTTGCCGATCGGCTTGGAGGGATGCCGGAAGGCCGGGTCGTCGAGCTCGACCACGGTGCGGGTCACCACCGTGACCGTCGGACGCCGCCGCCCCGCCTGGCCGAAGGCGTTGTCGAGGCACTGCTGCAGCATGAAGCCCATCCCGCCCTGGGTGTCGGCGACGCATGTGTCCAGCGGCAGCCGCGGCAGCAGGTGGGCGGCCAGGTCGCTGCGGAGCAGCACGTTGCCGACCTGGGGACCGTTGCCGTGGGTGACCACCAGCGGCCGCTCGGCCAGGTGCACCAGGTGGTGGGCGGTCTCCAGCGTCCGCTCGTACTGCGCCGGGATCGGGCTACGGCTGCCGGGCGGGGAGATCGCGTTCCCGCCAAGGGCCACCACGACAGGCTGCTCGCGCACGAACTCCTCCTGCTCCGGTCGCGCCGGCACGCCGCTGTGCCGGCCACAGGAGCAGGCTACCGGTTCCTCGCCGAGCTGGTGAGGTGACCGGTACTACCCGAGGGCGCGCCGCCTCGGGAGAATGGCGCAATGGGACAACGGCGCGGGACCTTCGTCGGCCGCCAGCGCGACCTCGACGAGCTGGGGGAGAGCCTGGCCGGGGCGGCGGCCGGCCGCGGGTCGCTGGTGCTGGTCGCCGGCGAGCCCGGCATCGGCAAGACCCGCCTGGCCGACGAGCTGGCCGTCCGCGCCGGGTCGCTCGGCGCCGGCGTGCTCTGGGGGACCTGCTGGGAAGGCGACGGCGCGCCCGCCTTCTGGCCGTGGATCCAGGCGCTGCGCGACCATGCCGGCCGGCGGGACCCGGCGACCCTTCGCGCGGAGCTGGGTGACGGGGCCGCCGACGTGGCCCGGCTCGTGCCCGGGCTCGCCGGCAGGCTCGGGGAGCTTCCCCCCAGCCCCGCGCTGGAGCCCGACCAGGCCCGCTTCCGCCTCTTCGACGCCGTCACCGGGCTGCTCAAACGCGCCGGCGAGACCGAGCCGCTGCTGCTGGTCCTCGACGACCTGCACTGGGCCGACCGGTCGTCGCTGGCGCTGCTGCGCTTCGTGGCCCGCGAGCTCCGCGACGCCCGCGTGCTGGTGCTCGGCACCTACCGCGACGTCGAGCTGGGCCGCTCGCCGGCGGCCGAGCCGCTGGCCAAGCTCGCCGGCCGTGCCCGCCACCTCACCCTCGGCGGGCTCGGCGAGGACGACGTCGCCGAGCTCCTGGCGCTCACCACAGGCCGGTCGCCGGGCACCGACCTGGCCCTCGCCGTCCACCGGCGGACCGGTGGCAACCCCCTGTTCGTGCGCGAGGTCGCCCGCCTGCTGGCGGCGGAGGACCGGCCCGCCATCCCCGAGGGCGTCCGGGAGGTCCTGCGACGGCGCCTGGACCAGCTTCCCGCGGGGTGCGCCGACCACCTGGCGGTCGCGGCCGTCCTCGGTCAGGAGTTCCGGCTGGACCTGCTCGGCGCCGTCAGCGGCCGGTCGACCGAGGCGCAGCTCGCGCTGCTCGACCAGGCGGTCGAGGCTCGCCTGCTGGAGCGGGCGCCGGGCACGGTCGCCGGCTACCGGTTCACGCACGCGCTGCTGCGCGAGGTGCTGTACGAGCGGCTGCCGGCGGCCAGCCGGGTCGCCCTGCACCGGCGGGCCGGCCAGGCGATCGAGGAGCGGTTCGGCGCCGACCTGGAGCCGCGGCTGGCCGAGCTCGCCCACCACTTCCGGCAGGCCGCCGCCGCCGGCGAGCAGCGCAAGGCGGTCCACTACGCGTCCCAGGCGGGGCGGCGGGCCCTTGACCAGCTCGCCTACGCGGAGGCGGCGACCCAGTTCGAGCGGGCGCTGGAGGCCCTCGACCTGGAGCCGGCCGGCCCGGCCCGCCGCTGCGAGCTCGAGCTGGCGCTCGGCGAGGCCAGGATGGCGGCCGGCGAGATCGCCGCCGCCCGCGCCGGCTACGAGCGGGCGGCCGGGCTGGCCAGGGGCATCGGCGCGGCCGAGCCGCTGGCCAGGGCCGCGCTCGGCCTCGGCGCGGAGGTCACCGCGCTGGTGGTCGACGAGCTGCAGGTGCGGCTGCTCGAGGAGGCGCTGGAGGCGCTCGGAACCGACGACGGGGTGCTGCGGGCCCGGGTGCTGGCGCGGCTGGCCAGGACGCTGGTGTTCACGCCGGCGCTGGCACGCCGGGCAGCCCTGAGCGAGCAGGCGGTCGCCATGGCCAGGCGCGTCGGCGACCCGGCCACGCTCGCCGCCGTCCTCTACGACCGGCACCTGGCGGTCTGGGGGCCCGACAACCCCGCCGACCGGCTCGCGATCGCCTCCGAGGTGGTCGAGCTGGCCGAACGCTGCGGCGACCGGGCGCTCGCCCTGCAGGGCCGCGGCCTGCGCACCGCCGACCTGCTGGAGCTCGGCGACCCGCCCGCCCTGCGAGCCGAGATCGAGGCCTACGAGCGGGCCGCGACCCAGCTCCGCCAGCTCCACTACCTGTGGCACGTTCCCCTGCTGCGGGCGACCCAGGCCGTGCTCGCCGGGCGCTTCGACGAGGCCGAGCGGCTCGCCGCCGAGGGCCTCGCCGTCGGGCAGCGCGCCCACGACCAGGCGGTCGGCGTCTACGTGCCGGTGGTGGTCGCCGTGGTCCGCTGGCTGCAGGGCCGCCTCCCGGAGCTGGAGGGCGGCGTGCGGGAGCTGGTCGCCCGCTACCCGGCCGTCCCGGCCTGGCGCGGCACGCTGGTGCTCGCGCTCGCTCTCGACGGGCGCGAGGACGAGGCCCGCGCCGAGCTCGACTGGCTGGCCGCCCGCGACCTCGCCGACCTCCCCCGCGACCAGCAGTGGCTCTGCAACCTGGCGCTGCTGGCGATGGCCTGCCAGCGGCTCGGCGACCGGCGCCGCGCCGCCATCGTCTACGAGCTGCTGCTGCCCTGCGCCGGGCGGCTGGTGCCGACCACGCGGCTGGCGGTCGGCTGCCTCGGCGCCGTCGCCCACTACCTCGGCATCCTGGCCGCCACGCTGGGCCGCTGGGACGCCGCCGCCGGCCACCTGGAGGAGGCCGTCGAGACCAGCACCCGCGCCGGCGCCGTTCCCTTCCTGGCGCTCAGCCGCTACGAGTACGCCAGGGCGCTGCGCGCCCGCGGGGCGCCGGGCGACCGCGAGCTGGCCGAGGAGCAGCTCCGGGAGGCGACCGCGACCGCGCGGGCGCTCGGTCTCGGCCTGCCCGCCGAGCCGCCGGCGGCGACGGCGCCGCCGGCGGTGTTCCGCCGGGAAGGCGAGTACTGGACCATCGCCTACCGCGGCGCCGCCGCCCGGCTCAGGCACACCGCGGGGCTCGGCCACCTGGCCCGGCTGCTCGGGAACCCGGGCCAGGAGCTGCACGCGCTGGACCTCACCGCCGGGGACGCCGTCCGCGGGGAGCGCGACGCCGCCGCCGGGCCGGTGCTGGACGACCAGGCCAAGGCCGCCTACCGGCGGCGGCTCGGCGAGCTGACCGCCGAGCTGGACGAGGCCGAGCGCTGGGCCGACCCGGAACGGGCCGCGCGGGCCAGGGCCGAGGTCGACGCCCTCACCGAGCAGCTCGCCAGCGCCGTCGGGCTCGGCGGGCGCGACCGCCGCCTGCCCTCGTCCGCCGAACGGGCCCGGGTCAACGTCACCAAGGCGATCAGGGCGGCGATCCGCCGGATCGCCGAGCACGACCCCGTCCTCGGCGAGCACCTGACCCGGACCGTCAGGACGGGCACCTTCTGCGTCTACGCCGCCGACCCGGCCACCCCGCCCCGCTGGGAGCTGTGAACGGCGCGCCGACGGCACGGCCGTGGCGCCGGAAGTCACGCCGCAGGGGTGACAGCGGCGCACCGCCCGGGTGGGCCAGCGAGCGTGGAAGGGCTGTGGGATGGAACGCTGCCGGATCCTGGTGGTTGGGGCCGGGCTCGCCGGCCTGGCGCTGGCGAGGGCGCTGCGGCAGGCCGGGTTCGCCCCGGAGGTGATCGAGCGGGCCGACGCCTGGAACGGCGGTGGCACCGGCATGTACCTGCCGGCCAACGGCGTCCGCGCCCTGCGGGCGCTGGGCCTGGAGGCCGCCGTGGCCGGCCGCGGGGCCCCGATCCCGAGCCAGCGCCTGCTGGACCACCGCGGGCGCCTGCTGGCCGACATCGACCTTCGGGAGCTGTGGGGTGACGTCGGGCCGTGCCTGGCCCTGCCAAGGGTGGACCTGCATCAGGTCCTGCGGGAGGGCGTTCCCGTGCGGCTGGGCCGCACGGTCGGCTCGCTGGAGCGGGTCGACGGGCCGGTCGGCGTCGGCTTCGACGACGGCGGCGAAGGCGAGTTCGACCTGGTCGTCGGCGCCGACGGGCTGCACTCCGGCATCCGGCGGCTGGCCGGCGACCGGCGGCCGCCGGTGCCGGTCGGGCAGCAGAGCTGGCGCTTCCTCGCCGCCTGCCCGCCCGAGGTCACCACCTGGACGGTGCTGCTCGGCCGGGGGGCGTCGTTCCTCGTCATCCCGGTGGGCGGGGGAGCGGTCTACTGCTATGCCGACACCACCGATGGCAACGGCAACGGCGCCGGCGACCCGCTCGGGCGGCTGCGCAGGCGGTTCGCCGGCTTCGCCGCGCCGGTGCCGGGGCTGCTGGAGCAGCTCGACGACCCGGATCCATCGGCCAGGATCCACGTCGCGCCGATCCAGCAGGTCGCCGCCGAGCAGTGGGGCCGCGGGGCGGTGGTGCTGGTCGGCGACGCCGCCCACGGCATGTCGCCCAACATGGCCGAGGGTGCCTCCCTGGCGTTCGAGGACGCCCTGGTGCTGGCCGCCTGCGTGCGCGACGCCGCCACCGTCGGGCAGGCGCTGGCCGCGTTCGTCGCCAGGCGAAGCCCCCGCACCGGGTGGGTCCGTGTCCAGACCCACCGCCGCGACCGCACCCGCGACCTGCCGCCGGCGCTGCGCAACCTCACCCTGCGGACGCTCGGCCGGCGGATCTTCCAGAGCAACTACCGGCCGCTGCTGCCGCCGATCTGAGCCGTCGCGGCCGGTTGCAGGCGCGCGAGCGCGGCCGGCAGGGGACCGCTGTGGACGACGCCGAGCCGTTGCGTCGCGCGGGTGAGCGCGACGTACAGGTCGTTGCCGCCGCGCCGCGACCCGCCGAGGATCTCGGCCGGCTCCACCACGACCACCGCGTCGAACTCCAGGCCCTTGACCTGGGTGACGGTCAGCACCGCGATCGGCGCGTCGAGCACCGCCGGGCCCTGCGCGGCGGTGGCCGCCGGGAGGGCCGCGACCAGCGGCCGCCCGAGCTCGAGCGCCCGCGCCGCCGGCACCACCACGGCGAGCTTGCCGTCGCCGACCGCCGCCGCCTCCTCGGCGACGACCTCGGGCAGCCTGGCGGGGAGCTCGGCGGCGTCGAGCCGCAGGCGCCACGGCGCCGTGCCGGCCTCGCGCACCGACCTGGGCGGCTGGAGGCCCTCGCCCACCCCGGCGAGCACGTCGGCCGCGACCGCCATGATCTCGGCCGGCGTGCGGTAGTTCACCGTCAGCCCCGCCACCCGCCAGCGTCCCGCCGCGTGCGGGTCCAGCGCCCGCGCCCACGAGCCGGCCCCCCATGGCGCCCCGGTCTGCGCGACGTCGCCGACCACGGTCATCGAGCGGGTCGGGCAGCGGCGCATCAGCATGCGCCATGCCATCGCGGAGACCTCCTGGGCCTCGTCGACGATGACGTGGCCGAAGGTCCACGTCCGGTCCTGGCGTGCCCGGTCGGCGATGGACCCCGTCGGCGTCGGGTGCCGCCAGCGGCCCGCCACGACCGCCGGGTCGAGCCGGTTGGTGTCGGGAGCGTAGCGGGCGGCGTCGCCGATGGTGGCGGACTCGAGGACCCCGCGCGCATAGTCCAGCTCCCGCCGCTCCTGCTCGGCGCGGCGGGCTGCGGCCCGCCTGGCGGCCTCGTCGTCCTCGCCGAGCAGCACGGCCGCCTCGTCCAGCAGCGCCACGTCCGCCGGCGTCCACCCGCCGGAGGGGTCCGGGGAACCCCGAAGGGGTGCCCCGGTGGATCGGGCGGGGGCCGGGCGCAGGAGCAGCGCCCGCTCGGCGCCGCTCAGGTCCGGCGCGGCCGCCTCCAGCCGCTCCGCGGAGGCGAACAGGTCGGTCAGGAGCCGCCGCGGGGTCAGCTCCGGCCAGAGCCGGTCCAGCACGGCACGGACCGCGGGCGTGGCGAGCAGCTCGGCGCGGAGGTCGGCGAGCTGCTCCTCGTCCAGCAGCGGGCTGTCGTCGAGCTGCTCGTCGGGCCCGAACAGCGACTCGTCGACCTCCACGGCCCGCAGGTCCTCCTCCAGGCGCTCCGCCACCTGGCGGGCGAGCGCCGTGGCGACCTCGCGCACGAAGATCGCCCTGGCCTGGTTGTGGGGCCTGCCGGTGGCGCCGGCCAGGGCGAACGCCCGCGCGCAGGTGTCCGGTTCCAGGCGCAGCGTCGCACCGTCGACCGCGATCTCCACCGGGGCCGCTGGCATCCGCTGGCGGTCCCGGACCGCCGCGGCCAGCACGCCGGCCATGCGCAGGTCGCCCTTGACCGTCGCCGCCTCCACCGGCTCGCGACCGGTCGCGTCCACGCCCGGGTGCAGCTCCTGGACCGTGGACAGCAGCACGTCGGTCTCGCCGAGGGAGGGCAGGACCTGCTCGATGTAGCGCAGGAACGTCGGGTTCGGCCCGACGACCAGCACGCCCCGCCTGGCCAGCCGGTCGCGATGGGTGTACAGCAGGTAGGCGGCGCGGTGCAGGGCGACGGCGGTCTTGCCGGTGCCCGGCCCGCCCTCGACGACCAGGATGCCCGGCAGGTCCGAGCGGATGACGCGGTCCTGCTCGGCCTGGATGGTGGCGACGATGTCGGTCATGCGGCCGGTGCGGCTCGCGCCGAGGGCGGCGAGCAGCGCCGCCTCGCCGTTCAGGCCCTCCCGCTCGGCGTCGCTGAGCGCGTCCAGGTCCAGCACGTCGTCGTCGACGTCGACGACCACCCGTGCCCTGATCCGCAGGTGGCGGCGGCGCACGACCCCGCAGGGCGCGGCCGGGGTCGCCCGGTAGAACGGCTGCGCCGCCAGGGCGCGCCAGTCGACCAGCAGCGGCTCGCGGTCGTCGTCGAGCAGGCCGATGCGGCCGATGTAGAGGCGGGAGCCGTCGCCCAGGTCCAGGCGGCCGAAGCAGAGCCCGTCCTCGGCCGCCGCGAGCTGCGCGAGCCGGTCGGCGTGCCGCGCCACGAAGGCGTCGCGATCCAGGCGCGCCTGGAGGTGGCCGCCGCCGTCGGGCCGCAGCGCCCGCTCCAACTGCCGGCGGGTGCGCGCACGCAGCCCGTCCAGCCGCTCGTACAGCATGGACACGTAGGCCTGTTCCTGCTCGAGCTCGGGACGACGCGCCACCTTGACAAAGCCTCTCGTTTGTGCCACTGTGGATGCGGCGGTTCAGTCCGTCTGTTTGCTGTGCCTGCGGTGCATGAGGTCAGAACGACCACCATAGCAGACCGCGGCTCAGAGCGGAATGCCCCACAGGGCGAACCAGCGCGCCAGCTCCGGCTCGATCGGCAGGTCGCTCCCGAGCGTGCCGCGAACCTGCAGCTCCAGCTCGTTGTCGCGACGCTCGCCTTCGCGGGGCGCGAACGGGTAGAAGGTGCCCCGCTTGTAGAGGTAGACCAGGTGGCAGCGGCGCTGGCCGGAGGAGTCGGCGAAGCCGAACACCGAGCAGAGGAGCTGGGGCCCGAAGCCGTGCTGCTCCAGGGTCGAGTTGACCAGGTGCACGGCGGTGACCACGTCCTCCGGGTCGGGGTCGCCGACCACCACCCAGCGGTAGCCGTAGCGGTCGTCCTCCACCCGCAGCGTCGACCCGGCCTCCTTCACCGCCAGCTCGAGCAGGCCGCGCAGCTCCTCGGACGCGGCCGCGAAGCCCTCCCCGGAGGCCGGCTTGAAGCACACCGCGGCCTGGCCGGTCGGCCGCAGCCCCGCCGACGCCTCCAGGGTGATGGCGGCGGCGGTGACGCCGAACAGCGCGTCCAGCTTCGGCTGCTTCGGCTTGCTGCGCCCCAGCAGCGCGTCCAGGAACTTCACGCCTGGCGTCCGAGCTGCGCCTCCAGCCGGGCGAGCTGGTCCAGGCGGCGCTGCAGCGGCGGGTGGGTGGCGAACAGCGACGAGAAGCTGAACCCTGGAGCCAGCGCCGGGGCGAAGAAGAAGGCGTTGAGCGGCTCGGCGGCCCGCAAGTCGCGGGTGGGGATGCGCGCCATCTCCCCGGAGACCTTGACCAGGGCGGACGCCAGCGTCGACGGCCGGCCGATCAGGATCGCGCCGGACCGGTCGGCCGACAGCTCCCGGTAGCGCGACAGCGCCCTGGTGAGCAGGAAGCTGAGCGCGTAGACGATCGCCGAGGCGAGCACCACCAGCAGGATCACCAGGCCGGTGTTGTCGCGGTTGTCGTTGGAGCGGCCCCAGCCGCCGCCGCCGAAGGCGCCGGCGTAGATCGAGTAGCGGACCACCAGACCGGCGAGGATGCCGAGGAAGCTCGCGATCGTCATCACCGCCACGTCGCGGTGGGCGACGTGGGACAGCTCGTGGGAGAGCACCGCCTCCAGCTCCGGCTCGCTGAGCCGGCGCATGATGCCGGTGGTGACGCACACCACGGCGTGCTGCTGGTTGCGGCCGGTGGCGAAGGCGTTGGGGAGGTCGGAGTCGGAGATCGCCACCCGCGGCTTGGGCATGTCGGCCAGCGCGCACAGCCGGTCGATCAGCTGGTGCAGCTCGGGGGCCTGCTGCGGCGACACCTCCTGCCCGCGCATCGCGTACAGCGCGATCCGGTCGGAGAAGAAGTACTGGAAGAACAGGAAGCCGCCGGCGATCAGCACCACGATGAGCCAGTTCCCGATCAGCGAGATCAGCACGCCGACGAACACGACGTAGAGCAGGCCGAGCAGGAACATCGTCAGCAGCATGCGGCTCGACAGGCCCCGGTCGGCCGGGAAGCGGGTACGGGCCATCAGACCATCACTCCATCACCCAGGGATGAGACCCTCGTCGCCGAGGACCTCGCGGACCTCCTCGATGGTCGCGTCGGGGCTCGGCAGCACCAGCTCCGAAGGACCGATGAAGTCGGCGGGGAGCTCCCCACCGACCGTGCGGACGCTGGCCAGCAGCGCCTCCAGGGCGGCCGTGAACCCCGCCTCGTCGCCGGCGTCGCACGCCTTGGCGAGGTCGTCGTCCAGGCGGTTCAGCTCGCCCAGGTGCTCGTCCGGCACGTCGAACTGGCCCTCGCCGCTGATGCGGACGATCATTGCCGCTCCTCCTCGACCTTGGCGCCCTGCTCGGGGGCGCCAAGCTGCTTGGCGGTGGTGGTGCCGCCGGTCAGCTCGCCCTTGAGGCGGGCGAGCTCGGCCTCGACCGCCGGCTCCGCGGCGCTCCGGTCCAGCTCCGCCTGGAGCCGGTCGCTGGAGGCGGAGGCGTCGTCGAGGGCGCCGGAGGCCATCAGCTCGTCGAGGGCGCCGGAGCGGGCCTGCATGGAGGCCACCTTGTCCTCGGCCCGCTGCATCGCCATGCCGACGTCGCCCATCTCCTCGCTGATCCCCGAGATCGCCTCGTTGACCTTTGTCTGCGCCTCCGCCGCGGTGTAGCTGGCCTTCATCGTCTCCTTGCGGGTGCGGAACGCCTCGACCTTGGCCTGCAGCCGCTGCGAGGCGTCGACCATCTTGGCCTCCTCGGCCTTGAGCTGGTCGTGCTGGGCCTGGAGGTCGGTGAGCTGGGTGGCGATGGTGGCCCGGCGGGTGAGCGCCTCGCGCGCCAGGTCCTCGCGGCCCTGCCCGACCGCCTGCCTGGCCTGGCCCTCCAGCTTGGTCGCCGACTGCTGGAGCTGCTGGGCCTGCAGCTCGATGCGCTTGCGCGAGGTGGCGACGTCGGCGACGGCCCGGCGCATCTTCTGCAGCATCTCGAGGGTCCGCTCGTAGGAGTAGTCGAGGGTCTCCCTCGGGTCCTCGTACCGGTCGAGCGTCTTCGACGCCTTGGCCTTGAAGATCGTTGAGAACCGCTGCATCAATCCCATCGCTCACGCTCCAGCGCACGAGTTCGGTGTCCTCCTTGCAGCATACGACGACCGGCGCGAGCGAGGCGGCGCGGCGTCACCACCAGTGGTGGCGCCTGGCCCACACCAGCATCGCCAGCACCACGCCCAGCATGAGCGCGAGCACCAGGGCGATCGCCCTTGGCTGGGTCTCCTGGTTGACGATCAGGTTCATCCCGTAGATCCCGGACACCGCGGAGACCGGCAGCACCAGCGCGGCGATCAGCGCCAGCCGCTCCATCGCCACGTTGATCCTGGTGGTCAGCTTGGTCTGGTAGAACTCGACCACGCCCTGCAGGAACTGCTGCTCGTCCTCGCACAGGCTACGGACCCGCGCGAACTGGTCCATCAGGTCCTCGATGAACGGCCGCGCGTCGGCGGGCACGAACCGCGCCACCGCGCCCATCCGCCCGTAGATCTCCCGGCTCTGCCCGGCCATGGTCCGCACCGTGAGCAGCTCGTGGCGGACCTGGAACAGCTCGTGCAGGATCCTCTCCGGGTCCTTGTGCTCCTGGTCCAGGATGCGCCGCTCCAGCGCGGCGATCGTGCCGGCCTGGGCCCGCACCACCTCGGCCATGCCACGCGCCAGCGCCGACACGATGGCGTACGACAGCTCCAACGGCGACGAGGGGCGCAGCCGCCCGGCCTGGAGGCGTCCAAGCACCAGGCGGGTGTCGCGCAGCGCGGCGTCCAGCGAGACTCCCGCCCCCAGCGGCCCGTGCACGGTGACCAGGTAGCGGTGCCCGATGAACTGGTCGAGCTCCAGCAGGTGGACATGCCCGGCCGCGCCCGGCTCCGGCGCGTTGAGGACCACCATCACGTGGTCGGCGTAGGCGTGGACCCGCGGGATGTGGTTGCGCTCGGCGCAGGCGCGCACGGCCAGCGGATGGAAGCCGAAGACCTCCGACAGCACCTGGGTGGCCTCGGCGTCGCAGGTGGGGATGTCCACCCAGGCGAACCCGTCCTCGCGCTCCAGCAGAGCCTTGAGGTCCTTGACCTGGTGGTCCTCGATCCCCTCGGCGGTCACCCAGCGCACGTCCATCGCATCCACCCCCGGCGAGGCCACCCCATGGTACGCCGGCCAGGGGCCGGTCAGGAGGGCTGGCGCCGGCGCCAGGTGGTGCCGGCGCGGGTGTCGGTGACCTCCACGCCGAGGGTCGCCAGCTCGTCGCGCAGGCGGTCGGCGGTGGCGAAGTCGCGGGCCGCGCGGGCCTCCTCCCGCCTGGCGATCAGCTCCTCGGCGCCGGCGGGCAGCGCCACGCCGGCCACCTCGGCCAGGTCCAGCCCGAGCAGCCGATCGAACGCGGCCACGCTGGTGAAGCGGGCGGCAGGGGGCAGCGACTCGTCGCCCTCCAGCTCCGCGAGCACCGCCAGCGCCCGCGGCGTGTCCAGGTCGTCCTGGATGGCCGCCCAGAAGCGCTGCTCGTAGCCGGCGCAGCCGGGGACCCGACCGGTCCGTTCGTCCCTCGCCCACTCGGCCATGCGCGCGCGCAGCCGGTCGAGCGCCCGCTCCGCCCCCGCGAGGGCCTCCCAGTTGAAGTTGATCGGCGTCTGGTAGCGCGCCTGCAGGAACAGCAGCCGGACCGCCAGCGGCGAGTGCCCACGGTCCGCCACGTCCCGGAGGGCGGCGAAGTTCCCGGCGGACTTGGCCATGCGCCGGCCCTCGGTGAGCAGGTGCTTGCCGTGCACCCAGGTGGTCACCACCTGGTGGCCGACGACTGCCTCGGACTGGGCGATCTCGTCCTCGTGATGGGGGAAGACGTTGTCCTCCCCGCCGGTGTGGACGTCGATGCGCTCGCCCAGCTCGGCGAGGGACATCGCCGAGCACTCGATGTGCCAGCCGGGGTAACCGTCGCCCCACGGCGACGGCCACTTGACGACCCGGCCGGGCCCGGCCGCCTTCCACAGCGCGAAGTCGGCGTGGTGGCGCTTGTTGGGGTCGACCCCTTCCTGCCGGTGCCCGGCCCGCAGCCGGTCGAGCGTGTTGCCGGACAGGCGCCCATAGCCGGGGAACGACGCCACCGCGAAGTACACCGTGCCGTCGACCTCGTAGGCGTGCCCGCGCTCCAGCAGCCGCGCCACCAGCTCGATCATCTGCGGCACGTAGTGGGACGCCCGCGGGTAGGACTGCGCCGGCCGCAGGTTGAAGGCGGCCGCGTCCTCGAGGAACGCGGTCGTGTAGTACTCGGCGATCTCCGCCGGGGTCTTGTCCTCCAGGCGGGCCGAGACCAGCATGCGGTCCTCGCCGCGGTCGAACTGCTCGTTGGTCATGTGCCCGACGTCGGTGATGTTCTGCACCTGGCGGACCTCGACCCCGTCGGCCTCCAGCGCGCGCCGGACCAGGTCGGCGAGCAGGAAGGTGCGCAGGTTGCCGATGTGGGCGTAGCGGTACACGGTCGGCCCGCAGGTGTACATGCCGACCCGTCCGGGCGTCAGCGGCCGCACCGGCTCCTTGGCGCGGGTCAGGGTGTTGGTCACCTGCAGCACGGGTCGAGGTTACCTGGGCGGGATGACCTTGGCGGCCAGGGCACGCTCGCGGGGGATCGCGACCAGCTCGCCGCGGCGGTTGCGGACCGCGAACCCCCGCTGGTCGGCGGCTTCCAGCGGGCCGACCACGTCGGCGACCTCGTCGCCCCCGCCCGGCGCCGGGCGCCGCCAGCGCACCACCACGCGCTTGCCGACGTCGTCCGGCCCGATGCGGACCTCGTACCGGTAGCGCACGCTCGCTCCTCGGTCTCTCGGTTGCGGCCCGCCACTAGAGTAGGAGCGTCCCCCGACGCCCGCCCGGGAGCCCGACCATGCCCACCGACCCAGCCGCGGTCCTGCACCGCCTCACCGAGCGCCTCGCCCCGCTGGAGCGCTCCCTCCACCTCGCGTACTGGGCGGCGGCCACCGACGCCCGGCCCGAGACGTCCGCCGCCAGGCAGCAGGCCGAGGAGGCGCTGCTGGCCGTGCTCGCCGACCCCGAGCTGTTCGCCGAGGTCGACGCGGCCCTCGCCGGAGGGGTTCGGGGAACCCCAGGGGGGTTCCCCGATGGATCGGGCGCCGACGGCGACGGCGACCCGCTGACCCGCCGGGCGCTCGGCAAGGCCCGCCTGGACCTGCTCGCCAGGCAGATCCCCGCGGACGCCAGAGCCGAGCTGGTGCGGCTGCAGGCCAAGGTGGAGGCCGCCTTCGCGACCGTCCGCGGCCGTGTCGGCGGCAGGGAGCTCGCCAACAACGAGATCGAGCGGGTGCTCGCCTCGTCCGACGACGAGCGCGAGCGGCGGGCGGCGTGGGAGGCCGGCAAGCAGGTCGGCGAGGCCGTCGCCGACGACGTGCTCGCCCTGGTCGAGCTGCGCAACCGGGTCGCCCGCGGCCGCGGCTTCCGGGACTGGTTCGCCTTCTCGCTTGCCACCGGCGACCTCGACGAGGCGTGGCTGGACGGGATCCTCGACGAGGTGGAGCTGGCCACCCGCGCGCCGTTCCTGGCCGCCAAGGCGGCGATCGACGCGCGCCTGGCGGCCCGCTTCGGGATCGGTGCGGGGGAGCTGCGGCCGTGGCACTACGGCGACCTGTTCTTCCAGCGCTACGACGGCGACGCCGAGGCCGACCTGGGGCCGCTGCTCGCCGGCAGGGACACCGTCGAGCTCACCGTGGCCGCCTACGACGGCATGGGCCTGGAGACCCGCCACCTGCTGGACCGCGCCGACCTGCGGCCGCGCCCCGGCAAGGACCAGCACGCCTTCTGCCTGGACATCGACCGGGCCGGCGACATCCGCGTGCTCGCCAACGTCGCCCCGGGCGAGGAGTCGCTGGACACCATGCTCCACGAGGTCGGCCACGCCGTCTACGACGACCACGTCGACCGGTCGCTGCCGTGGGTGCTGCGCTGCCCGCCGCAGCCGCTGGCCACCGAGGCGGTCGCGCTCATGCTCGGCCGGCTGCGGCGCGACCCCGAGTTCCTGGTCGCGGTGCTCGGCGCCGACCCGGCGACCGCCGCCGGCCTGGCCCGGCCGAGCCGGGAGGTGCTCCGCACCGGCCAGCTCGTGTTCGCCCGCTGGTGCCTGGTCATGGTCCGCTTCGAGCAGGCCATGTACGCCGACCCCGGCCGCGACCTGGCCGCCGCCTGGTGGGACCTGGTCGAGTCGCTGCAGGGACTGCGCCGGCCGGAGGGGCGCACGACGCCCGACTGGGCGAGCAAGATCCACCTGGCCGTCGCCCCCGTCTACTACCAGAGCTACCTGCTCGGCGAGCTGATGGCCTTCCAGGTCGACGCGGCCGTGCGCGAGGCGGTCGGCGGCTTCGTCGGCCGGCCCGACGCCGGCGCCTTCCTGGCCGAGCGGGTGTTCGCGCCAGGGGCCTCCCGGACCTGGCGGGACCTGGTGGTGCACGCCACCGGCCGCCCGCTCGGGCCCGAGGCGTTCCTGGCCGGCCTGGAAGCGTGACTCGGAGGGTTCCGCGGTGAGCCAGCGCCGGCGGGTGGGGCTGGCGCTGTGCCTGGTGTCGGCGGCCGGGTTCGGCAGCCTGGCGGTCTTCGGCAAGCAGGCCTACGCCGGCGGGCTCGGCGTGGTCGAGGTGCTGGCGCTGCGCTTCGGTATCGCCGGGCCGCTGCTGGTCGCCCTCGCCGTCGTGACCGGGCGGGCCCTGCGCCTGCCTCGGCCGGTCGCCCTGCGCCTGCTCGGGCTCGGCGCGGTCGGCTACGCCGTCCAGTCGACGCTGTTCTTCACCGCCCTGACCCGCATCTCGGCCAGCCTCGCGGCGCTGCTGCTGTACCTGTACCCGGCCCTGGTCACGGTGGGCGCGGTCGTCCTGGGACGCCACCGGCTCGACCGGGCCACCGTGCTCGGCGTGGTGCTCGCCCTGGCCGGCGTCGTCCTGGTCCTCGGCCTGCCGGCCGAGCAGCCCGACCCGCTCGGGGTCGCCCTCGCGCTCGCGGCCGCGTGCTGGTACACCGTCTACATCCTGATCGCGGAGTACCTGCTGCGTGGCGTCGACCCGCTGGTGGCCAGCGCGCACGTGGCCTGCGGGGCGGCCTGCTCGTTCCTGGCCGCCGGCGGCGTGCTCGGGCTGGAGGGCCTGGCCTCCGCCCGGCCTGGCGGCTACGCGGCGGCCGCCGCCATGGCCGTGCTCGGCACCGCCGTGGCCCTCGGCACGTTCATCGCCGGCCTCGCCCGGGTCGGGTCGGCGTGGGCCTCCATCGTCTCGTCGTTCGAGCCGGTGTGCACCGTCGCCCTGGGGGTGGTCGTCCTCGGCGACCCGCTCGGGGTCGGCACGGTGGTCGGCGGCGCGGCGGTGGTCGCCGGCGCGATGCTGCTGCCCCTGCTCGGCGGCGGCCAGGAGGCGGTAGGATCGGCAGGACGGGGCTCTCCTGGCGACGTTGACGCTGCCGCGAGCCCGGTGGTATCCAGCAAGCTGAAGGACGTGCCCAGGAGGGGGTCAACCCACCGATGACCTACGTCATCACCGAGCCCTGCATCGACGTGAAGGACAAGTCCTGCATCGAGGAGTGCCCGGTCGACTGCATCTACGAGGGCGACCGCATGCTCTACATCCACCCCGACGAGTGCGTGGACTGCGGCGCCTGCGAGCCCGTCTGCCCGGTGGAGGCGATCTTCTACGAGGACGACGTCCCGGCCCAGTGGAAGGACTTCACCGCCACCAACGCGGCCTTCTTCACCGAGGGCGACGAGCCGCTCGGCTCGCCGGGCGGGGCGGCCAAGGTCGGCCCCCTGGTGCGGGACACCGAGTACGTCGCCGGCTACACGCCGACCGAGTAGCCGGCGGCGGCAAGCGGCGTGGCCCCGGGGGTTGCCCGGGGCCACGGCCGTTGGTCGCGGGCGCGGCGCTCAGCGCGCGTGGCGCGGGCGCAGGCGCGTGCCGCCGAGCAGCAGCGCGCCGGCCGCCAGCAGCGCGGCGCCGAGGCCGAGCAGCAGCGAGGTGTTCGAGCCGGTGAGGGGAAGGGCCGCGGACTTCGGCTTGCACGGCGAGTCGAAGCGGCTGTGGGCCGCCACCACCAGCACGCCGCCCTGGGTTGTCCAGACGCTGGACTCCAGCGACGGGCTCTTGGTCAGGTCGACCGCGACCGTCTTGGCGAAGGCGCCGTTGGCGTCGGTCTGGATCGAGACGGGGTTGACCACCTCCTGGCCGTCGGCCACGTCCACCAGCGACAGGCGCACCGTCTCGTTGGCGGGCAGGCCCTTGCCGGTGGCGACGACATGGGTGCAGACCGTGCAGGTGAGCACCAGTGACTCTGCGGCCCGTGCCGGCACGGCCCCGAGGGCCATGAGCCCGGCCAGGACCAGCAGGACACGGGCGAGCGACTTGCTGCGCATCAGGGGGATGCCTCCTCACGGCAGGCCTGGCTGGCGAGCGTGTAGGCCCTCAGGGCCCTGGCCAGGCGTTGGTTACGGACATTTCTTACGAGCAGAGCGATCGTCTCGTCGGCCCGGCGCGCGGTCTCCAAGCAGGCTCGTGGCACGACGGCGCTGCGCGCCGTGCTGGTCCGCGGAGCCGCCGGGGTGGTGGCCGACGGCTGCGGCGGCGATGGCGCCGGTTGGGTGCCGGCGCCAGACCGGGGCAGCAGGTAGCCGAGCCCGGTCCCCAGCGCGAAGATCAACGCGACGGCTGCTAGCCACTGCCAGCGCGGCCGCGCCGGCTGATCGAGCGGCGGGGCCGGTGGCAGCAGGGCGCGCGGCTGGCCGTCGTCGTCGGGGGAGGCAGGCTCGAACGCCGAGCCGAGGCGGGCGCCCACCTCGGTGAACTTGCGACGGATCTCCTCGAGCTCGCGGCGTTGCCGCTCCTCAGGGCGCTCCTCAGGATTGGTCGCCAATGCTCCCCCTCCCCCAAAGGGCCGGCTGTCCGCCGACCCGGGCGACGGCGAAGCTTACCAATGCACCGCCGGATCGATGCAAATCGGCCACACCGGTAGCAGGTAGGGCGAAAGGGCTACGTAGCCTGCACCACCGGGAGCATCCTGGGCGCCCCACGCCCGTCGCCGAGCTCGGCCGGCCAGCGCTGGCGGGAGCGGACGGCGAGCTTGGTCATCAGCGCCAGGGCGGCGGGGTCCTCCTCCCCGGGCCGCACGGTGATCGCCCCAGCGGCCTCGGCGGCCCGCATCCAGTCCTCGCCGCGCTGGGTGCGGACCAGCGTCAGCGTCCAGCCGTCGAGCTGGCCGAGCCCGCCGGTGGCGATGTCGGCGTGCTCGGCCGCGAAGTCGGGGCAGAGCACGCAGCCGGCCCGGGTCGCCTCCTGCATCCGCTTCAGCGGGATGTCGATCTCCTCGCCGGTGGAGCGCCGCCACACCTGGAACTTGCCCTTGATGTTGACCTTGGCCACGTCCTCGAGCGGGACGCCGTACTCCTCGACGATCAACCGGCGCATCCCCTCGTACTCGAACGACTTGGAGCAGAGCAGGCCGATGGTCAGCTCGATGCGGCGCGCGTACTTGTTGACCCGGCGGGCGAGCAGCGTCCCGTTGATCGAGGCCTGGCAGCTCATGCCGACCAGCGCGAGGCGCTTGAGCCCGCGCCGCTCCGCCTCCTTCATGGCCAGCGGGTTGGCGGCATAGGTGTAGCGGGACCCGGCCGCCTCCAGCACCTCGGCCCGGTTGGTGGCCAGGAACGGCTCGCAGTCCCACTGCCGGGTGGTGGACAGCCGCGAGGTGAGCGCCCCCTCGATCCGGCCCGTCTCCAACCCCCAGATCAGCAGCGCCGACACCAGCCCGCCGTCCTGGCCGGCCTCCAGCACCTGCGGCTCGGCCGCGCGGACCAGGAAGACGCCGCGCCGGATCCCGGTCACCTCCTCGGGCTGCCTGGCGCGGCCGAACAGCGCCTGGTCGCAGTCCAGCTCCCAGTCGCGGAACCGGGGGCAGGCCCTGGTGCAGATGTCGCAGCCCCGCTGCCCGTGCACGCAGTCGTCGAACGCGGTCGAGAGCTCCACGTTGAACGGGTGGTAGGTCTCGCTGTGGTCGTACTCCAGCACGTCCCGCGGGCAGGCCATCACGCACGCGGCGCAGCCGGTGCACAGGTTGGTGGCGACCACCTCGTGGTACAGCTCCCGCCACTGGGTCTTGTCGCCGTCCGCCGCCGCCATGCCGCCTCCGCTCCCCCCGCGCCGCCGCCAATAGGCTAGTGACTCTGCGTCCGGTTCACCATCGGAGCGGCGACCAGGTAGCCTGAGAAGTCGTGAGAACGTTTCGATCGAGCTCAAGCCAGCGCCCGCTGGCGGTCCGCTCGACGCTGCTCGCCGTCGGGGTGGCGCTGGCGGCCTCCGCGCTCGCCAGCACGCTGTTCACCGTGGCGCTCCACGACACGGTCGGCTCCGGCCTGGTCACCTTCGCGGTCTTCGGCGGCCTGGCGGCGCTCAGCGCCGGCGTGCTCGCCTGGGAGCTGGCGTCGCTGCGGGTCTGCCCGCGCTGCGGCCACGAGAACCCGGGGCTCACCGCCGCCTGCGCCGGCTGCGGCTACGACGTGCGCGCCCGGCCCCGGTTCGCCTGCACCGAAGGCCACCGGGTGGCGTGGGAGCCCGGCCTGTGCGACTGCGGGCGGCGGCTGCTCGCCCTGCGCCCGGTGCCGGTGGCCAGGCACGCGCTGCGCGCGGCCTGGCTCGCCCTCGGCTTCTTCCTGCTCGTCCTGGTCTGCGCCATGCTCGCCTCGAGCTGGAGCTGACGCCCAGGGACCTACGGGTTGGCGCCCTTGCCGGCGGCGCGCTCGGGCAGGTCCTTGGCGGACACGACCCTGGTGGCGGTGGTGGTGGTGTCGCCCGACTTGGTGCCGGCCACCCAGACGGTGTCGCCCACCTTCAGCTCGGCCCTCGGGTCGGGCTCGCGCAGGAACCCGAAGCGGGTGTCCCCGTCGATCCGGAACGACGTCGACACGCCGTCGGAGCTCTTGACGGTGATGCTGTCGTCGGCCAGGTCGGTGACCTCGCCGCGGGCGACCACCACGGTCTTGACGCCATCAGGGGTCTGCAGCGTCAGCTCGCCGTGCAGGGCGCGGCGGGCCAGCCCGTGCCGCCAACCGGCACCCCGCCCCGGGAACCCGGCCCTCGCCTTGTCCGCCGTGGCCCCCGGCGCCTGGGTGGTCGAGGGCGAGCTCTGCGCCGCCAGCGCCACCCCGCCGGCCGAGAGCAGCAGCACCCCGGCCACCACCCAGCCAAGCCAGCCCGTCCGCCTGCCCAGTCCTCGCATCGGTTCACCTCGTCGAGTCGATTGCCGCCTCGCGGTCCGGGCCATCCTCGCCCGCCGACGTTGGCGGAGTCCTTGCCCCAGGTTCGAGCTTGGTTAATCCTCTGCCCGGCGCCGGCCTACGCGGTGAAGTCCTCGGGGCCGATCCGCAGCATCTCCACCGGCTCCCCGCCGAGCAGGTGGCGCTCGACCAGCGTCGGCACGTCCGCCTCGGTGACCCCGCCGTACCAGATGTTGTCCGGCACCACCAGCAGCACCGGGCCCGCCAGGCACCCCTCCAGGCAGCCGGTGGCCACCACCTTCACGTCGGTGAGCAGGCGGCGGCCCTGCTCCTCCCGCAGCGCGTTGAACACCTCGGCAGCGCCCCGGTCCAGGCACGACCCCTTCGGGTGCCCCTCCGGCCGCTGGTTCAGGCAGACGAAGACGTACTTCTCTGGCATGGCCATGGTGGACAGGCTACAGCGCCTCCAGCCGGAAGCAGGGGGGACGAAGCTCACGAGCAGGGGGAAGGGACGCGGGCGAGCGGGGAGTGCGCGATGGTGGAGGCCCCACCCCCGAGTCCATGGCGCGGGGTCAGCTCGACAGGATGCGGGCCTTCTGCGCGGCGAACTCCTCTTCCGTCAGGATCCCCTGCTCCTTGAGGGCCGCGAGCTCCTTGAGCTGCGTCACCAGGTCGACCGGGGCCGCGGGCTGCACGACCGCCGGTTGCGCGGCAAGCTCCTGCTGCTGCCGGTAGGCCTCCGCGTCGGCGGCCTGCTGCGCGTGCGCCTGCTGACGGCGCGACACCCCACCGGCAACAGCGGTCGCCGTGCCGGCCACCACCGCCGTGCGCGCCATCGTCCCGATCAGACCGGGACGGCCCACTCTCCCAACTCTTCGTCGCAACATCGCTGGCTCCTCCTTCAGCTCGTCGTGATATCGGCCAGCGCCCCCTCCACGATCTCGTGCGGGATCCGCTCGCCGGCGATGATGCGCCCGCCGGCGTCCCGGATCGCCTGCGCGACCCGCGCCGCCCACCGGTGCTCCCAGACGATCAGCGCCGCCGAGCTGTTGGGCTCGAGGGTCTCGGCTGCCAGCCCGAGATCCTCGTCGTTCAGCACGCCCCCGGCCTCGCCGTCGATGTCGGCGAAGCCGAACTCGAGCACGTCGTCCAGGCTGTCGTACTCGAACGCGGTGACCGTCCCGTCGGCGTCCTTCTTGAGGAAGGCGACGTCGATGATGTGGATGATGTCGTTGTCGACCAGCTCCGCGATGGCCGGCACGATCTCCCCCTTGAACCGGTTGCCCGGAAACCCGATGACCACATACTCGACCGGTCCGATATTGACCATGTCGCCTCCTGACCGACGACGCACCCTGGGCGGTAGCGTAGGACCGGGCAGGATGAGCCCGCGTCACCCTCTCGGGGTGATTTGCACCGCCGGCCCGCCTGGTTGAGCTGGTCGCCGAAGGCTTGCAACATGGTCGACATGGGGAGTCCGCGAAGGGCCGCGCCGGTCTGGATCGAATTGTTCGATCGGTTCGTTGCCCGATGGCTGTTCGCGTTCATCGCGCTGTCCGCGCTCGGCCTCGCGCTGCTGAACGTCATGACCCACGGGTGGGTGCACCTCTACGCCGCGCTGGTGCACGAGCCGAGCTACCGCGACGACCGGCTGGGGGCGGTCGACGGCGTGCTCGAGCGCATGCTCGAGCGCGACGTCCTGCCGGTCCGCGCCAGCTTCCGCGACGGCGCCGGCAACTCCTGGGACCAGGTGCTGGTCCTGTTCGTCAGCAACAACGCCTACCCGCTGAGCAGCCTCGGCGGCCGGCCCCGCCTGGACTCAGGGCTGCTGGAGGTGTCGGCGCTGCGCCGCACCGAAGGGCAGGAGCTCGGCCGCGCGCTCGAGAACCTGTTCCGCGCCCAGTACCAGGCGGGGGAAGGCTGGGCGCGCTGGACCGCCCCGCGCTCGAGCTCGACCAGGCGCAGGCCGCGCGGCTGGTGCGGCTGTGGCGCCTGCTCGGCCGGGTCGGCGAGCGCGAGTTCGGGCCCAAGCGGAACTGACCCGGCTACCATGGCGCCATGACCGACGCCGAGCTCCGCGAGCTGCTGGGCCAGACGAGGACGATCGCCGTGGTCGGCCTGTCGGCCAACCCGGAGCGGCCGTCCAACCAGGTCGGCTGGTACCTCCACCACCAGGGCTACCGGCTGTTCGGGATCAACCCGATGTGCCCGTCGCCCGAGGTGTTCGGGGTGCCGGTGCTGCCGTCGCTCGCGGAGCTGCCCGAGCCGGTCGACCTCGTCGACGTCTTCCGTCGTCCCGAGTACACGCCGGCGGTGGCCAGGGAGGCGGTCGCGGTGGGCGCGCGCGCCCTCTGGCTCCAGCTCGGCATCCGCAGCGCCGAGGCGCGCGCGATCGCCGAGGGCGGCGGGCTGGCCTACGTCGAGGACCGTTGCCTCAAGGTCGACCACGCCCGCCTGCTCGGGCGGCGCAGCGGCGCCGCGGGCGGCTGCGGCTAGGCCAGGCCCCTGCGGGTGACCGCGGGGCGTCGCCGGCCGAGGATCGCCTCGGTCATGCGCACCACCCGCACCGTCGCCTGGACCTGGTGCACCCGCACGATGCTGGCGCCCTTGAGCACGCTGACCACGGTGGCGGCCAGGCTGCCCTCCAGCCGCTCGTCGAGGGGCACGTCGAGGGTCTCGCCGACGAAGTCCTTGTTGGACAGGGCGACCAGCAGCGGGTAGCCGAGACCGGTCAGCTCGTCGAGGCGGCGGGTCAGCTCAAGGGAGTGGAAGGTGTTCTTGTGGAAGTCGTGGCCGGGGTCGACGATCAGCCGCTCGGCCGGCACGCCCCGTTGCCGCGCCACGGCCGCCCGGTCGGCCAGGAACGCGCCCACCTCGGCGACCACGTCGACGTAGGCGGGGCGGTGCGGCCTGGTGCGCGGCGGCCCGCCGGTGTGCATCACCACCAGGCCGGCGCCCGCTTCGGCGGCGGCCTCGGCCACCTCGGGGTCGCGCAGGCCGGACGGGTCGTTGACCACGTCGGCGCCGGCGGCCAGGGCGCGTCTGGCCACCCCGGCGCGGAAGGTGTCGACGGAGATGACCGCGTCGGTGCGCGGCCGCATGGCCTCGACCACGGGCAGCACCCGGTCGAGCTCCTCGCGCTCGGTCACGTGCGCGCCCGGCCCGGCCTTGACCCCGCCGACGTCCAGCCAGTCGGCCCCCTCGGCCAGGGCGCGCTCGGCGGCGGCCACCGCGGCGTCCAGCCCGAAGGTCGCGCCACCGTCGTAGAACGAGTCGGGGGTCCGGTTGACGATCGCCATGACCGCGACCTGCCGGCCGAAGTCGAAGGTGCGCCGCCCGAACGTGCGCAGCATGCGCCCGATCGTAGAGGATCCTGGCCGGAAGAAGGAGCAACCGTGCGCATCCACCTGGAGGAGCGGGTCGCGGTCGCGGCGCCGCCCGAGGCGGTGTTCGCGGCCGTCGCCGACTGGGAGGGCCAGTCGGCCTGGGTGGCGTTCACCACCGTGACCGCCGACGGCGGCCCGCACCGGGTGGGGGAGCGGCTGCTGGCGGTCACCAAGGTCGCCGGCGTCGGCTTCAGCGACCCGATGGAGGTCACCCGCTGGGAGCCGCCGCGCCGCGTCGACGTCCACCACCACGGTCGGGTCCTCCGGGGCACGGGCACCTTCCTGGTCGAGCCCGCCCCTGGCGGCGCCTGGTTCGTCTGGTCGGAGGATCTCGACCTGCCGCTCGGGGCGGCCGGCCGGTTCGGCTTCGCGGTCGTCGGGCCCGTGTTCCGGCGCATGCTCCGCCGCAGCCTGCGCCGCCTGGCCAGGATGGTGGAGGCCACCCCCGGGCCGCGCACCGGCCCGAGGTAGCATCGGCCGCGAGCACCCCGATCCCGAAGGGCGCGAGATGGCCAACCTCCTGCAAGGCGGCAAGGGGCGTCCCCTGCACCCGTGGCTCGTCCACTACCCGAGCGCGCTGTACCCCACCAGCCTGCTGTTCGACGGGCTCTCGCACCTCGCCGCCGACGGCAACCCGTACGTCAGGGGCTCCTTCGCGCTGATCGTGATCGGGCTGGCGGTGTCGGTGGCGGCGGCGGCGGCCGGGTTCGCCGACTTCCTGCCGATCGAGGGTGGCGGCCGCACCTGGCGCCTGGCCGTGCTGCACATGACCGCCCAGCTCGTCACCGCCGGCCTGTTCCTGGCCAACGCGATCCTTCGTGGCCGCGACCTGGACGTGACCGCCACCGCGGTCGGCCCGGTGATCCTCAGCATGTGCGGCGTGCTGATCCTCTGGCTCGGGAACCTGCTCGGCACCGAGCTGGTCTACCGCCACGGCCGCCGGGTCGAGCAGGCGGTCCCCGCCGCCACCTCCGAGGGGCCACCGAACGCCGGCTGACAAGCCTCGTTAACCTAGAGGAAGCCGTCGAGGTCGTCGGTCTCGAACGGGATGCCCTCGCGCCGTGCCAGGTCCAGCAGCGCCTCCAGCACCCGCCCGAGGGCCAGGACCTGGCCGGCCGGCTCCACGGTGGGGTCGAGCAGCCGCCGGTAGGCCGCCGGGAAGCCTGGCCCGACGGCCTCGGTGACGGCGGTGGCCCGCACGGCGTGGGCCAGGTTCCGGTAGGCGGTGCGGGTGTGCAGCCCGACCACCAGCATGGCCAGCACCGCCGCCTCCTTCATCGCCAGGGACGCGACCGCCAGGTCGCCGGCGAGCTCGGCGTCACGCGCCTTGCCCTCCCAGGAGACGAGCTGCACCAGGTCGTAGCCGGCCGCCGCCTGGAACGCCGCCGGTGGGCTCTGCTCGACGGCGGCCTCGTGGACGTGCCTGAGCTTGTGGAAGAACTCGCCCGGGTCGTGCAGGGCGAGGTGGTTGACGTACTGGTCGGCGGCGAGCGGCCACGCCGGCCCGATATGGCCGGCCTCCTCGAGGTAGGCGTCGGCGGCGATCGCGCCAAGGTCCACCACCGTGCCCCGGTGGCGGAGGAACCGGTCGGGCACCTCGACCTCCGGCCGCGCGGTGATCACGGCCAGGTCCAGGTCGGACTCGTCGCCGTCGTCGCCCCTGGCCACCGAGCCGTGCACGCCGACGGCGACGATCGCCTCCTCGCCGTGCCGCCGCAGCAGCGCAGCGGTCAGCTCGCGGGCCAGCTCGACGCGCTCCTCGTGGGTCACCGGCCAAGGCTACCGGGTTTCGTCCCACCGTCCGGCCGAGGCGGCGGTCCGCCGTTCGGTGGATCCCCGCCACGGGCCGAACCGATAGGCTGGCGCCGCTGGCGGGTCACCGAGAAGGGCGGGAGGGACGGTCGATGGCGGGCGCGGCCGAGCCGGTCCTCGTCTGCCGCGACCTGCGCCGGCGCTACGGGCAGCGGCTGGCCGTGGACGGCGTCGGCTTCCGGGTCGACCCCGGCGAGACCTACGGGCTGCTCGGGCCGAACGGGGCCGGCAAGACCACCACCATCTCGATGATCTGCGGGCTGCTGCGCCGCGACGGCGGCGAGGTGACGGTGGCCGGGGCCTCGCTGGACCGCGACCCCGGGGCGGTCAAGGCGGCCATCGGCTACGTGCCGCAGGACATCGCCCTCTACCCGGACCTGAGCGGTGGCGAGAACCTCCGCTTCTGGGGCCGGATGCAGGGGCTCTCCGGCCATGAGCTGGCGGCCAGGGTGGACGCCGTGCTGGAGGTGGTCGGGCTGGCCGACCGCGCCCGCGACAAGGTCGCCGACTACTCCGGGGGGATGCAGCGCCGGCTCAACATCGGCGCCGGGCTGCTGCACCGGCCGAGGCTGCTGGTGCTGGACGAGCCGACGGTCGGGGTCGACCCGCAGAGCCGCAACGCCATCCTCGAGAACGTCGAGGCGCTCAGGGGCGAGGGCGCCGCGGTGCTCTACACCACCCACTACATGGAGGAGGCCGAGCGGCTCTGCGACCGGGTCGGGATCATCGACCAGGGTCGCCTGATCGCCGAGGGCACCCGCCGCGAGCTGGTGGCCCAGATCGGCGAGCGCGACCGCATCGAGCTGGCCGCCAGCGGCGACCTGGTCGGCCTGGCTGCCGGGTGGCGGCGGACCCTGGACGGCGTCGACGAGGCGACCGTCGTCGCCGGCGGGCTCCACCTGGTCGCGCGGGACGGGCGGCGGCTGCTGCCGAAGCTGCTGGAGCTGGCGGAGGCCGCCGGGGTCGAGGTCACCAGCGTCGAGGTGCTCGAGCCCGACCTGGAGGCCGTCTTCCTGCACCTGACCGGCAAGGCCCTGCGGGACTAGCCGGATGCTTCGCGCGACGCTGCTGATCGCCGCCAAGGACCTGCGCCAGCGGTTCCGCGACCGCTCCGGGCTGGTGATCGCCTTCCTGGCGCCGTTCCTGCTGGCCGCCATCATCGGTCTGGCGTTCGGCAGCGGCGACGGCTTCAGCTTCAGCGCCACCTACGCGGTGGTCGACGACGACCGCGGCCCGCTCGCCGCCCGGTTCGTCGACGGCGTGCTCGCCGGCCCCGGCCTGGCCGACGTGGTCACACTGCGCCGGGTCGGCGCCGCCGAGGCCCGCGACCTGATCGACCGGGGCGAGGTCGACGCCGCCTTCCTGATCCCGGCCGGCTTCTCGGCCTCGGTGCAGCGCGGCGGCTCCGCCACGGTCACGGTGCTGCAGGCGGGCGCGAGCCCGGTCGCCGGCCAGGTCGCCCGGTCGCTCGCGGAGGGGTACGCCGCCCAGCTCGCCGCCACCGGCCTGTCGGTGCGCACCGCCCTCGACGCCGCCGGCCGGCCACCGACCCAGGCCGAGGCGAACCGGTTGGGGCAGCAGGCGGCCGCCGGCCAGCCCCCCGTCCGGCTCGTCGACGGCGGCGTCGGCGCCCGCGAGATGAAGGCGTCCAGCTATTTCGGGCCCTCGATGGCGATCTTCTTCCTGTTCTTCACCGTCTCCTTCGGCGCCCGCAGCATCCTGATCGAGCGCCGGCAGGGGACGCTGCGCCGCCTGCTGGCGTCGGCGGCGCCGCCTGGCGCGGTGATCGCCGGCAAGGCCCTGGCCGCGTTCGCGCTCGGGGTCACCAGCGTGCTGGTGATGTGGCTGGCCACCAGCCTGGTGTTCGGCGCCGACTGGGGCGACCCGCTGGCCGTGGTCGCCCTGACGGTGAGCAGCGTGCTCGCCGCCATCGGCATCACCGCCCTGGTCGTCACCCTGGCCCGGACCGACGAGCAGGCCGACGGCTACAGCTCGCTGGTGGTGTTCACGCTGGCGCTGCTCGGCGGCAACTTCATCTACCTCGCGCAGCTCCCCGACCTGCTGCAGCGGCTCAGCCTGCTGACCCCGAACGGCTGGGCCCTGCGCGGCTTCGTGGACCTGGTCGCCGACGGCGGCGGCCTGGAGACGGTGGCGGCGCCGGTCGCGGTCACGGCCGCCTTCGGCCTGGTCACCGGCGCGGTCGCGCTGGTCCGCGCCCGCCGGATGGTGGTCGGGTGAGCCGATGAGACCGTTGGCGATGGCGGGGGTCACCTTGCGGCGGCTGGCGAGGGACCGGCTCGCGCTCTTCTTCGTGGTGCTGCTGCCGGTGGTGATCATCCTGGTGATCGGCATCACCATTGGCGAAGGGGAGTCGGACCGGTTGCCGGTCGGGGTCCTCGACCAGGGCGGCGGGCCCCTCGGCGCCGAGCTCCAGGCCGACCTGGCGACCTCGCCGGCGCTGGAGCCGCGCGGCTACGACAGCCTCGACGCGCTCCGCAAGGCCGTGCGGCGCGGCGTGGTCGCCGCCGGGGTGGTGGTGCCGGCCGGCTACGACCAGGCGCTGCGCGCCGGCCGCGACGCGCAGGTCACCTTCGTGGTCGACCAGACCCGCTCGGCGCCGGCGGCGGTCCGCACGGCCGTGGCGGCGGCCGTCACCAGGCAGGCCGCCATCGTGCGGGCGGCCAGGTTCGCCGCGGGGACCGCGGGTGTCTCGTTCGACGCCGCCCTGGCACGCGCCAGGGCCCTCAGCGGGGAACAGGCGCAGGTCCGGGTCGAGGCGACCACCATCGGCGGGCGGGAGAACGCCCTGCCGAGCGGCTTCAACTACACCGCGCCCAGCAACCTGGTCCTGTTCGTGTTCATCACCTCGCTCGCCGGGGCCGCCGCGCTGGTCGAGGAGCGCCGGCTCGGCGTGACCACGCGGATGCTCGCCGCCCCGACCACGGCGTCGACCATCCTGTTCGGCGAGACCCTCAGCCGCTTCCTGGTGGCCCTGCTCCAGGGGCTGATCGTCTTCACGATCGGCTGGCTGGTGTTCGGCGTCCACTGGGGCGACCCGCCGGCCGCGCTCCTGCTGGTGACGGTGTTCGCGCTGGTCGGGACCGGGGCCGGCATGCTGTTCGGGACGGTGCTGCGCACCGCCGAGCAAGCCACCTCGATCGGTCCGCCGGTGGGCATCGCCCTCGGCATGCTCGGCGGCTGCATGTGGCCGCTGGCGATCGTGCCGGCGCCGATGCGGGTCGCCGGCCACCTGTTCCCGCACGCCTGGGCGATGGACGCCTTCATCGACCTGATCTCCGAGGACGCCGGCCTCGCCGGGATCGCCGGCAAGCTCGCGGTCCTGGCCGGCTTCGCCGCCGTCCTGCTCGCGGTGGCGACCTGGCGGCTGCGCCGCGCGCTGGTCCGCTGAACCTTCGCGGGGTGCGCCCCCGTATCCCCGGGCACTGCTGGCAGTCACCCGCACACTCCTCGCAGTCACGACAAAGGAGAGCAGGATGACACGACGCAAGACGTTGGCCATGGCCCTGGCGGCCGGGGCGCTCCTGGCCGGATTGGCCGTTCCCGCCCGCGCCACCGGGGTCGTCAAGGTGGGCACGCCCCGTATCCCGATCAACCTCCCAATCCCGGGGCAGACCTCGGAGGCCCGTTGCTCGGTCCGCAGCGACGGCAGCATCTTCCCCCCGAACCCCCCATACCACTTCCAGTTCACCGGCATCGGCTACTACACCAGCGCCGGCCCGTACTGGCGCCGGTGGACCTCGTTCCGCTACCGGCTCGACGACGTCGTCACCGGTCTCGGCACCAAGAACAACGTCAACATCCGCGTGCTCGACGGCAACATCGAGCGGATGGACATGGACTCGCCCGACAACCGGGTTCCGGGCGTCTGGTACACCGTCGTCCCGGAGCTCGGCTCCGTCCACACCCAGACGGCGGGCAACGACGACACCGTCGAGTTCGAGGCCGTCTTCGACCGCGCCCACCGATCCGACCCGCGCTGCTTCGTCTACACCCCCCGCATCTAGCGACTCGTCCGGCCGCCGTGCCCAGCGTCATCCGCCGACGCGAGGCACGGCGGCCGGCTCCTCACCCGAACCTCCCTCCCCGCGACCGAAGGACCCGATCATGCTGCGCACGCTGACCGCCCTGGCCGCGCTGCTGCTGCTCGGCGCCGCCGGGTGTGCCCGGACCGCCGACCCCGATGCTCCCGCACCCCCATCCCAGACCACCTCGTGGACCGTGATCGTCGACGCCGACGCCCACGGCGCGATCGTGCTCGACGGCGACCAGGCCTACCGCGGCGTGCGCCGTGACGGCACCACCGCCTGGCGGCGGCCGGCGGGCGAGCAGGCGCCCATGGCGGTGGCCTGCGCCGCGCGCTGCCCCGACGCGGTGCTGTCCGGCAGCGTCCGGTCCTTCACCAAGGCGGACGTGGCAGACCCCCGGCCACGGCTGCTCCTCGACGGGCGCGCGCACCCGCTGGCCGGGGTCACCGGCCACCACCGGCGCGTCCTCACCGCGGCCGGCCTCCGGGACTTCGTGGCCGCCGTCGGCCAAGGCGACCGCTGGCGCCTGGAGCTGCACCGCGGCGACCGGCCGCCGGCCCGGCTGCCCGTCGACGGGTCGCTACCGACGTGGCAGGAGAGCCCCGACGGCCGCCTGGCGCTGCTGACGGTCACCGGCCAGGGCACCGGGGCGCCCGGCAGCCGGGCCCGCTGGTTCACCCGCCAGCCCGGCGGCTGGCGCCCGGCCGGCACGACCATCCCGGTCGCGGGCGTCGACGCGTGTGTCGCCGACGACGGCCGCGCCCTGCTGCTCGGCCAGTCCCCGGCCATCCTGCACCGGGACGGCCGCCTGGAGCCGGTCACCGACCTGGAGCACGCCGGGGCCTGCGCGCTGGCCGCCTCCGGCGGCATCGTCGCCGAGCTGGCCCAGCTCCAGGACGGTCGTGCGCGGGCGCGGCTGCGCGCCTTCGACGCTGGCGGCTCGGTGGTGTGGCGCCGTGACCTGCCCGCCGAGGTCGCCGTCACCGCCGACCCGACGGCCTCCAGGGCGGCGTTCCTGGCCGACGGCGCCCTCCAGGAGATCGACCTGCGCACCGGCCGGGCGCCACCACCCCTGCCAGGTGTGCTCGCCGCCCGCTACGACGGCGCCGGCGGCCTGGTCACCGTCGGGCTCGACCACACCCTTACCTGGCGCAGCCCCGCCGGCAGCTAGCTCCGCTCAGGAGCGGACGCGCCAGCCGCCGGTGTCGGCGTGGACCCCGCCTGCCTCCAGCAGCTCCTCGACATCGCCGGCCTCCAACGGCTTCGCGAAGTGGTAACCCTGCCCGAAGGTGCAGCCGAGCTCGCGCAGCGCGGCGAGCTGCGAGGCGGTCTCGACGCCCTCGGCGACGGTCTCCAGGTTGAGGGCCTGGCCGAGCCGCATGATCGCCCGTGCCAGCGCCGCGTCCTCGAAGTTCCCGTCCACCCGTTCGGTGAACGACTTGTCGATCTTCAGCAGGTGGACGGGAAAGCGGTGCAGGTAGCTGAGCGACGAGTACCCGGTCCCGAAGTCGTCCACCGCCACGCGCAGCCCGTAGGCGGTGAGGGCCCGCAGCTTGGCCGCCATCGCCTCCACGTCCCGGACCAGCACGCTCTCGGTGATCTCCAGCACCAGCAACCGTGGGTCGAGGCCGCATTCGTCGACCACCCGCTTGATGTCGTCGACCACCTCGGGCTCCTGGAGCTGGCGGGCGGAGACGTTCACGCTCATCCGCAGCGGTCGCGCCGGGAACCGGGCCTGCCATGCCACCGCCTGGCGGCACGCCTGGCGCAGCACGAAGCGCCCGATGGGCACGATCTGCCCGCTGGCCTCGGCCGCGGGGATGAAGTCCAGCGGCGTCACCCACCCGCGCTCGGGGTGACGCCAGCGCAGCAGCGCCTCCAGCGCCACGAGCCGGCCGCTGGCAAGCTCCAGGATCGGCTGGTAGCGGAGCGCGAACTGGCCCTCCTCGATCCCCCGCTGCAGGTCGGCCTCGAGCGCGAGCCGGCCGACGGCCGCCTCGTGGAGCGCCGGCTCGAAGATCTGGTAGCCGCCCCGGCTCTGCGCCTTGGCGGCGTACATCGCCATGTCGGCGTCGCGCAGCAGCTCGTCGGCCGGCTGCCCGGTCTGCGCCGCCAGCGCCACGCCGATGCTGGCCCGGACGAACAGCTCCCTGCCGTCGAGCTGGTAGGGCGACGCCAGCGCCTCGATGAGCCGTTCGGCCACCTGCATCGCCTCGTCGGCGGCGGCGGGGTCGTCCAGCAGGACGGCGAACTCGTCCCCGCCCAGCCGAGCGGTGGTGTCGGACGCCCGCAGGCGGCTGCGCAGGCGCTCGGCGACCAGCACCAGCAGCCGGTCGCCGGCGGCATGGCCGAGGGAGTCGTTCACCACCTTGAAGTCGTCCAGGTCCAGGAGGAGGACGGCCACGGGATGCTGGTTCCGGTTCCGGCGGGCCAGCGCGTGCTCGAGGCGGTCGCGGAACAGCGCGCGGTTGGCCAGCCCGGTCAGCCGGTCGTGGAATGCCTGATGCTCGAGCTCCCGCTCCAGCTCCCGGCGCTCGGTCACGTCGCGCAGGGTGGCGACGATGCCCCGGACGGCGTCGTCGTCGAGCAGGCTCGCGTTGACCACCTCGAACTGCCGCCAGGACCCGTCCCGGTGGCGCACCCGCCATTCCACGGTGGCGGTGCTCTCGCCCTCACGGCCTCGCGCTCCGCCAGGCGAGTGCCGGCCGTCCATCTCCGCGTAGAAGGCGCGGGCGTAGGCGACCTCCTCCGGATGGACGAGGTCGGCCAGCTCGACGCCGAGCAGCTCGGCGGGATCCCAGCCGAGCACCCGCTGCACCGGCGGGGTCACGTAGGAGACGACCGTGTCGGCGCCCAGCACCATGGTCACGTCGGAGGCGTTCTGCACCAGCGAGCGGAAGCGCGCCTCGCTCTCCTGGCGTTGCAGGTTCCTGGCGAGCACCGCGCTCTCCAGCGAGAGGGTGAGCTGGGAGCCGAGCGTGTCCAGGGCGTCGCGGAGGTCGGCCGGGAGGGGTTGGACGCTGGCCACCGCCAGCGCCCCCCGCAGGCCGGTCTGGACCACCAGCGGGTCGAGCAGCAGGGCGCCGCAGGTCCCCGCCGGGTCCAGCTCCGCGGCCAGCTCGGGCGCCTCGTCGGGCCCCAGCTCCACGGTCTGCCGCCCGCGCAGGCGGTCGACCGCCCCTGCCGGGAGCCGGTGGCCACCGGCGCCGTCGACCTCCGGGACAGCCGCGCCCTCCACGGCCGTCACGCGGAACCCGTCCTCGCCGTCGTAGTGAAGGACCGCGGCGCGGGCCGGGACGCCGGCGAGCAGGGTGCGGACCCCGGCCAGCATCCTGGTCTCGCTGTCCGCCAGGGAGGTGGCGGTGACCAGGTCGGCGCCGGCCTCCCGCAGCACCCGCTCGCGCCGGACCGCCTGCTCCTGGACCCGGAAGAGGCCGGCGAGGCGGGCGACCACGAGCAGCAGCACCGCCACCCAGCCGGCCACGATCAGGGGGATGTCGGTCGGCCCGCCGCCGGCCGACTGCACCGCCAGCACCGCCGGCGGCATCATCGCCGCGCACGCCAGCAGCCCCAGCCGGCCGCGCCGGAAGGTTGCGGCAGGGGCGGCGCTCGGCTCGGTCAGCCGCCGCATCGACGGGTGCAGGGCGGCGGCGCCCCACAGCAGGTGCACCAGCAGCCAGCCGCCGTCCAGCGGGCCGCCCGCCTGGTAGGTCCCCCTGAGCTGCAACGCTACGTAGATGCTGTCGCTGGCCAGGGTGCCGAGCAGGGCGGCGCCCACCAGGCGGAACGCCGCCGTCCTGCCGCCGCCGCCGGTCGCCAGCCGGGCGGCGACCGCCGCGACCGTCAGGTCCACCACCGGGTAGGCGGCCGAGGTCACCTGGCCGGCGACCGCCAGGTCGGGGTTGCCGACGAACGGGGCGATCAGGAAGACCCACGACACCACGGCGGCGCCCGTCGCCACGATCAGCGCGTCGATCAGCCCGGCCCGGTCGCCGCCCCGGCTGCGCCGGCGGACCACCAGCAGCAGCCCCGCCACCACGAACGGGTAGCTGCCCAGGTAGAAGGCGTCGGCGACGGTCGGGACGCGGTTGACGTGGAGGATGTGCTGCAGCGTGAAGAACAGCACGTCGGCGACCACGTAGCAGAGGCGGCCAGCGGCCAGCAGGTACCACACCAGCGGGCTGGCGGGGCGGTGGCGGCGGACGCCGACCAGGATCGCCGCCACCGCCGACAGGCCGACCAGGGTGTAGACGACGACCCTGACGGCGGCCGTCGGCAGCGGTGTCAGCGCAGGCAGGAAGAAGTAGCCGGCCGCAAGCAGCCCGCCACCGGCCAGGTAGGCCAGCCAGGCACGACGCATGTCTGCCTGATCGTCGCTGGCCGGGCTGCGCGCATGGCCCAAAATGACTATTTTGGCGGCCGGCCGACGACCAGCCCGGGCCGTCCGGGCGGTGGCTCAGGCCCCCTTGAACCTCGGCGGGCGCTTCTCGAGGAAGGCGGTGACCCCTTCCAGGTGGTCGCTGCTCTGGCCGGCCGCCGCCTGCGCCTTTGCCTCGCCGGCGAGGGCCTCGGCGAGGTCGACCCCCAGGTGGTCGCGGAGCAGCGCCTTGGTCCGGGCGAACGCCAGCGTGGGCCCGGCGGCCAGGGCCGCGACCGTCTCGGCGGCGTGCCGCTCCAGGTCCTCGGCCGGCCACACCCGGTTGACGAGGCCGAACTGGAGGGCCTGGTCGGCCTCGACCCAGTCGCCGAGCAGGGCGATCTCCATCGCCCTCGACAGGCCGACCAGCCGTGGCAGGCTCCAGGTCGAGCCGGCGTCGGGGATCAGGGCGATGCCGGAGAAGGCCAGCCGGAAGCGCGCCGACGAGCTGGCCAGGCGAAGGTCGCAGGCGAGCGCGAGCGACACGCCGGCACCGGCCGCCACGCCGTTGAGCACCGCAACGGTCGGCTTGGGCATCTCGGCGAGCAGCCGGCAGATCGGCGCGTAGTGGCGCTCCAGCTCGCCGGCGAAGTCCGGCGTCCTGCCCTCCCGGTAGGGTCCCTCCAGCTCGCGCAGGTCCTGGCCGACGCAGAAGGCGCGGCCGCTGCCGGTCAGCGCCACGGCCCGGACGGCGTCGTCGTCGGCGGCCTCGCGGAGGGCGCCGACCAGGGCGTCCTTGGTGGCGGAGTCGAGCGCGTTGAGCGCCTCCGGCCGGTTCAGGGTGATCCAGGTCGCGGCCCCGTCCCGGCGGACCTCCGCGCCGCTCACGACGGCTGCCCGCGGTCGTCGACGACGACTGCGGTGTACATGCTCACCAGGCCCTTGGCGAAGGTCATGAGCTGCTTGGCGGCCTCGGCAGCCTCCGGGCTGGCGAACGCCGCCCGCATCGCCGCCGCGTCGTCGTAGTACATCTCGGTGACGAGGTACCAGGGGGTCTCGCCACGGGGGGCGCCGGTGACCCTGGTCACCTCGGTGCGGCGCAGGCCGGGGGTCTTGGCGTTCAGCGGCAGGTGGACGTCGAAGTAGGCGCGGTCGAAGGCCTCGGGGTCGTCGGGCTTGGTGAACATGGCGACGAGCTTGACCATGCGCTGGCTCCCTTGTCAGCCGGTGATGATCGGCAAGCCTACCGGAGCGGCGTCGGGCCGAACGGGGTCACTCGCCGCCGCCGCCGAAGTCCCCGCCACCGAAGTCGCCGCCGCCCCAGTCGCCGCCGCCACCCCAGTCGCCGCCGCCCCAGTCGCCGCCGGCGTCGCCCGCGTCCCCGCCGCCGTCCCCTTCTCCGCCGCCGTCCCCGCCGCCGCCGTCGCCGCCGTCCCCGCCGACGTAGACCGGATAGCCCCCCCAGCCACCGAGGGCGCTGCCGAGCAGGAAGCCGGTGAACAGCCCGCCCATGCCGCCGAAGCCACCGAAGTAGCCGCCGAACCACGGCGCGTAGTAGCCGGGCGCGTTGTAGTAGGGGACGCGCCCGCCCGCGCCGGTCAGCACCTGGCGGGACTCCGGTTCGACGCCGTCGCGGACCCGTTGGGCGTCGGCGGCGCAGGCCGGCACCGTCCGCGGGATGCCGCCGGGTGGCGTCCACTCGACGTCCTCCGTCGACGGCCCGTGGCGCGGGTCGAAGAAGCACGGCGGGCGGCGCTCCGGCGGCGGCCTGCCCTCCAGCAGCGCGCGGGCCGAGGTCATCGAGAAGCGTCCGGCCTCCAGCGCCGCGCTCATCCCGGCCAGGTCCTGCGGGCGCGCGGCCCGGTCCAGGATCCGGGCCGCCCGCTGGTAGGCGTCGACCGCCTCGGCGTGGTGGCGGACCGCCTCCGGGTCCACGCCCGGCATGCTGGTGTCGATGTCCAGCGCGCGGATGTCCTCGCCGAGCGCGATCAGGTCCTCCTGGGCCACGGTCTTGACCTCCGCCAGCTCCCGCGCCCGCTCGCGGCGGCGCCGCCTGGCCCCGAACACCAGCGCGCCCCCGCCGACCAGCAGCAGCGTGACCACCGCGACCCCGGCGATGGTGCCGCCGGCCCCGCCCCTGCCGCCGCCGGTGCCGCCGCTGCCGACGGTGTCCACCTGGCCGCCCTGCGCCGCGCCGCCCGGCTGCGGCTGGCCCCCTTCACGGGCCGCCGTGGCCACCCCGTCCACCCACTGCAGCAGGGCCGCCGACGCGCTGCTGCCGTTGTCGCTGAAGGCGGCCGTCCCCAGCGCCGCCGCCCGGCCGTCGGGCAGGGTGCCGCCGACGTCGCCGGCTGCCCACTGGTCCCCGGCGATCACCATGTAGGCCCCCTGCTGGGCGACCTTCTCCGCGATCGCGCGGCCCAGGCGCTCGGTGCTGCCGCCGAACTCCTGGCGCGCCACCACGGGCAGGACCGCGATGAAGATCGGGGTGCCGGCCTCGTCCACGCTGCCCCGCAACCGGCCCGCGTCCTGCTCGGAGACGATCGTGGTGGCCCCCTGGTCCACGTACACGTGGTCGCCGCGCAGCCCCGCGGCGGCGGCGTCCACGTACCCGGCGGCGGCCGCCGGGACCGCCAGCAGCACGAGCGCGGCAAGGGTCAGGGCGGCAAGCCGCCACCAGGCCGTGCGGCTACCGCTCGCCGGCCGACTGGTCGACATCGGGGTCCTCCTGGATCGTGATGGTGCCCGCCTCGGATTCCTGCTCACCTATGATGGCACCGCCGCTGTCCAGGATCCCGGTGTCGGCGTAGGAGACGGGCACGTGCCCGTACCCGCCGCCGAAGGTGTTGAGGCCGCCGACGTAGCCGTCGTCGAGCGCCTTGCCGAGCGGGAACCCGCCGACCAGGTCGGCCGCCGCGCCGCCGAAGTAGCCGCCGAACCAGGACTCGAAGTGGGGTGGCGCCTCGTAGAAGGGGATCGTGCGCCCGCCCGCGCGAACCCGGCGCGGCGGCGGCTGGATGCCGGCGGCGATCGCCTGCATGCACGCCGAGCAGGCCGGCACCGGCCGGGGCGGACCGGTCGGGGGCTCCCAGCCGACGTCGTCGACCGAGGTCCCATGCCGGGTGTCGAAGAAGCAGGGCGGCCGCCGGCGGGGCGGGTCGCCCCCCTCGAACATCGCCCTGGCGGCGTCCATCGCGAACCGGCCGGACTCCAGCGCCGAGCTCACCGGGGCCATGTCCTCCACGGTGGTCGCCCGCTCGAACGCCTCGCTGGCGCGCTCGAGCTGCTCGTAGGCGCGGCTGTACTGGTCGACCGCCCGAGGATGCTCCGCCTCCACCGCGCGCAGGTCGACGTCCAGGTCGCGCAGGTCGTCACTGAGCGCGCGGAGGTCCTGCTCGACGACCGCCCGCACCTCGGCGACCTCCTGGCCCAGGCGGAGCCCGCGCCGTGCCCCGAGATGCCTTGCGGCGATGCTCGCGAACACGGCCAGGGCGGCGATCAGGGCGAAGACCAGCACCAACTGCAGCGCCGTCTCGCGCGCGGCCGCGTCCTGGCCGGAAGCCGGCTGCGGCGGCGCCGCCGTGGTGGCCGGCACGCCCGCGGCCCGGTCGACCCGTCCGACGAAGTCGAGCACCGCCGCCCGCAGGTCGCCGCGGTGCGCCCGGAACGCGGACCCGGCCAGCCCCGCCGCCTCGCCCTGGCCGAGCGTGTCGCTGCCGGCTCCCTGCCGGCCGCCGGCCACCACCAGGTAGGTGCCCGGACGGCCGAGCGAGCCGGCGACCATGGCCGCCAGCTTCCCGGCGCTGCCGCCCGCCTCGGCGAGGGCCTGGCGCGGCAGCACGGCGACGAACACCGGCGTGCCCGTCCGCGCGATCCTGGCCCGCACCTGCCCGGCGGCCGCCGGCGCCAGCGTCGGCCTGGCCGACGGGTGGACGTAGAGCGGGTCGTCACGGAGGCTGCCGGTGGTGCGGTCCACCCACGGCCCGGCCACGGCCGGCAGCGCCGTCACGGCGACCACGGCCAGGGCGCCCGCCAGCGCCACCACCGCCCGCCGTCCCATGCGCCGCCGCCCGGCTTCCGGCATCCTCCACCTCCCAGGTCCATTCTCCCGCTTCCCGCCGTGGTGGGAAATGCCTCCCGATGTGCCCGACCCAGTCGGCGGGAGTCATGGGCACGCCCGGCAGGCTGACCCTCACTCGGCGAAGCGGGACAGGCCGCCGCTGCGGCGGACCGCGACCAGCATGCGGCGGAAGAACCACAGCGCGGCGATCGCGTAGGCGAGGTCGAGGACGGCGGCCGCGACCAGCGAGGTCCAGTCGACGCCGTTGCCGGCGATCACCGTTCGCATGCCCTCGAACACGTGGCTGGCCGGGACCGCGGCGGCCACCGCCTGCATCGGGCCCGGGAGGACGTCGACGGGGTAGAACACGGCCGCGAACGGCTGGAACGCGAACGACAGCGCCCAGGCGATCACCTCGGCGGAGTGCCCGAAGCGGAGCACCACGCCGACGGTGAAGATGCCGAGCGCCCAGCCCATCACCAGCAGCAGGAACATGAACGGCACCAGCGCCGGCCCGAGGCTGAACAGGCCGAACCCGTAGAGCAGGAAGGCGATGGCGGCCATGATCGCGGTGCTGGCGACCAGCTTGGCGAAGCCGAAGGCGACCATGCCGACCAGGTACTCGCCGGGCGTGAGCGGCGAGGCGAAGACGTTGAGGAGGTTGCGGCTCCACACGTCCTCCAGGAAGGCCATCGACACCTCGGACTGGGAGCGGAACAGCACCTGCCACAGCAGCACCCCGCCGAGCAGCGCGGCGATCACCGCGGGCACCCGCCTGCCCTGCAGGAACACCGAGACGTAGCCCCAGATCAGCAGCTCGACAAGGGGCCAGTAGACGACCTCGAAGACCCGGACGATGCTGCGACGCAGCGCGTACAGGTCGCGCAGGACCACCGCCAGCACGCGCTGGCGGCTGGCCGCCGAGGCGAGCAGCGCGCTCATCCGCGGGCCACCCGCAGGAAGACCGCCTCCAGGTCGTCGACGCCGTAGCGGTCGGCCAGCTCGGGCGCCGAGCCGGTGGCCACGACCCTGCCGGCGGCCATGAAGTGGATGCGGTCGCACATGCGCTCGATCTCGCGCATGTTGTGGGAGGTGATCAGCATCGCCCTGCCGCTGTCGCGGGCCAGGCCCAGCAGCAGCGCCCGGACCCGGTCGCCGACGTCGGGGTCCAGGCTGGCGGTCGGCTCGTCGAGCACCAGCAGGTCAGGCTCGTTGACGAGCGCCTTGGCGAGCTGCACCCGGGTCTGCTGCCCGGACGAGAGCAGGCGCAGCGGCCGTCGCCGCAGCTCGTCCAGGTCGAGCTGGGCGAGCAGCGTGGCCACCCGCCCCGGCACGTCGCGCACGCCGTACAGGTGGGCGAAGACGCGCAGGACCTCCTCGACGGTGAGCACCCCGGGCAGGTGGACGTACCCGGCGGCGAAGTTGAGCCGGCCGAGCAGCGCCGTCCGGTCGCCGTCGAGCCGCTCGCCGAACAGCCGGACCTCGCCGGCGTCGGGGGTGACCAGCCCGAGGACCATGTGCAGGGTGGTGGTCTTGCCGGCGCCGTTGGGACCGAGCAGGCCGACGACCTCGCCCGGACCGACCCGGAAGCTGACGCCGTCCACGGCGGTGACCGCCCCGAAGCGTTTGGTGACGTCGCGGACGTCGAGGATCGACATACCGCCGATTCTCGGCCGCGACCGGGAGGCACGCACCCCAATTAGGTCAGAGGCGGTCGACCTTGGCGGCCAGGATGAAGTCGTTGTCGGTCAGGCCGCCGGCGGCGTGGGTGGTGAGGGTGACCGCGACCCGGCCCCAGCCCAGCTCCAGGTCGGGGTGGTGGCCCTCGGACTCGGCCAGCAGGGCCAGCTTGGCGGTGAAGCCGAAGGCGTCGCGGAAGTTGCGGAACGAGAGCTCGCGCCGCAGCCGCAGGACGCCGTCGCGGCTCCACGCCGGGTCGAGCTGGGCCTGCAGCTCGGCGGCCCTGGCCTCCTCGATCGGCGGGGTGCCCGGCACGCACGCCTCGCATCTGCGCTTGGCCAGCTCGACCTCGGTCATGGTTGCATCCTCCCTCCGCCGCGGCCGCGCGCACAAGGACCGGAATTCGCTGGCGGGCGGTTGCGGGCGGCTGCGACACTGGCGTCCATGAGCGACGTCCTCCGCGCCTGCGGACTGGTGAAGGCCTACCGCCGCGGTCGGGCCGTCGACGGCGTCGACCTCACCGTGCGCCGGGGCGAGCGCGTGGCGCTCCTCGGGCCCAACGGCGCCGGCAAGACCACCACCCTGTTGATGTGCCTGGGGGTGGTCGAGCCGGACGCCGGCACGGTCGAGATCGCCGGCCACCGGCTGCCCAAGGGCCGCAGCGCGGCCATGGCCAACGTCGGCTTCGCGGCCGGCTACCTGCCGCTGCCCGAGCGCCTGCGGGTCCGCGAGTATCTGCGCATGTTCGGGCAGCTCTACGGGCTGGCCGACCCGGAGGGGCAGGCGGTCAAGGGCCTGGAGCGCTTCGGCATCGCCCGGCTCGCCCAGGCCATGGGCACCGAGCTCTCCTCGGGCCAGAAGACCCTGATCGGCATCGTCAAGGCGACCATGCACGACCCCGAGCTGCTGGTGCTGGACGAGCCGACCGCCTCGCTCGACCCCGACGTCGCCATGCGGGTCCGCACCGGGCTGGCCGGCATCTGCCAGGAGCATGGCACCGCCCTGCTGGTCACCAGCCACAACATGGTCGAGGTCGAGCGCATCGCCGAGCGGGTGGTGTTCCTGTCCGACGGCCGGGTGGTCGCCGACGGCCCGCCCGTCGAGGTCGCGGCCCGCTTCGGCCGCGAGGACCTCGAGGAGGTCTTCCTGCACCTGGCGGCGGGCCGGCAGGCGCCCGAGCACGTCGAGGGCGCACGGCCATGACCACCGGCCAGGCGCTGCGCGTGCCGGCCGGCCGGGCGCGCTGGCTGCGGATCTCGGCGGTCGGCCGCCGCCACGCCTACGTGTTGCGCCGCAGCCCGCACCGGCTGTTCGACGTGACCGTCTGGCCGATCGTGGACACGGTGCTGTTCGGCTCGCTCGGGGTGTTCTTCGCCCGCCAGGGCGGGCCGTCCAGCACCGCCCAGGCCGGGGTCGCCTACCTGCTTTCCGGCATCGTGCTGTGGCACGTGGTCTACCAGGCACAGATCGCGGTCTCGACCGGCTTCATGGAGGAGACCTGGTCGCGCAACCTGCTCAGCCTCATGGTCACGCCGCTGAAGGAGCTGGAGCTGGTCGCGGGGATCGCCGCCTTCGGGCTGATCAAGCTGGTCATGGGCGTCGGTGTGGTGGCGCTGGCGGCGCTGGCGTTGTACGCCTTCGACGTGACCGCCCTGGGGCTCGGGCTGCTGCCGGTGGTGGGCGTCCTGCTGCTGGGCGGCTGGGCGATCGCGCTGGTGGTGATCGGCCTGATGCTGCGCTACGGCAACGGGGCGGAGGCGCTCGCGTGGGGGATCATGTTCGTGGTGATGCCGCTCGGCGGCGTCTTCTACCCGGTCGAGGCGCTGCCCGCGGCGGCGCGGCCGCTCTCCGAGCTACTGCCGACCACCCACGCCTTCGCCGCCGGCCGCGCGCTGGTCGACGGCGGCCCGATGCCCTGGGGCGAGCTGGGCCTGGCCGCGGCGGGCACCCTGGTGGGGACCCTCGCCGCCCTCGCCTTCCTGGCGCGGATGCTGCGCCTGTTCCGCCGTCGCGGGTACGTGACCCGCTACAGCTAACTTAGCTGGCTTGCCGGCCGCCGCCGAACAGGCGGCGGAAGAACGCCGCGACGGCCTGGAAGAAGGCCCGCAGGCGACCCTTCACCACGGTGCCGGCCAGGCTGCCGGCGTCGATGTGGCGGGACGCCTGGGGCGGCGCGGCGGGGGCAGGGTTGGTGTGGATCGGCGCCGCCCCGGGGGTCACCGTGGCGGCGGGGGTCTCGACCGCCGAGGCGCCGGCGGCGGGCGCCTCGGCGGCCGGCGCCCCTTCCGCCTCCAGCGTGGCGCGCAGGCAGTCGGCGAACTCGCCGAACAGGCGGGTGGCCACGTCGTTGATGGCGCCGCCCCGGCCGAAGGAGGCGACCCGGCCGGTGAGCTGGACGTCGCTGACGACGGACATGCGGGTGCGGGCGTCGCCGAGCGGCTCCAGCCGGGTCTCGACGCTGGCCCTGGCGGTGCCGGCTCCCTTGGTGTCCTTGCCGCTGGCGGCCAGGCGGGCGCTGCGGCCGGCCTCGTCGACCTCCTCGATGACGACCTTGCCCGTGTAGGACATCCGCATCGGGCCGAGCTTGACCGCCACCGTGCCCTCGTAGGTCCGCTCGTCGACGACGCCGGTCAGGGCCGCGCCCGGCATGCAGGGCGCGACCCGTGGGATGTCGTTGACCAGCGCCCAGACGCGGTCCACGGGCGCGTCGACCTCGAGCACGTTCTCGATCCTCATGGGTGCCTCCTCAGGGGTTCCGCCCAGCGAGGAGCAGCCGGCCGACCCGTTGCAGGTCGGCCTCGACGTCGACGTCGGCGTCGCTGCCGAGGCCGCCGACCTCCACCGCGTGGACCCACTCCGGGTGCGCGGCGAGCAGGTCGCGGGCGCCGGCGTCCCCGGAGAGCCGCAGCAGCTCCGGCAGCAGCCGGTGGTCGAACAGCTTGGGATGGCCCGGCCGGCCGCCGTAGGCGGCGGTCACCACCGGGCCGGCGCCGCCGCTCCAGGCCTCGACGAGGCGGGCGATCGACCTGCCGGAGACCAGCGGCTGGTCGCCGAGCAGCACCACCGAGGCCCGGTGGTCTCGCGCCGGTGCCGCGGTCAGGGCGCTGGCCAGCACGTGCCCCATGCCCAGCGCCCAGTCCCGGACGACCAGCGGCACCGCCCGGCCGAGGTCGACCCGGGCCCGCACCTCGGCGGCGTGGGCGCCGAGGGCCACCACCACGCCGTCCACCGGGGCGTCCTCGAGCGCGCGCAGGACGTGCTCCAGCAACGGCCGGCCGTCGAGCTCGGCGAGCTGCTTGGGGCGGCCCATGCGGCTCGACCCGCCGGCGGCCAGCACCAGCCCGAGCACGGGCCCGTCGCCGACCCTGGCGCCGGCCACCGCTACACCTGGCCCCGTTCCTTGATCGAGTGGACCGTCGCCGCCTGCTGCGAGAGCCGCCCCCCGGACCGGCCGTGGCGGGCCGCGATCACCTCGGCCAGGATCGACACGGCGGTCTCCTCCGGGCTCTTGGCGCCGATGTCGAGCCCGATCGGCCCGGAGATGCGCGCGATGTCGGCGTCGCCGAAGCCGGCCTCGCGCAGCCGCTCCAGACGCTCGGCGTGGGCCCGGCGGCTGCCCATCGCGCCGATGTAGGCGACCGGGCTGCGCAGCAGGGCCGCCAGGGTCGGGTCGTCGAAGCGCGGCTCGTGGGTGAGCACGGCCGCGTAGGTCGCGTCGTCCGGGGGGTTGGCCTCCAGGTGCTCCTGCGGCCAGGCGACCACCACCTCGTCGGCGTCGGGGATCCGCTCGGTGGTGGCGAAGCGCTCGCGGGCGTCGACGACGGTGACCTTGAAGCCGGTGAAGCGCGCAAGGCGGGCGAGCGCCTCGGCGAAGTCGACCGCGCCCACGATCAGCAGCCGCGGCTGTGGCGCGTAGACGTCGAAGAAGAGCTGGCGCCCGGCGACCTCGCGGACGGCCGCCTCCTCGGCGGGCAGCAGCTCCCTCGCGAGCTTCGCGGCCTCGGCGTCGAGGGTCGGGTCGCCGAGCGAGCCCTCGGCGCCTCCCGGGGTCACCAGCAGCTTGGCGCCGATCCCTGGGCCGGCCACCACCGTCACCAGCGCCCCGCGTCGGTCGGACCGGACCAGGTCGCGGACCGCGTCCCATTTCACCGGGGCACCCCCCTGGGGTTCCCCGGACCCCTCCGTCCCGAGGTCGCCCACGTCAGGGAAGGGGCTCGACGAACACGTCGATGACCCCGCCGCAGGCGAGGCCGACGTCCCAGACCATCTCGTCGGTGATACCGAAGGTGACCACCTTGGCCGGCTCGCCGGCGAGGACCCGGCCGGCCTCCTCGAGCACCGCGCCCTCGACGCAGCCGCCGGAGACGCTGCCCACCCAGCGGCCGTCGTCGCTGACCGCCATCTTGGCGCCCGGTGGGCGCGGTGCCGACCCCTTGACCTTGGTCACGGTGGCCAGCGCGACCCGGTGTCCCTCGGCCCGCCAGCCCTCGATCGCGTCGAGAACGTCCCGCATGCGCCACCTCCAGATGGTCCCGGCGCCAAGCATAGCCCCCGGTGGAAAATCAGCCCGTTTTCCAGCGGTCGGGCCGATGCTATTGTGCAGCCGTTCAACCACTGTCGGCCAAGCGTTCGGCCGTTTCGGGGAAGCGCACAAAAGGTGCGCCGTCGGATCGATCCGGTCGAAGAGGACGGAGGTGGCGGCCCTTGAGGCGCATCGCTTGCACCGTGAACGGGGTCCGACGCGAGGCCGAGGTCGAGCCTCGCTTGCTCCTCGTCTATTTCCTCCGGGAGACCCTGGGGCTCACCGGCACCAACGTCGGCTGCGACACGACCTCCTGCGGCGCGTGTACCGTCCTGCTCAACGGGAAATCGGTCAAGTCGTGCAACGTCCTCGCTGTCCAGGCCGACGGGGCCGAGATCACCACCATCGAGGGGCTGGCCGGCGGCGACGGCCAACTCCATCCCTTGCAGGAGGCCTTCCGCCAGCACCACGGCCTGCAGTGCGGCTACTGCACGCCCGGCATGATCATGGCCGGCCTCGGTCTGATCCAGAGCGGCGCCGGCATGAGCGACGCGGAGGTCCGCCTGGGCCTGGAGGGCAACCTCTGCCGCTGCACCGGCTACCAGAACATCGTCACGGCGATCCAGGACGCGGCCGGCAAGATGCAGGCCGCCCCCGCGGGCGTTCAGGGAGGCTCCGAATGACGCAGGTAGCCGAGCCTGAGGCCAAGCGCTGGGTCGGTGGCGGCATCCTCCGCAAGGAGGACCCCGAGCTGCTGACCGGTCAGGGCCGCTACGTCGACGACCTCGTGCTGCCGGGCATGCAGTGGATGGCGTTCGCCCGCAGCCCGGTCGCCCACGCCAACCTGACCAGCGTCGACGTCTCGGCGGCGCAGGGCATGCCGGGGGTGACGGCCGTGTTCACCGGCCAGGACCTGGCGGGCGACTGGGCGGCCGGCATGCCGTGCGCCTGGCCGATCGGCGACCGGGTCATGCCGGATGAGCCCACCGCCGACGCCCGCATCCCCGACCACTGGCCGGTGGCCAAGGACCGGGTCCGCTACCAGGGCGAGATCGTCGCGGTGGTGGTCGCCGACAGCCGTGAGCACGCCGCCGACGCGGTCTCGGAGGTGCAGGTCGACTACGAGGAGCTGCCGGTCATCACCGACATGGAGGCGGCCCTGCGCGACGACGCCCCGGTCATCCACGAGGCGTTCGGCTCCAACCGGGCCTATACCTGGACGCTGGCCAACGGCGAGGTCGACCGGGTGTTCGACGACGCGCCGGTGGTGGTCAAGGAGCGCTACTACCACCCGCGGCTGATCCCCAACGCGATCGAGCCGCGCGGGGTGGTGGTGCAGCCGATCCCTTCCCAGGGCGAGGTCACCATCTGGTCGGCCACCCAGATCCCGCACATCCTCAAGACCCTGATGGCCCTGGTCATGAACATCCACGAGGCCAAGATCCGGGTGATCGCGCCCGACGTGGGCGGCGGCTTCGGCTCCAAGCTCAACTTCTACGCCGAGGAGGCGGCCGCGGTGGCCGTCGCCCGGCGGCTCGGCGTGCCGGTCAAGTGGATCGAGGAGCGCAGCGAGGCCTACCTCGCCACCATCCACGGCCGCGACGTGATCCAGGACATGGAGGTGGCCGCCACCGAGGAGGGCAAGCTGCTCGGCGCGCGCGTCAAGCTGCACGCCGACTTCGGCGCCTACCTGCAGCTCGTCACCCCCGGCATCCCGCTGCTCGGCGCCTTCCTGTACCACGGCGTCTACGACTGCCAGGCCTACAAGTTCGAGTGCACCGGGGTGTTCACCAACAAGACGCCGACCGACGCCTACCGCGGCGCCGGCCGGCCGGAGGCGACCTACGCGATCGAGCGGATCATGGACGCGCTCGCCCGTCGGGTCGGCAAGGACCCGGCCGAGATCCGCGAGCTGAACTTCATCCCGCCGTTCAGCGAGCCCCGCGAGGTCGCCAGCGGCCTGCAGTTCGACTCCGGCAACTACCAGGCCACCCTGGACAAGGCCAAGGAGCTGGTCGGCTACGACGAGCTGCGCCGCGAGCAGCAGGCCTCCGGCGGGCGCCGCGACGGCAAGCTGCTCGGCGTCGGCATCTCGACCTACATCGAGATCTGCGGCCTGGCCCCGTCGCAGGTGCTGGCGGCGCTGAAGTACGGGGCCGGCGGCTGGGACGCCGCCACCATCCGCTGCCACCCGACCGGCAAGGTCACCGTGGTGACCGGCACCTCGCCCCACGGGCAGGGCCACGTCACCACCTGGTCGCAGATCGCCGCCGACGCCCTCGGGGTGGACCCCGACGACATCGAGGTGCTCCACGGCGACACCGCGATCTCGCCGATCGGCATGGACACCTACGGCAGCCGCAGCCTGGCGGTTGGCGGCACGGCGCTGTACAAGGCCGCCGAGAAGATCCGGGCCAAGGCGCGCACCATCGCCGCCCACGAGCTCGAGGTCGCCGAGGAGGACCTCGACTGGAAGGACGGCAAGTTCCAGGTCGCCGGCGCGCCCGACAAGGCCAAGACGATCCCGGAGATCGCCTTCTCCGCCTGGACCGCCCACGCGCTCCCGGCCGACGTGGAGCCCGGCCTGTTCGCCAGCGCCGTCTACGACCCGCCGAACTTCACCTTCCCGGCCGGCGCCCACATCTGCGTCGTCGAGGTCGACCCCGACACCGGCCTGACCCGGATCGTGAAGTACGTGGCGGTCGACGACTGCGGCAACATCATCAACCCGATGATCGTCGACGGCCAGGTGCACGGGGGCGTCGCCCAGGGCATCGCCGAAGCGATGTACGAGGAGGCCATCTACGACGAGAACGGCACCCTGCTGACCGGCAACATGTTGAGCTACCGGGTCCCGTCCGCGGCGGAGCTGCCCACCTTCACGCTGGACCGGACCGTGACCCCGTCGCCCACCAACCCGATGGGGGTCAAGGGCATCGGCGAGGCGGGGACGATCGCCTCCCCGCCGGCGGTCGTGAACGCCGTCGCCGACGCGCTTCGCCCGCTCGGGGTCGAGTTCATCGACCTGCCGGTGAGCGCCGAGCGGGTCTGGCGAGCGATCCAGGCCGCGGAAGGAGGCCAGGGATGATCCCGGCGCCGTTCGAGTACGAGGTGGCCGAGTCGGCCGACCACGCGGTCGCCCTCCTGGGCCAGTACGGCGAGGACGCCAAGCTGCTCGCCGGCGGGCACTCGCTGCTGCCGCTGATGCGGCTGCGGCAGGCCGCCCCGTCGGTGCTGGTCGACATCGGCCGGCTGCGTGACCTCAGCTACGTGCGCGACGCCGGCGACCACCTGGCCGTCGGCGCCCTCACCACCCACGACGAGCTGCACGGCAACGAGCTGCTGCGGAGCGAGTGCGCCATACTGGCGCACACCGCCGGCGAGATCGGCGACCCGCAGGTCCGCCACATGGGCACCATCGGCGGCTCGGTGGCGCACGCCGACCCGGCCTCCGACCTGCCGACCGTGCTGCTGGCGCTGGACGCCGAGCTGGTCGTGCACGGCCCCAGCGGCGACCGGACGGTCCCGGCTGGCAGCTTCTGGAAGTTCATCTTCGAGTCCGACCTCGGCCCGCAGGACCTGCTCACCGAGATCCGGGTGCCCAAGACCGGCGGCGCCGGCTGGTCCTACCAGAAGTTCAACCCGAGGGCCCAGGACTGGGCGGTCGTCGGGGTGGCCGCGGTGACGCGCAACGGGGGCACCGCGGTGGCGCTGACCAACATGGGCTCGACGCCCCTGCGCGCCGGCGCGGTCGAGCAGGCGCTCGCCGGTGGGGCCGGTCCCGCCGACGCCGCCGAGCAGGCGCTGGAGGGCACCAGCCCACCCGACGACGCCCTCGCCAGCGCCGACTACCGGCGCCACCTGGCCAAGGTGCTGGTCAGGCGGGCCGTCGAGGAGGCAGGGTCTCGCTGAGCGGTACGCGGGAGGGGAGGGCGCCGGCACCTGGCGCCCTCCCCTTCGCTTCCGTCGACGAGCTGGAGGCCGACCTCGCCGAGCATGCTTACCTGGCCGACCGGGGCCTCGCCACCGCGATCTACCTCGCCCTGCACCTGGACAAGCCGCTGCTGCTGGAGGGCGAGGCCGGGGTCGGCAAGACCGAGGTCGCCAAGGTGCTGGCGGCGCTGCTCGGCCGCGAGCTGGTGCGCCTGCAGTGCTACGAGGGGATCGACGCCAGCCAGGCCCTCTACGAGTGGGACTACTCGCGCCAGCTCATCGCCGTGCGCGCCGCCCAGCTCGGCGAGGGCGAGGCCGACCTGTTCGGGTCGGAGTTCCTGGTCGAGCGGCCGCTGCTGGCGGCGGTCCGGGCCGGCTCCGCCGCCGTCCTGCTGATCGACGAGCTGGACCGGGCCGACGACGAGTTCGAGGCGTTCCTGCTGGAGGTGCTCTCCGAGTTCGCCGTCACCATCCCCGAGATCGGCCGGGTCGCCGCAGACCGCCCCCCGGCGGTCGTGATCACCTCCAACCGCACCCGCGAGCTGCATGACGCGCTCAAGCGCCGCTGCCTGTACCACTGGATCGACCACCCGTCGGTGGAGCGGGAGGTCGAGATCGTGCGCGTGCGCGCCCCGGAGGTGCCGGTGGCCCTGGCCCGCCAGGTCGCCGAGGCGGTCGCGCGGCTGCGCGCGATGGACGTCGCCAAGCGGCCCGGGGTGGCGGAGACCATCGACTGGTCGCAGGCGCTCGCCTTCCTCGGCGCGACCCGGCTGGAGCCGGAGCAGGCGGCCGCCACCCTCGGCGCGCTGCTCAAGGACCACGAGGACCTGGAGCTGGTCCGCAGCCGGCTGAACCAGGTGCTGGGAAGGGAATGAGCGCCGCGGCAGGCGACCCGGGACTGGCGCGGCTGGTCGGGTTCGGGCGGCTGCTGCGGCAGCGGGGGCTGCCGGTCGGCACCGGGCGCATCCTCACCTTCTGCCGGGCGGTGGCCGCGCTGGACCGCCTGGACCGCCGCGGCGTCTACTGGGCCGGGCGGGTCGCCATGGTCGCGCGCAAGGAGGACCTGGCCGCCTACGACGCGGCGTTCGATCACTGGTTCCCATCCGAGCTGAACGACGTCATGGCGGAGATCGCCGGCTGGGTCCCGAGCACGCCGGCTCCACAGGGGATCGAGGTGCTGTTCGACGAGGGCTTCCAGGAGGAGCGCTGGGGGCCCTCGGAGGGGGCCGAGGACGGCGAGACGCCGATCGGGGTGCTGGCCAGCGGCGCCGAGATGCTCCGGGCCAAGTCCTTCGACGAGCTCTCCGAGGCCGAGCGGCTCCAGGCCCACCACACCATCCGCACCCTTGCGGTGCACCTGCCGCACCGGCGCAGCCGCCGCTACAGGCCGTCCCCGTACGGGCGCCGCTTCGACCTGCGCCGCACCCTGCGGGCGTCGCTGCGGACCCAGGGCGAGCCGTTCCGGCGTGCCTGGCGCGCCCGCCGCGTCCGGGCGCGCCCGCTGGTCCTGATCCTGGACGTGTCCGGGTCGATGTCGGCCTACTCCCGGGCGCTCATGCAGTTCGGCTTCGCGGCCATGCGGGCCGGCCGGCGGGTCGAGGTGTTCTGCTTCGGCACCCGGCTGACCCGGGTCACGCGGGCGCTGGCCCGCAGCGAGCCCGACGACGCGCTGCGGGAGGTCGCCGCCACGGTGGTCGACTGGAACGGCGGCACCCGCATCGGCGCCTCCCTCAAGGAGCTGCTCGACCGCTGGTCGCAGCACGTCGCCATGCGTGGCGCGTTGGTGGTGCTCTGCTCCGACGGGCTCGAGCGCGGCGACCCGGCCCTGCTGGCCGCCCAGGTGGCGCGGCTGTCCCGCCTGTCGCACCGGCTGATCTGGGTCAACCCGCTCAAGGGAAGCCCCCGCTACGAGCCGCTTGCCCGCGGCATGGCGGCCGCCATGCCGCACGTCGACGTGTTCGTGGCCGGCCACAACCTCGCCAGCCTCGAAGCCCTCTGCGAGGTGCTGCAGGACGCGCGCTGAGCGCCGCGGTGTACGGTTGTCGGGTGAACGTCACCGTGCTGCTGAGCGAGGAGCCGCTGTCGCTCGACGCCGCCTTCCGGGCCGTCCTGCGGCCGGACTGCGGCGGGACGGCGTTGTTCGTCGGCACCACCCGCAGCCCCAACCAGGGCCGGGACGTCGACGAGCTCGAGTACGAGGCGTACGCCGAGGCGGCCACGCCGGAGCTGGAGCGGATCGGACGGGAGACGGCCGGCCGCCACGGCCTCGGCGCGGTCTACCTGGCCCACCGGGTCGGGGTCGTGCCCGCCGCCGAGCCGAGCGTGATCGTGGCGGCCTCCGCGCCCCACCGGGCCGAGGCGTTCGCCGGCTGCCGGGAGCTGATCGACGAGCTCAAGCGGACCGCGCCGATCTGGAAGAAGGAACGCTGGGTGGGCGGCGGACGCTGGGTCGGCGTCCCCGAGGGCGATGTGTCCCAGATTGGCGGGTAAGACAGAGACGATCCATCTGCGGTTCCCGGGGTAGCCCTGGTTTTGGGGTACGCTGCGGCTTTCGGCGCCGGCCAGGACGGAGGAGGGACGATGCAGGCGGATTGTACCTTCTGTCAGATCGTGTCCGGCGAGCTGCCGGCCGACCTCGTGGACGAGGACGAGCGAACCGTCGCGTTCATGGACATCAACCCCGCCACCCTCGGCCATGTGCTGGTCGCGCCGCGACGGCACGTGGCCGACGTGATGTCGGCGGGGGCGGAGGACTGGCTGGCGGTGGCCGCCACGGCCAGGCGGATGGCCCGCTGGGTGGTCGCCGCCTTCGGCGCGGGCGGGGTGGACCTGGTGCAGGCCAACTCGGACGGGTCGGTCGGCAACCAGACCGTGTTCCACCTCCACGTCCACGTGCTGCCCCGCTACCACGACGACCAGCTCGGCTCCTGGTGGTCGCCGCAGACCGCCGACCCGGCCGAGATCACCCAGGCGGCCCGGCGCCTGGTCGACCACGGGCGCCACGACCCCGAGACGACCCTCGGGCTGGCCTCCACCACGAGCTGACAGCAGGCCGATTACCCGGTTCCTGGCGTTTATCGTAGATACTCCCAGGCCAGTCGGATGTCGACAGACGGGAACCGGACGGGAAAGGAAGACCCCATGGACACAGGCCTGCTCGTCGCCATCCTGATCGTGCTCGCGTTGCTGGTGGTGCTCGCGCTCTTCGCCAGCCGCCGGCGGCGCAGCCGCAAGCTGCGGGAGCGGTTCGGGCCGGAGTACGACCGCACGGTCGCCGAGGCCGGCGACCGCAAGGAAGCCGAGTCGCGGCTCCAGGAGCGGACGGCGCGCCGCCAGGGGCTCGACGTCGTCCCTCTGGACCCGGCCGACCGCGACCGCTACGTCGAGGCCTGGCGGCAGACCCAGGCGCGGTTCGTGGACGAGCCCGCCGAGGCCACCCGGGAGGCCGACCGGCTGATCACCGCGGTGATGCGCCAGCGCGGCTACCCGATCGACGACTTCGAGCAGCGAGCCGCCGACATCTCCGTGGACCACCCGCAGGTCGTCGACGACTACCGCGCCGCCCAGGCGATCGCCTCCGCCAACGAGCGCTCCGAGGCGAGCACCGAGGACCTGCGGCAGGCCCTGGTGCACTATCGCTCCCTGTTCGAGGAGCTGCTCGAAGTGGACCGCGCCGACAACGACCGCCAGCCCTACGATGGCCGCGCCGACCGGCCGACCGAGGAGGCACGATGACCGAACGCTACGGCTACGGCTACCGGTACCGCGACGAGCCCGGCGGCGGCGAGCGGCCGTCGGGACGCGGGGCGGTCGCCGAGCGGCGCGCCGGGCAGGACGATGAGGTCCGTGAGATCGACCTCACCGACGAGGCCGCCGACCGCGAGGAGGCGGCCGCGCAGGAGGCCGACGCCGACGAGCGGGGGGCCGTCGACGACGCCGCCGCCCCCGGCGCCGAGGCCGGCGAGGCGCTGCCCAACGACCGGGAGACGTCCGGTTCCTTCGAGCCGGACCCGACCGGTGCGGCGCCGACCGCCGCCGGGACGTCGATCTTCGACGTCGGCCGGGACGAGGCCGCGCCCGCCGAGCCCGCGGCCGCCGAGGCTGCGACGGCAGAGCCGGCCGCCCCGGCCGCGGCCGCGCTGGACGCCGAGCGCATCCGCAACCGCTTCCTCGACATCCAGGCCGGGTTCGTCGACGAGCCCCGCCAGGCGGTCGAGGAGGCCGGCCGCTTCGTCGAGGAGCTGGCGCAGCAGGTGATCGACGCCCTCCAGGCGCAGCGGGGCCAGCTCCAGGTGCCCGTGGCCGAGGCCTCCACCGAGGACCTCCGCCTGGCCCTGCGGTCCTACCGGCAGTTCGTCGACCGGCTGCTCGGCCTGGCGCTGTAGGACCGGCCGGGTCAGGTGGCCAGCCAAGCGGTGTTCGCCGGCATGCCCGACGAGGGCCTGGCGTTCCTCGAGGACCTGGAGGAGCGCAACACCAAGGAGTTCTTCGACGCCAACAAGCAGGTGTTCCGCGAGCAGGTCCTGGCCCCGTTCGTCGCCCTGCTCGAGGCGGCCAGCGGGCGGCTGCGCCGGAGCGTGCCGGGGCTCGGCCAGCCCAAGGTGTTCCGGATCTACCGCGACCTGCGATTCAGCAAGGACAAGACGCCCTACAAGACGTCGATGCGTGCCTGGATGGCCCATCCGTCGCCGGGCGGCGTCGAGACCGGCTACTACGTCGACGTGGGGCCGAGCGGGATGTACGCCGGCGGCGGCCGCTACCACTGGGCCCGGCCGGAGCTGGAACGGCTGCGGGCGGCGGTCGCCGACCCGGACGCCGGCCAGGAGCTGGCTCGGATCCTGCGCCGGGCCGCCGGCAAGGGCATGGAGACGTGGCTGGACCCGCTGCAGCGGATGCCCAAGCCCTACCCGGCCGACCATCCACGGGCCGAGCTGCTGCGGGCCCGCTCCCTCACCCTCGGCCGCCAGCGCGAGCGCGGGCCGTGGCTGCTCACGGGCGAGCTGCTCGACCACCTGGCCGAGGACTGGCGGGTCCTGGTCCCGGTGAACCGCTGGCTCGAGCGCCTGCCCGAGCCCTGACCGTTAAAGGAGCTCGCGCATTACCAAGACCACGGGAACCCGAAGGCGATCAGGCCGGACGTCACGGTAATGCGCGAGCTCCTTTAGGCCAGGCGGGGAGCGACGAACACGACCAGCACGGCCGGGTCGGGGCCGAGGTTCTTGAGGGCGTGCTTGCACCCGGCCGGGGCCAGGACGGCCTCGTACTGCGCGGCCTCGGTGCTCTCGTCGTCCACCCGCACCAGCACCCGTCCCGCCATCACCAGCAGCACCTTGTCCGAGCCCTCGTGGACGTGGAGGAGCTGCTCCTGGCCCGGGTCCAGGCAGTACAGGTCGGTCAGGGTGCGGTCGGTCTCGAACACCCGGTGCTTGGCCATGCGCCGACCGTCGAACGCGATCAGCTCGGCCAGCCGGCGCCGTTCCATGGCTTGCCCTCCCACCGTCGGAGCAGCTCAAGGCTAGACTGAGCCCTCCGATCGTGCATGGAGGTTCTCGTCCCGATGCTCAAGATCACGCTGGTCAAACCCGAAGCGGTCAGCTCGAGGGCCGACCTGCTCGCCGTGCCGGTGTTCGCCGGCCTCGAGCTGGGCCCCGGCGCCGAGGAGGCGGTCGCCGCCCTGGACGCGCCGGTCACGCCGCTGCTGGAGGCACGCGGCTTCACGGGCAAGGCCGGCGACGCGCTCGCCCTGCCCACCCTCGGCCGCCTGCCCGCCACCACCCTGCTGCTGATTGGGGTGGGGGAGCGCGCCAAGGCCGACGCCGAGGCGCTCCGCCAGGCCGCCGCCGCCATCGTCCGCCATGCCACCGGTGCCCGCAGGGCGGTCACCACCCTGCCGCAGGCATTCCCCGCGGACCCGCCCGCCGCGGTCCGGGCGGTGGCCGAGGGGGCGCTGCTGGCCGCCTACCGCTTCGACAAGTACAAGCGGGCGAAGACCGACGGGTCGCGGCCGCCCGCCGTGCTCGGCGCCCTCGCCCTGGTCCCAGGCGAGGCCAGGCGGGCCGCGCTCACCGGGGCCGTCGCCGCCGGGCAGGCGCGGGCGGCCGCCACCAACCTGGCCCGCGACCTGTCCAACGAGCCGGCCAACGCCATGCACCCCGCGGACCTGGCCGCCGCCGCCCGCAGGCTGCTGGCCGGCAAGGGCGTGACCGTAAAGGTCAAGGACGAGCGCGAGCTGGCCAAGGAGGGCTTCGGCGGCATCGTCGGGGTCGGCCAGGGCGCCGAGCACCCGCCGAGGCTGGTCGAGCTCAGCTACCGGCCGCGGGGCGCCTCCGGCACGGTGGTCCTGGTCGGCAAGGGCATCACCTTCGACTCGGGCGGGCTGTCGCTCAAGCCGGCCGACTCCATGAAGACCATGAAGACCGACATGTCGGGGGCGGCGGCGGTCGTCGGGGCCATGAGCGCCCTGGCCGACCTGGACGTCAGGGTGGCCGTCACCGGCTACCTGGCCGCGGCGGAGAACATGCCGTCGGGCCGGGCGACGCGACCGGGCGACATCCTGACGATGAAGAACGGCAGGACCGTCGAGGTGCTGAACACCGACGCCGAGGGCCGGCTGGTGATGGCGGACGCGCTGGCCCTCGGGGCCTCGGCCAAGCCCGACGCGATCGTGGACGTTGCCACCCTGACCGGCGCCTGCGTGGTCGCGCTCGGCACCCGCTACACCGGCCTGATGGGCAACGACGAGGCGCTGGCGGCCGAGCTGCTGGACGCGGCCGCCGACGCCGGCGAGCCGACCTGGCGCCTGCCGCTGCCGCCCGAGTACCGCAAGGACATCGAGAGCGACGTCGCCGACCTCAAGAACGTCGGCGACCGCTACGGCGGGGCACTGGTGGCCGGGCTGTTCCTGGAGGAGTTCGTGGACGGCCGGCCCTGGGCCCACCTGGACATCGCCGGCCCGGCCAGGGCCGAGGCCGACGACGGCTACCTGGTCAAGGGCTCGACCGGCGCCGCCGTCAGGACCCTCCTGTCGTGGCTGGAGCGCCGCGGGGCGAGCTGAGCGGCGCCCGGGTTCGTGCTCCGCGACCGGCTCCTCCACCGGCTCGCCTGGGAGGCCGGGCGGGCCCGGCTGCGCGCCGGCGCCGGCCGCAGGGCGTTCACCCCGCCGCCCTCCGGCCCGGCGGCGGCGCTGCACGTGACCACCGTCTCCCGGCTGCCGACCGAGGTCGTGGCGGCCCTGGCGCCGGTCCTCGACCGGCTGCGGGCCGACGGCCCCGGCCACCACTACTACCCGCCGGGGACGGTGCACCTGACGGTCCAGAACCTCGACGGGCTCGACCTCGACGGCGACGCCGGGGCGGCCAGGCTGGCCGAGCTGCGGGCGCTGGTCGGCTCCCACCGGCCGTTCCAGGCGGCCGTGCGGGGGCTGGGCGTCTCCGCGGGCACCGTCTTCGCCCAGGTGCTCCCGTGCGACGCTACGCTCCGGACGCTCCGCGCCGACCTCCGGGGGCTCCTGGAGCGGCATGCCGTCGCGCCACGGCGGCCCCGCCCGCTCGGCCATGCCAACGTGGTCCGGTTCGCGGGCCCGGTGACCGCCGTCTTCCTGGCCGAGCTGGCCCGCCAGCGGCGCCGGGACTTCGGGACCTGGACGGTGACCGAGGTGGAGCTGGTCCGCACCGACCGATACCTGTCCCACGAGGGCACCACGGTCCTGGCGCGGATGGGGCTGGGCCTCAGGGAGACGGGCCCTGGGAGCGGACCTTCCTGACGGCGACCAGGGCGGCCTGAAGGTCGCGGATCCAGTCCCCCTGGTGGGTGCCGACCAGGCGCACGCACCAGGCCAGCGCGTCGCTGCGGCTGCGCGCCACGCCGGCGTCGATCAGCGTGTCGAGCACCCGGCGCTCGGCGAGCCGCAGCCGCGTCATCACCGGGATGCTGAGGGTGGTGAACAGCAGGCGCTCGTCGCCGCAGTCGACGCCCCACGACACCTTCCGGCGCCAGCGCCGCTGCAGCTCGGCGGCCAGGCGCATCCGCTGCTCGCGGGTCTCCTCGCGGAACCGCTCGGCGCGCGGCACGGGGTCGCCGTCGGCGTCGGGCAGCACCCCGACGACGAGGATCTCCTCGCCGTCGACGGTCACCTCCGGCGGCCCGCTGAACCAGCCGGCGGGGAGCCGGCGCTCCAGCCAACTGGTTACCTCGTGCTGCACCCTGTCTGGTTGCATGTAATTACAGTATTACTGAGAACCACCTAAACAAAGTCGCCCGTTTGTGCGGCGAAAGGCGGGAAGCCTGCCCCGACGAGCGGTTTCGACCGGCTCGCTTTTCCCCATCGGCGATCTGGGCCGGTATCATCCCGGCAACGGCAGCAGACAAGGGGTACTCGGCCGTGCAGATCGATTTCAGGTCTTCCGAACGCTCCAGCCTCGGGGTCGAGGTCGAGCTCGAGATCGTCGACCAGGCAACGCGCGAGCTGCGCAGCGGAGCGTCGGAGGTGCTGCCGGTGCTCGGCAGGGACCACCCGAACGGTGAGCACCCCAAGGCCAAGCACGAGCTGCTCGAGTCCACCGTCGAGATCATCACCGGGATCTGCTCGACGGTCGATGAGGCCCGCGCCGACCTGGCGGGCACGCTCGCCGAGCTGACCCCGCTGATCGAGGAGCGGGGCATGGCGCTGATGTGCTCCGGCAGCCACCCGTTCTCGGACCCGGCCAAGCAGGAGATCAGCCCGAACCCCCGCTATCACCAGCTCGTCGAGGACATGCAGTGGATGGCACGGCGCATGCAGATCTTCGGCATCCACGTGCACGTCGGGGTGCGCTCGCCGGAGAAGGCCGTGGCGATGGTCAATGCGCTGTGCGGCTACATCCCGCATTTCCTCGCCCTCTCGGCGTCCAGCCCCTACTGGGAGGGCCAGGACACCGGGCTCGCGTCCTCTCGCAGCAAGGTGTTCGAGGGCCTGCCCACCGCCGGCCTGCCCTACCAGCTCTCCGGCTGGGACCAGTTCGAGCAGTTCATGGACACCCTGATCTCGGCCAAGACGATCCACACGATCCGCGAGGTCTGGTGGGACATCCGTCCGCACCCGGGATTCGGCACGGTCGAGCTGCGCATCTGCGACGGCCTGCCGACCCTCGGGGAGATCGCGACCGTGGCGGCCATGAGCCAGTGCCTGGTCGAGCGGCTCAACACCTTGGTCGACCGCGGCTACACGCTGCCGGTCCCGAGGAGCTGGATCATCCGTGAGAACAAGTGGCGGGCCGCCCGCTACGGCCTGGAAGCGGAGATCATCCTGGACGACCAGGGCCGCCTCCAGCCGATCCGCGAGGCGATCGAGGAGCTCGTCGACGAGCTGACCCCGGTGGCCCGCCACCTGGGCTGCAGCGACGAGCTGCGCAACGCGCTCGCCGTCATGGAGCGTGGTCCGAGCTACATCCGCCAGCGTGAGGTGGTTGCCGCGGGGGGAACGATGGCCGACGTCGTCGACAGTCTGGTCACCGAGCTCCGCACCGATCGCCTGACGCCCACACCGAAACCTGCCCTATCGTGAGCCTCGACCTTTCCGCTTTTCTCGCCACCCACAACCCCGAGCTCGTCCATCTCCGCCGCCACCTCCACGCGCACCCGGAGCTCGGCAAGGCGGAGCGGCAGACGACCGCGCTGGTCGCCCGTCGCCTGGAGGCCGTCGGGCTGCGGCCCCGCCTGCTGTCGATCGGGACGGGGCTCGTCTGCGACATCGGCGACGGCGACGGGCCAACCGTCGCCCTGCGGGCCGACATCGACGCCCTGCCCCTGCAGGACGAGAAGGACGTCGCCTACCGGTCGACGATCCCGGGGGTCTGCCACGCCTGCGGCCACGACGTGCACACCACCGTGCTGCTCGGCACCGGGCTCGCTCTCGCCCAGCACGCCGACCGGCTCCCCGGCAGGGTCCGGCTGATCTTCCAGCCGGCCGAGGAGATCCTGCCGGGCGGCTCCATCGAGGTCATCGGCGACCGGGTGCTCGAGGGCGTCAGCGTCATCTACGCCCTCCACTGCGACCCCAAGCTGGAGGTCGGGCGGCTGGGCGTCCGGGTCGGCGCCATCACCGCCGCCTCCGACCTGGTGGAGGTGCAACTCTCCGGCCCAGGCGGGCACACCGCCCGCCCGCACCTGACCGCCGACCTGGTCTACGCGATCGCCCGGGTGGTCACCGACCTCCCGGCGGCGCTGTCGCGCATCGTGGACACCAGGTCCGCGCTCAACATGACCTTCGGGTCGGTCGAGTCGGGCACGGTCCACAACGCCATCCCCACCACGGCCATCGCCCGCGGCACCCTCCGGGTGCTCGACCGCACCGTCTGGGCCGACGCCCAGAAACTGGTCGAGCGGGTGGTGGAAGCCACCGTCGCGCCCTTCCCGCAGGTCACCTACCGGCTGGAGTACCAGCGGGGCAACCCGCCGGTGGTCAACGACGAGACCGCCACCGCCCTCATGGCCACCGCCGCCCGTAGCGCCATCGGCGACGAGGCCGTCCTGAACGCGCCCCAGAGCATGGGCGGCGAGGACTTCTCCTGGTACCTCGAGGAGGTGCCCGGCTCCATGGCGCGGCTGGGGGTCCGCATCTCAGGGACCGACCTGGACCTGCACGCCGCCTCCTTCGATGTCGACGAGCGGGCGATCGCGGTCGGGGTGCGCATCCTGGTCGCGACCGCGTTGCAGGCGCTCGACCACTACGGGGCCGGCCGTCTGCGGGCCGTCCCGCGCGGCAGGGCCGGGACCGGCTGATCTCAGGCGGTGGGCGGCGGGGCGTGGGAGGGCTCGGCCCGGGGCGCGTGGACCACGGCCATCGCGAAGCGGACGGGGGTCTCCCCGGCGTTGCGGTAGGCGTGCGGGCAGTCGGCCACGAAGGCGATCGCGTCGCCCCCGCCCACCAGGTGCGGGACGCCGTCGACCTCCATGGTCAGCTCGCCGTCGATGACCAGCAGCAGCTCGCGGGTACCGGATGGATGGGCCTCGCCCTGGTAGCAGTCGCCCGGGGCCAGGCGGGCGTCCCACAGCTCGACCTGCTCCCGGGTGCCCGAGCCGACCAGCAGCCGGTGGGAGCTGCCCGGCGCGCCGCTCCAGAGGGGGATCGCCTGGTCGGCCCGGACGACCCTGGCGCTCGGCACCTCGGGGGCTTCGACCAGGCTGGCCACCGAGACCCCGAGGGCGTCGGCGAGGCGGCAGATGGTCGCGATGCTCGGGTTGGTCCTGGCCTGCTCGACCTGATGGAGCATCCCCTTGCTGACGCCGGAGCGGGCGGCCAGCTCCTCGAGGGTCCAGGCGAGCCTGGTGCGCCCGGCCCTGACGTTGCGGCCGACCGCGGCGTTGACCTCGTCTGGCTGGGGCACGTTGTCCGCCTCTCCGATAGCAATAAACTGATCGACACGGTCAGTATAGTGAAGTACACTACGTTGTGACGAGGAGTTCACTGTGTTGAGATCACCCTGTTGAGATCCCACCTGGGAGCTGCCCCATGGCTCTGTTCTGGTTCGTGCTCGCCCTGGCCGCCGTCGACCTGGCCGCCATGCTGTACGCCGCCGAGACCCGCCCTGGCTTCCTGCACAACCCTCGCTGGTGGCATCGGCGGCGCACCAGCGGCTGAGGAACGGTCCAGCCCTTGACGTTCGGCGTCCCGCTCGGCCTCGGCTCCGGCCTGTGCTGGGGGGCCGCCGACTTCTTCGGCGGGGTGCAGGCCCGCCGGCTGCCGGCCCTGTCGGTCGCCCTGTGGAGCCAGGCGGCCGGCGCCCTGGCCCTGGCCGTCGCGCTGGCGGCTCAGGGCACGTCGCCGACGCCGCCGGGGTTCGCCTGGGGGCTCGCCGCGGGCGCCGGCAGCGGCCTGGCGCTGATGCTGCTCTACCGGGGCCTGGCCGAAGGGGCGATGTCGGTGGTGGCGCCCGTCGCGTCCTGCGGGGCGGTGGTCCCGGTGCTTGTCGCCCCGCTCCGGGGCGAGCCGCCGAGCGCGGTGGCCGGGCTCGGCATCGTCGCCGCGGTCACCGGGGTGGTGCTGGTCTCCCGCTCCCCGGGCGCTCGCCAGCACCCGCCCGCCCCGGCCCTCCGGCCCCGGGTGCTGGCCATGGCCCTCGGGGCGGCGCTCGGCTTCGGGCTGTTCTTCGTGTTCGTCGACGCCGGCACGGCCACGGCCGGCGCCTCGCCGCTGTGGGTGATCGCCGGGGCCAGGACGAGCTCGCTGCTGGTGCTGGCCGGGATCGCGGTCACCGGCCAGCGGTCCCAGGCCGGCTGGCCGGGCCGTCGCATCGTCCCGGTGGCGCTGGTCGGGATCGCCGACACCACCGCGAACCTCCTCTTCGCCCTCGCCGCCACCGGCGGCAACCTCGCCGTGGTGGGCGTGCTCGGGTCGCTGTACCCGTTGGCGACCGTGGTGCTGGCCCGCTGGCTGCTGCGCGAGCGCCTGTCCGGCGGCCAGAACGCCGGTGTCGTCCTCGCCCTGACCGGGGTCGGGCTCCTGGCCGCCGGCTGATCGGCCGCCGGGCGGTCCCTGGCGACCAGCGGTAGGCTCGGCGGCATGCATGCGGACCTCGCCCTCGCCCTGGAGCTGGCCGACCTGGCCGACACCATCACCCTGGACCGCTTCCGCGCCGCCGACCTGGAGATCGAGACCAAGCCCGACCTGACCCCGGTGACCGAGGCCGACAGGGCGGTCGAGCAGGTCCTCCGCAAGCGGATCGCCGAGGAGCGGCCCGGCCACGGCGTCGTGGGGGAGGAGTTCGGCGCCGACGAGGGCGGCGACGCTCGCTGGATCGTCGACCCGATCGACGGCACCAAGAACTACGTCCGCGGCATCCCCGTGTTCGCCACGCTGATCGCCGTGGAGCGCGACGGCGCGCTCACCGTTGGGGTGGTGTCCGCGCCCGCGCTGCACCGGCGCTGGTGGGCGGCAAGGGGCGAGGGCGCGTTCGCCGACGGCCGGCCCATCCGCGTCTCCCGGGTCGCCGACCTCGCCGACGCCGTCCTCAGCCACGCCAGCCTCGGGGCCTGGGAGGAGCACGGCCTCGGCGACCGGTTCATGGCCCTCGCGCGGAGCTGCTGGCGGACCCGCGGCTTCGGCGACTTCTGGAGCCACATGCTCGTCGCCGAGGGCGCGGCCGACGTCGCCGCCGAGCCCGAGGTCGCGCTCTGGGACCTCGCCGCCCTCCAGGTCGTCGTGGAGGAGGCCGGTGGCCGGCTCACCGACCTCGGCGGCACCGCCAGGCCCGACGGCGGCAGCGTGGTCACCACCAACGGTCTGCTCCACGACCGCGTGCTGGCGGCCCTACGCCGGTGAGGAGCGACAGGTGCTCGACCCGGGCCTGAACGGCCGGGTGGCTCTGGTGACCGGAGCCAACCAGGGCATCGGGGCGGCAACCGCGCGGGCGCTTGCCGCGCACGGCGTAGCGGTCCTGGTGACCTACCTGCGCCTCGATCCTCGTGAGCATGCCGGCGAGCCGTACCCCGCCGAGTACGGCCAGGTACGTGCCGCCACCGCCGAGCAGGTTGCCGGGCAGATCCGCGACGACGGCGGCACCGCGGAATCCGTCGAGGCCGACCTCGCCGACCCCGCCGTCCCGGCGCTGCTGTTCGACCGCGCCGAAACGACGCTCGGCCCCGTCGAGATCCTGGTCAACAACGCCAGCGGCTGGCTGGCCAACACCTTCCTACCTGCCGAGCGGGACCGGTTCGGTCGGCGCCTGCGCCCCGTCGACGCCGCGAGCCACGACCGGCAGTTCGCCGTTGACGCCCGGGCGCCGGCCCTGCTGATCGCCGAGCTCGCCCGCCGGCACATCCAGCGGGGGGCGAGCTGGGGCCGCATCATCGGGCTGACCTCCGGCGGCCAGGGCGGCTTTCCCGAAGAGGTCTCCTACGGCGCCGCCAAGGCCGCCCAGGAGAACTACACGATGGCGGCCGCCCAGGAGCTGGGCCGATACGGCATCACCGCCAACATGGTCCACCCGCCGGTGACCGACACCGGCTGGGTCACCCCCGCCGTCCGGGAGCAGGCCGTCGCCGGCAGCGCCCTTCGGCACCTGGCGCAACCCGACGAGGTCGCCGAGGTGATCGTCCTGCTCGCCTCCCACCAGGCCCGCTACATCACCGGCCAGGTCGTTCGCATGTCCTGACGGCGGTCGGCGTGGCGGGGCGCTACGCTGCCTCCGCCAATCAAGCGAGGAGGGTCGAGCGGGCGTGCATGGTCCGGCCGGGGTCTTGACGGTGGTGCTGTACGAGACCGCCCTGGGTGGCCTCGCGCTGCTGTGGCTGGCGCCGCTGTGGGGAGTGGTCCGGGCCGGCTTCTTCAAGCTGGCCGGGGCGACCGTGCTGGGCTGCGCGACCCTGGCCTGGCTGGCCGGGCGAGAGGAGCTGGCCGCCGCCGGGGCGGCGGGCCGGCTGGCCGCGCTCTGGCTGGGTGCGTTCGCGGTGGCCGTGCTCGTCTGGCAGGTGCTGCTGTACGCGCGCGTCGGCGCGGCCCGCTGGGTGGGCGTGGCTGCCGTGGCGCCGGGGTTGGTGGCCGGCTGGCCGCTGGCCGAGCTGAGCGGGCGGCCGGCGCTCGGCGCGCTCGCGCTGGCCACCGGAGCGCTGTTCCTCGGGGCGACCCTGGACGGGCTGCTGCTCGGTCACTGGTATCTGGTGGACCGGCGGCTGTCGAACCGGCCGATCGCCGCGCTGGCCGCATGGCTGTTCGCCGGGGTGGCGGCGGCGCTGGTGTCGGCGGCGCTCGGGGGAGCGAGAGGCAGCGGCGTCGACCAGGCGCTGTCGCCGCTGCTGGCCTTCCCGAACCTGACGGTGTACCTGGCGGTCGGGTTGGTGCTGCTCTGCGGCCTGATGGCCTCGTTCATCAGGGTGCTGGTCCGAAGCGACTCCATCCAGGCGGCGACCGGGATGTTCTACCTGGCCGTGATCATGGCCCTGGCCGCCGAGTTCGCGGCCAAGGTCTATTTCTTCCCGAGCTGAGCCCGTCAGGGGGCGACACGGCCCGGGTCGATGCGGGCGACCGAGTTCCAGCCGGCCGCCCAGACGGCCCCGCCGCCGGTGGTCACCAGGAGGGTCAGCCGCAGCTCCGAGGCGGGGACGGCGACGACGACGCGCCGCTCGCCGATGTCGATGCGGAGCAGTCCGCGCGAGGACACCACCCAGACGGCTCCCTGGCCGACGGCGAGGTTGGTCGCGGCACCGGCCGGGATCCGGGCGACCACCCGCCGGTTGGCGGGGTCGATGCGGACGACCTGCTCGGCGAATGGCTCGGCGAGCCACACGCCGCCGCCGCCGAGCGCGATCGTCTGGCTGAATCCGAGCAGCGGACCGCCGCCGGTGTTGACGCTTCCGGCCACGCGGTTGCGCTTGGCGTCGACCACCAGGACCCGGCCGCCGGCGGTGACGACCCAGGCGGCGGTCGGGCCGGCGGCCACGGCGGTGGGGACGCCGTCCAGGGGGATCTCGGCGACCACCCGCTGGCGCGCGGGGTCCACCCGGAGCAGGACGCCGCGTTCCCCTTCGCCGCGGGAGGCGACCCAGACCGCACCGCGGGTCGCGCTCACCGAGATGGCCTCGCGCAACGGGCCGCCGAGGGAGATCCGTGCCACCACCCGGTTGCTGGCCGGGTCGATCCGCCAGACGGCGCCGGGCACGGCCATCGGCACCCACACCGCGCCGGCCCCGAAGGCCAGCCCGGAGGGACCGACCGCGGCATGCCCGGCGCCCATGCCGAACGGGATCGTGGCCTCCACCCGGTTGCCGACCGGGTCGATGCGGCTCACGTGGTCGCCGCCCGCCACCCACAGCGACCCGGCGCCGAACGCCATGCCGTACGGGAAGCCGCCCGTTCCGATCGTGGCGACGACCGCCGACCGCGGCGCGGTGGTCGCCGGCGGGGCCTGGGTGGCCGGGGCCGCGGCCGAGGGTTGCCGGCCGGGCTCCGACCCGCCCGGGCCGACGCGGCCCGCGATCGCGACGGTGGCCAGCAGGCCCACGGCGACCGTGGCGACGAGCGTCCTTCGGCGCCGCGGCCGCCAGCGGCCTCCCGCGCCGCCGCGCGAACGGCGGTCGGGACCGCCCGGGCGTTCCCCGCCGGCCTCGGGCTCGGGCGGAGCGCCGTCGCCGTCGGGCACGACCCGGAGCGGCGGTCCCTCCCCGTCCGGAGGGAGGACCCGCAGCGGCCGCTCACCGCCGGGGAGGACCTTGAGGGGTCGCTCCTCGCCCGCGGGTCGTCGGCCTGGCCGGCCGCCGTCCTCCGGCGGGTCCTGGGCCGGCCGGTTCCCGCCAGGGCGCCGGCCGCGGCCGCCGGGCAGGCCGCGCAGCGGCCGGTCGCCGCCGTCTGGCGGGCCCGGTGGCCCGCCCATGTGCGTCGCCTGCACGACCGGGTTAGCCCCCCAGCTCGTCGGGGCGCCGCACGCGCGACACCGCCAGCCCGTCGCCGACGGTGAGGATGACAGAGTCCAGCCGCTCGTCGCCGGCGATCCGGCGGGCATAGTCCCGCAGGCCCTCGGTGGCCGCGTCGGTCACCTTGGGGTCGGCGACCCGGCCGGACCACAGGACGTTGTCGGCCAGGATGACGCCACCCGGCCGGACCAGGCGCAGGGCATGCTCCAGGTACTCGGGGTACTCGGACTTGACCGCATCCAGGAAGGCGAGGTCGTAGCCGCCGTCGGTGAGCCGGGGGAGCACGTCCAGGGCGCGGCCGAGGATCGACCGGACCCGGCCCGGGAAGCCGGCCTCCTCGTAGGTGTTCTTGGCCAGCCGCTGGTGGTCGGGGTCGACCTCGATGGTGGTGAGGACGCCCTTGGGCGCGAGGCCGCGGACGATCCACACGCCCGAGTAGCCGGCGCCGGAGCCGACCTCGACCGCCGCCTGGGCGCCGACCCAGCCGGCCGCGAGCCGCAGGAACGCACCCGCGTCGGCCGAGACCGGCGGCATGCCGCCCGCGGCAGCCCGGTCGCGGGCATGGCGCAGGACGTCGTCCTCGACCACGGTCAGCTCGGCGAGGTACGCGGCGATGGCGTTGGCCTGAACGACCACGGCGACTCCTTTGACGCGCTCGACTCGGGTCGGGACGCCTCCAGACTAACCTTCGCCGGCCGCCGGCGGTATCGACTTGGTGAGATGGGATCGGCGCCCGGCCACTCCTGTCGCGGAAGCGCGCGCGCCCCGATAGGCTGAGCACGACGCCCGATCGGGCGCCACCCAAGGGGAGCGCGCGTGGACCGAACGACCGACCCGATCCACCGCCCGGGCCGCCTCGAGCCGGACCGGCCGGAGGACGACGACCAGGAGCCCGCTCCGGCCAATCCCGTCTCGTCACCCGCCAAGCCCCCGGCCCCGGGCGCCGGGTCCCTCCCGCCCGGGACCCCGGCCCCTCCCACCCCCGCCCCGCCCGACGCGGAGGCGCCGAGTCCCCCGCCCACCGGCCCCGGACCCGGGTCGGACGGCGCCGCGCCAGGCCCCCGCCCCGCTCCCCCCACCGCACCCGCGCCCCGTGGGGCGCCCGCTTCCCCCGTCGCGCCCGTAGTCCCTGTCGCGCCCGTAGCCCCCGCGGCCCCCGCGGCCCCCTCCGCGCCTGCCGCGCCCGCGGCCCCCGTCGCGCCTGCGCCCACCGCGGTGCCCGCGGTGCCCGCCGTGCCCGCGGCAGAGGCGCCGGGGTGGTTCGTCGCCCACCGGCCGGACCGCGAGGTCAGGGGCGTCCCGCCCGCTTCGGGGTCCACGGCGCCGCCGGCGGGATCGGCAACGGCCGCCGCGGCCGCTGCGCGGGTGGAGGTGCAGGAGCCCGCCCAGGCCGCGGAGGCGGACCCGCAGGTCACGGCGGACGCGCCGGACCGGGCGCCGGCACCACCCGGGCCGGACGGCGAGGTCAAGGACGTCCCGCCCGCTTCGGGGTCCATGGCGGGGGCGGCGACGGTCGCCGCGGCCGCTGCGCGGGTGGAGGCACGCGAGTCGGCCCAGGCCGCGCAGGCTGCGGCCGCGGAGATGGAATCGGCGGTCGGGTCGGCGGAGGCCGCGGTCGGGTCGGCGGAGGCGGCCGCCGCGCATGCGGCGGCGACGGCTGGGTCGGCAGCGGCGGCGCGCGGGTCGGCGGAAGCCGCGCGCGGGTCGGTGGAGGCGGCTGCCGCTGGCGCGGAGGCCGCGGCGGCTGGCGCGGAGGCCGCGGCTGCGGGGGCCGAGGCGGCGCGCAGGTCGACCGAGGCGGCCGCGGGGTCGGTGGAGGCGGCCGCCGCTGGTGCGGAGGCCGCTGCCGGGTCGGTCGAGGCGGCGATGCGGACGGCGGCGGCGGCGGCCGGGTCGGCGCGCACCGCGGATGCGGGGGCGCAGGGGGCGGTGCGTTCGGCGGAGGCCGCGGCCAGGTCGGTGGAGACGGCGGTGCGGTCGGCGGAGGCTGCTGCCGGGTCGGTGGAGGCGGCGATGCGGACGGCGGAGGCGGCGGCGGGGTCGGCGCGGGCGGCGGATGCGGGGGCGCAGGCGGCGGTGCGGTCGGCGGAGGCCGCGGCCAGGTCGGTGGAGATGGCGGTCAGGTCGGCCGAGGCGGCCGCGGGGTCGGAGGCGGCGGTTCGGCCGACGCCGGTGACCGCGGAGGTGGCGGGGGCGACCCGCCGGGGACCGAGGCGCTGGCTGGGGGTGGCCGCGCTGCTCGTGGCCGTGGCGGTGGCCAGCGGGCTGGCCGGTGGTCTGGTCGGGGCGACCGTGACCCGCCAGCGGGCGACGCCCTCAGCACGGCAGGGCGCCGCGGCGCTGGCGGGACCTGACCGGACGCCCTCCTCCGAGCAGGTCCAGCAGGTCGCCGCCTCGGTGCTTCCCGCCGTGGTCAGGGTCCAGGCCAGGACCAGCGACGGCAGGGCCACCGGCTCGGGCGTGATCTTCACCGCGAACGGCTACGTGCTCACCAACGCCCACGTCGTGGACGGTGCGCGCACCATCGCCGTCACCCTCGCCACCGCCGAGCCGCTCAAGGCCAGCCTGGTCGGCACCGACCCGGTCAACGACCTGGCCGTGCTCCGGGTGCGGCGCTCCGCCCTGCCGGTGGCCAGCTTCGGCCGCTCGGCGGACCTCGCCGTGGGCGACGCCGCCATCGTGGTGGGCAGCCCGTTCGGCTTCCAGGGCTCGGTCACCTCCGGGATCGTGTCGGCCCTGCACCGGGTGGTCAGGGTGCCCGGCGACCAGGGCCCGGACACCGGCCACGAGCTGGTCGACGCCATCCAGACCGACGCCGCCATCAACCCCGGCAACTCCGGCGGGGCGCTGGCGGACGGAAGCGGCCGGGTGGTCGGCATCTCGACCGCGATCGCGACCAGCGGCAACGTCGAGTCCAGCGCCGGGGTCGGCTTCGCCATCCCGATCGACGAGGCGCTGGCGGTGGCCAGGGCGCTGATCGCCAAGAAGCCGGTCCGGGTGCCGTTCCTCGGGTGGGAGGTGGTGGACCTGAGCGCCGAGAGCGCCGTCCGCTACCGGCTGCAGGGCCGCACCGGGGCGCTCCTCGAGACCGTCCGCCCAGGCAGCCCCGCCGCAAAGGCGGAGCTGCGAAAGGGCGACCTGGTCGTGCGCTTCGGCGACGCGCCGGTGCGGGACGGGGACCAGCTCGCGGTGGCCCTCCGCAAGGCCAAGGTCGGCGAGCCGGTCCCGATCCTGATCGTCCGCCGTGGCCGCGAGCTGAACCTGCTGGCCGTCCCCACCTCCGAGCCGAGGCGCTAGGAGGGCGAGGGCGGTGTTCAACGTCGGCCTCGGCGAGATCGTCGCCATCGTCCTGGTCTGCCTGGTGGTGTTCGGCCCGGAGCGGCTGCCGGAGATGGCCAGGCAGATCGGGCGCTTCCTCGGCAGGCTGCGGCTCACCACCCAGGACGCGCTCGACCAGCTCAAACAGGAGACCGACCTGAAGGACCTCAACCTGCCCGACCTCCGTATCGGCTCGCTCCGTTCCCAGGCCCGCGACTACGTGCGCGAGCTGATGGACGTCGAGGGCCAGATGGCCGAGCTGGAGCGGGAGCGCGAGCAGCTCAAGGCGGCCATCGACGGTGCGGACGGCGAGGTAAAGGCCGCCAAGGCCGCCAAGGCCGGTGCCGATGCCGGCCCGCCGCCGGTGGACCCTGAGGCGACGTAGACTGCCGCTCAGGCGGCGACGGGTTGTCGTCGGTGTGGCGGTGTGGCGGTGAGGTGCCCGTCGGGATGGCGGTGGAGGTGCCAGCCGCCCTCGTGGACGGCGCGATGGTGGGAGCGGCACAGCAGCGCCAGGTTGGCCAGGTCGGTGGGGCCGCCGTGCAGCCAGTGGCGCAGGTGATGGGCGTCGCACCAGGGCGGTGGCCGGTCGCAGCCGGGGAAGGCGCAGCCGCCGTCGCGGACCACCAGCGCGGCGCGTTGGGCGGCGGTGACCACCCGGGTGGTGCGGCCGACCTCCAGCGGCTGGGTGGGAGCCCCGCCCAGCGCGGCCGGGAGTAGCGCCACCGCCGTCTGCAGCCGCGCGGCCAGCCCACCCGGCCTGCCATTCCCGCCGCCGTCGCCGCCACCGGCATGGCGGTGGTGGCCGGGGTGGTTGAAGTGGCGGGTGACCAGGACCCGGGTCAGCGCGGCGTCGCAGGCCAGCCGCCGGCAGGCCTCGGCGGCCAGCGGCCCCGCCCCGCCGCTGTCCCCGCCGGGCGTTCCCCCCTCGGCCGCCAGCAGGCTGGCCAGCTCCACGGTGACGGTCAGCTGCGGGCGCACGCCCCCCGTCTGGGGCAGCCGGCCGCCCTCCAGCGAGCGCCGGGCCAGCTCGAACAGGGCGTCCGCGCGGCGCTGCGACCCACTGCGCTCGTCCTCGGCGCTGGTGGGGCGGGCCAGCGGCTCCCAAGGCGGCCAGCAGCGTCTCGCCCGCCTCGGCCTCCAGCAGCCCATCAACCGCCACCATGCCCTCCAAGGTGGGTGACACCCAGATGCCGCGCCGCCCATGCCACCGATGGGCCTGCTCGTCGGCGGCGTCGGGGTCGGCGACCATGGCCAGGTGGGCGACGAGCCGGCGCAGCCGCGGCGGGTCGAGGCGACGGGCGGCCTCCAGCAGCACCGGCTCGGCCTCCACCACCGTCGGTCCTGGCAGGTCCCGGGTGCCGTGGGCGAGCACGGCGGCGTGCGTGACGGAGAGCTCCCCGGCCGCCAGCGACTGTGCGGTGCCGGCCAGCGGGCCGCGGTGCAACGCGCGGGCGATCCGCAGGCACTGGTGAGCGTCGGCGGCACCCAGCCGGGCGTGGCGGCGCAGCCAGCCGGCGGTGGAGGAGGCCTGGACGCCCTGTTCGGCGCCAGCGGCGCCGCGGGCGTCCACGGCGGCCAGCTCGCGCAGCCATTGGCCTTCCAGCCGTTCGAGCAGCCCCCGTAGTGCCAGCACCCGCTGGGCGGCCTGGGCGTCGGGCAGCCGGGTCAGGTCCTCGGCGGCCAGTGCCTCGATTGCCGCTGCCAGCGGACCCAACCCTACCGGCAGCTCAGTCGAATCTATGTTCGATTCCATGGGCGCAACCTACCCCACCCCGACCCCGACACAAGGGGGATGCGCGGATCTGTGGGCAACTTCTTGCCGGGCGGGTCGTCGCCTGGCGCGGGCCGATGGCGGCGACGCCAGGAAGACGTGCGCCAGCAACAGCGTGCGGACCGCTCGGGCGCGGCGCGCTCAGGTCAGCAGCGTCAGGCGCTTGCCGACCAGCGACCCGGTCATGGGCGGCAGCGCGGCGGCCACCTCGAGGAGCACCTGGCTGGCGGGCGCGTCCGGGTCGGAGACCACCAGCGGCTTGCCGGCGTCGGCGCCCTCGCGCAGGCGCAGGTCGATCGGCACCTGACCGAGCAGCTCGGTGCCGAGCTCGCGGGCGAGCGTTTCGCCGCCGCCGCTGCCGAAGATGTGGTGGCGCTCCTCGCAGGAGGGGCAGATGAAGTAGCTCATGTTCTCGATCACCCCGGCCACCTTCATCTGGTTCTGCTGGGCGAACTTGCCGGCCAGCACGGCCACCCGCTCCGCCGCCTCCTGCGGGGTCGTGACCAGCAGCATCTCGGCGCCCGGCAGCATCTGCGCGAGCGAGATCGAGACGTCGCCGGTGCCGGGGGGCAGGTCGGCGAGCACGTAGTCGAGCTCGCCCCAGTAGACGTCGGTGAGGAACTGCTGGATGGCCCGGTGCAGCATCGGGCCGCGCCACATCACAGGCTTGCCGGGCTCGATGAAGAAGCCGATCGAGATGACCCGGACGCCGTGTGCCTCCAGCGGCATGATCATGCCGTTGAAGCCGACCGGGCGGCCGGTCGCGCCGAGCATCCGGGGGACCGAGAACCCGTAGATGTCGCAGTCGATCACCGCGACCCGGTGGCCCTGCGCCGCCAGCGCGGCGGCCAGGTTGACGGTCACCGACGACTTGCCGACACCGCCCTTGCCCGAGGCGACGGCCAGCACCCGTGTGGTGGCGTCGTCGCCCCAGAAGGAGATCTTCTTCTGCTCGGCGGCGGCAGGGCCGCGCAGGCGGGTGACCATCGCCAGGCGCTGCTCCTCGGTCATCACCCCGAGGTCGACCTTGACCCCGGTGACCCCGGGCAGGGGAGCGAGGGCCGCGGTGACGTCCCTGGTGATGCGGTCCTTGAGCGGGCAGCCGGCGACGGTCAGCAGCACCTCGACGGCGACCCGGCCGGACTCGTCGATGGCGACGTCCTTGACCATGTCGAGCTCGGTGATCGGCTTGTGGATCTCAGGGTCCATCACCTGCCCGAGCGCGGCGATGACCTCGTCGCGAGTGACCATGATCCGTTCCCTTCGGAGCTTCCCGGGCGAGATCGCCCGTCGCCCTGGAGTGTAGCGACCGGCCGGGCGCCTCGCCGTGGCCGACCGGAGTAGGCTCGGACCATGGCCGACTACGACGCGATCGTCTGCGGTGGCGGTCCCAACGGGCTCGCCGCCGCCATCCGCCTCGCCGAGGCCGGCTGGTCCGTCGGCCTGTTCGAGGCGAACGACGAGGTCGGCGGCGCTGCCCGCACCCTGGAGTGCACCGTACCCGGCTTCAGGCACGACTTCGGCGCCGCCTTCTTCCCGCTGGTCGGGGCGGCCCCGTCCGTGGTCGGTCGCGATCTGGCCCCCTACGGCCTGCGCTTCGTGCACGCGCCGTTGCCGGCGGCCCACCCGTTCCCGGGGAACCGGGCGATCGCGCTCGGTCGCTCGGCGGCCGAGACGGGCGCCTCGATCGACAAGGTCCACCTCGGCGACGGGGCGGTCTGGGTCTCGCTTGACGAGGCCTTCGGGGAGGCGATGGCGCCGTTCCTGCGGGCGCAGATGCAGCGCTGGCCGGTCGAGGAGCTGGTCGAGGTCATGCGGCGCCTCGGGGTCGCCGGGGGGCTCGAGTTCGCCCGCGTGGTCGTCCAGGGGGTCACCGCGGTCGGCGCCCGCTTCGAGTCGGAGGAGGCCCGCGCCTTCCTCACCGGCCCGGCCATGCACGCCGACCTCGAGCCGGAGATGCCGGGGACCGGGATCTACGCGCTGCTGCTCTGGATGCTCGGCCAGCGGTTCGGCATGCCCGTGGTGGAGGGTGGCACCGGCATGATCACCGCCGCCCTGGTCGCCCGCCTGCGGGAGGTCGGGGCCACCATCGCCACCGGTCGCCGGGTGGAGCGGATCGTGGTCGAGGGCGGCCGGGCCCTCGGGGTCGAGGCCGGCGGCGACACCGTGACCGCGCGGCGGGCCGTGGTCTGCGCCCTCGACGTCGGCGCGCTCGTGCGCCTGACCGGCCCGGACGCGTTCCCGCCTCGCGCCCTGGCCGAGATCCGCGGCTACCGGCCGGGGCTCGGCACCTTCAAGGTCGACTGGGCCCTCGACGGCCAGGTGCCGTGGGCGGCCGAGGAGTGCCGGCGGGCCGCCGTCGTCCACGTCGGCGACACCGCCACCGCCATGAGCCGGTCGGCCTGGGAGGCCGGCCACGGCCTGCTGCCGGCCCAGCCCACCCTGATCCTCGGCCAGCAGTCGCTGGCCGACCCGAGCAGGGCCCCGGCCGGCAAGCACACCCTCTGGGGGTACGCGCACGTCCCCGCCGTGCCCAGCGGCGACGCGGCCCGGCCGCGGGCCAAGGGGGACTGGGGCCGCTCGGCCGAGGTGTTCCTCGACCGGGTGGAGGCGGTCATCGAGGCCCACGCGCCCGGGTTCCGTGACCTGGTGCTGGGCCGCAAGGTGTGGACTCCCGACGACCTCCAGGCGGCCGACGCCAGCCTGGTCGGTGGCGACATCCAGGCCGGCTCGTTCGCCATCGACCAGCAGATCCTGTTCCGGCCCGGCCCCTCCTGGTGGCGCTGGGGCACCCCGGTCAAGGGCCTGTACCTGGCGGGCGCGAGCGTGCCGCCCGGCGCCGGCGTGCACGGCGCCTGCGGCGACCTGGCCGGCCGCCAGGCCCTGGCCGACGCCGAACGTCCCCGCATGCTCGCGGTCGCCGCCGCCACCGGCGCCGGCCTCGCGGCCGGCCTGCTCGCCCTCCGCCGGTCCCGCCGCCGCTGACGCTCGCGGGCGAGGCCTCGCCCGTCGGCCGCTCGCCCGTTGACTTTCAGAAGATATCTTCCTATTCTCGGCTCATGCGTCGGAAGCAGGGTGCCCTCGTGCCGCTGGAAGCGGCGCTGCTGGCGGTGGCGGTCGAGCTGGCGAAGGCGGGCAGGCCGCAGTTCCACGGCTTCGCCATCGCCAAGGAGCTCATGGAACGCGAGGCGGCGCGTCGCCTGACCGCGCACGGCACCCTGTACAAGGCGCTGGAGCGGCTGGAGCGGGCGGGCCTGCTCACCAGCCGGTGGGAGGACCCCGTGATCGCGGCCGACGAGGGCCGCCCGCGCCGGCGGCTCTACCAGGTCACCGCGCTCGGCGAGCGGGCCCTGGCACGCGCGCGGGCCACCCGCCCCGGGCACCTCCTCGGCCGACCCGGGATCGCCGACACATGAACGGGCCCAGGCCGCCGCTGCCGGTGCGTGTGGCCGAGGGCTGGGTGGCCTTCTACACGCGGGGCCTGCCGAGGGAGGTCCGCGACGCCCGCCGCGACGAGCTGCGCTCCGACCTCTGGGAGCACCTGCAGCACGCTTCCGGCGACGGTCGCGGGCGGCGCCGCTGGTCGATCCAGGTCATCGGACGTGTCGTTCGCGGCATGGCCGACGACCTGTGGTGGAGGTTCGAGCAGCAGGCGGCGGGCAGACCGCGGACGGAGGCGGCGGCGCGACGCCGGGACCTGCTGGCCTGGCTGTTCGACTGGGTGGTCGGCCCCGCTATCGCCATCGGCGTGCTGCTCACCGCCTGGTTCAGCACCTCGCCGTTCAGGCTCATGGGCGCGCTGGTGGGGCTGTTCGTCGCCTTGGCCGTGCTGCGGATGAAGCTGGTTGGCCCCGTCAAGAACGAGTCGGCGCTCATGTTCGGCGTGGTGGTACTGGCGGACGCCGATCCGGGAAGGCTACGCCGTCTGTGGGGCGGGCTCCTCGCCAGCGTCCTGCTGCTGGTGGGCATCAAGGCCTACGCGGCCACGCTGAACCCCTTGCGAGACATGGCCTCGGCGATCTACCTCGCCGAGTCGTTGGCGTCGATCGGCATCCTCGTCACGGTCCTCATGCTGCTCAACGAGTACGCCCGCAGGTGGCGCAGGCAGCGCCGCGGCCGGTCAGGCGAATAGGCCCTCGGCGGTCTGGGTCAGGCGGCGGACCCCGCGGACGTCGTCGTCGTAGTAGGGCATGACCGCGCGGACCTGCCCGTCGAACTCCTCGTAGATCTGCCGGAGGTAGCCCTCCTGCATGTGCATCCGGTTGCGGACGAACTCCGGCGCCGCCTGCGGGTCGTCGATCTGGATCACGCCGTTGACCACCACGCCGCCGACGGGGATGCCGAAGTCGTCGAACCAGCCGATGAACCGGCGGATCACCGCGATCGGCAGCGCCTCCGGGAGGGTCACGAAGAAGAACGAGGTGCGCTGGGGGTCGGTGAGCAGGTCCTTGGCCTGGCCGATCCGCCCGCGGAACTCGAGGAGGTACTCCATGAGCGGGTCCGCCTCCTTCTTCTTGGTGAACGACAGCAGCTCCCGCAGCGACTGCGCCTCCTCACGGGACTTCACCATCTTGTTCACCCACAGCCCGTACACCTTCGACATCCCGAGCAGCCGACGGGCGTTGGCGGTGGGGGCGGTGTCGAACACGTACGCCTCGTACTCGTCCCGGAGCATGAGGTCGATCATGTTCTCGAACATCGCCGACTCCTCGAAGGCCGGGTTCATCGTGGCCGCCTCGACGAACTCGTCGGCACGGGTCGAGATCTCGGCGAACTTCAGGAACCACTGGATCTTCTCGCGGATCTCGCGCTTGGACCGCTGGATCGCCTCGGTGGTGTCGATCTCCTGGGCCCAGAGGTTGTCCACCCCGGCGACCGCCGTCGCCTTCCCGTAGACGTCCTGGTCGAGCAGGCCCGACAGGCTGTGGACCGGGTTGGTCGAGGCGAGCAGGGTCCGCCTGCCCTGCGTGGCCAGCCACACGGCCGTGGTGCCGGCCATCACGGTCTTGCCCACCCCGCCCTTGCCGCCGAAGAAGGTGTAGCGGATGTCGGGGTGGGCCTGGAAGAAGCCCCGCATCGACTCAGACATTGCCGTACATGATCCGGGCCAGCTTCTCGATCATCTCCAGGCCGGTGACGTCGCGCTCCAGCTCGGGGACGCTGGCCAGGACCTCACCGCCGAAGCGCCGGTCGATCTCCCCGAGGTAGCGCTCCTGCATCTGGAGGCGGTTCTTCAGGTAGGCGGGCACGCCGTCGCCGACCGCCAGGTCCTCCGGGAGGACGCGGTTCACGACGTAGCCGCCGATGGGCACGTCGAAGCGGGCGAACATCTCCGCGGCCTTGCGGGTGTCGATGAGGACCATCTCCTCTGGGACCAGCACGAAGAAGAACGCGGTCTTCTCCCGGTCGGTGAGGATGCGGGAGGCCGCGTTGATCCGCTTCCGGATGTCCTGCAGCTCCGCCAGGATCAGGTCCTCCTGAAGCTCCTGGTCGCGGCGGATCCGCGCCGCCACCTCCTCGTACTCCCGCATCTCCTCCCGGAGGTGGGTGATCTTGCCGATCCACTCGTCGTACACCTTGGCCATCGACAGGTAGTAGAGGGCGTGGCCGAGGGGCACCAGGTCGTAGATGTAGTAGTCGTAGTCGCCCTCGACGACGATGTCCACGACCGAGTCGAAGATGGCGCTCTCCTCCATGGCCGGCTCGGCGCTGGCGGCCTCGATGTACTCCTCGATCTCGTCGGGCACCTTGTCGAGCGAGTACATGTCGAGGATCTTCTGGCGGATCTCGTCCTGGTAGTCCTTGACGCGGCGGTCGGCGTCGATCTCCTGCGCCCACAGGTTGTCGACGATCTCGACCGGCCCCTTGCCGAAGATGTCCCGCTGGAAGATGTCGGAGAGGCTCGCCTGGGGGTCCACGGAGAACACCAGCACCTTGTTCCCCCGCCGCGCCAGCCACCAGGCGGTGGCCGCCGAGAAGGTCGTCTTCCCGAGCCCGCCCTTGCCGCCGAACATGACGTAGCGCCGTTCGGGGTGACGCGCGAACACCTCGGCGAGGGAGGTGCGCGGCTCGGCGGCGCTCATCGGCTCAGAAGATCGCGTCGGTGACGTCTTTTTCTCGCAGCATTCGACGCTTCCACGTCGAGATCTGCGGGACCACGTACGGCGTCAGCCGGAGCGAGTAATAGGGGGGAAGGATGGGGACGCCGAGCATGTCGCCCATGGTGATCAGGATGAACAGGTGCTCCATGCTGGCGCGGGTGCGCATGGCCTGGCGCGTCATGTCGTGGGCGGCCATCCCATAGGTGATCTCGCGGAGCTTGCCCAGGAAGCTCTTTGCCCGCCTGGGCCCTTGACCCGCCTCGTCCGGCATCCGCCCTCCTCACATCCCGTGCAGCTCGTATTCGTGGGATTCGCCGAACATTCGCTCCCTCAGTACCCGACGCTTCCAGCCGGAAACCTCCGGGACCACGTACGGCAGCAGCCTGAGGGAGTAGTACGGCGGGAGCACCGGGAGGCCGATCATGTCGCCGATGGTGATGGTCATGAACATCGCGCCGAGCGAGGATCGCATCTCCACGGCGTGGCGGCTGAACTCGTACCCGCCCATGCCGTGGAGGAACTCCCGGAGTCCCTGGAGGAGACGCCGGGGGCCCGTCGCACGTCCCGTCCCAAACCGCTCCATTCCGCCCTCACGAGCACGATAGCATGCGGGGGTGGCAAGTTCGCTGCTGCTGCTGGCGGTCGTCGTGGTCCTGCTGTGGTTCGCCCTCGGGACCGGCCGCAACATCCGCAAGGGCAACGAGCTGCTCCGCTGGTTCCAGGGCGGGCTGCCGCTGCTCGGGAGGCGGACCACGATGCGCTGGCTCGGCAGCTCGGCCGTCCGGCTGGAGATCGTGGACCCGGTCGCGCCATTCCGCGAGGCGGAGGTCGTGGTGGTCCTCGAGCCGAGGGACGTGGGGGTGCTGTGGGCGTGGGCCCGGGCCCGCCGGCGTCGGGACTTCCTGATCGTGCGGGCCCGTCTGCAACGGGCGCCGCGGTTCGAGCTGGTGGCGGCGGACCCCAACGGATGGACGGGCCGCGACGCCCTGCGGGGCATGGACCCCGAGGCCTGGAGCTTCGCCGACTGGACCGACCCGCCGATCCGCGTCGCGCACGGACCGGGCGCCGACCCCGACGCGACCCGGCGGATGTGGGATCGCCTGGCCCAGGCAAGCGGCGGGGTCTGGCGGCTGTCGATCCGGAGGGCGCCTCCCCACCTGGAGGTCCACCTGCTGCCCCCGGACACCGGCGCCGTCACGGCCGAAGCGCTCTTCCGGACCGTGACGGAGCTGGCGCAGGCGGCCACGGCCTGACGCGCCGGCGCCCTCAGCCCGTCGGCGCCGGCCTTGCCTCGGCCGCCTCCCGTCCCCGGTACTTCACCCAGGCGCTCCAGCCGTCCCACGCGATCACCAGCGCCGCCACGAACAGCAGCACCGCCACGCCGATCATCGCCCAGCCGCCGAGCACCGAGATGGTGGCCACGCCCGCCTTGGTCGCGACCGTCTTGTACAGGTTCCAGGCCGTCACCAGCGTGGCGGCCATGGTCGTCACGTACATGAACACCATCGGGATGCCCGCGTAGGCGGGGTTGCGGCGGGTCGCCGCCAGCCACACGGTGACGATCAGCAGGCTGAGGGCCGCCATGAGCTGGTTGGAGGCCCCGAAGAGCTGCCACAGGTACACCCAGGTCCCCGACAGCACGAAGAACAGGACCACCACCGAGGAGATGATGGTGGCGATGTGCTGGTTCTTGAACCCCACCCAGGCGTCGCCGAGCCATTCGCCGAGCGTCACCCGCATCACCCGGAACACGAGCTGCACCACCGTGAGCACGATGACCACGAACACCCCGAAGCCGAGGGCGGTCCCGTAGGTGACGCTCAGGGCGCCGAACGTGACCACGTTGAGGAGGAGGCCCACCCCGGTGGCGAACCCGGCGACGCCGGTGAGCGCGGTGATGGCCACGGCCACCAGGGACAGCAGGGCCAGGGTGTTCTCGGTGAACATCCCGCCGCCCCCGACCGGCAGCGCGTCGGTCTCGTACTCGATCTGGCGGGCCGTGCCGACCGAGCCGAACAGGGCGTGCCACCCCGAGATCGCCCCGCAGGCGATGGTCACGAACAGCATCGGCCACAGCGGCTGGATCGCCCCGGTGACCTGCGGGGGCGCGAACGAGCTGAAGGCGTCGATCTTGAACCTCGCCACGCCGGGGTCGGTGAGCGGGGCGATGAACGCGCCGACGGCCGACAGCCCGATCGCGAGGGCCGTGACCCAGAACCCGATGTAGTTCACCGGTTGGGCGAACCGCCAGATCGGGAGGTTGGCTCCCAGGTAGCTGAACACCAGCAGGAAGACCGCCCACAGCACGTAGCTGGGGAACACCTGGATGGTGCCGGTGACGGCGTCGTAGGTCCTGCTGGTGATCGGCTTCGCCTTGGCGTCCCTGGTGATGCGCGGGTCGGCGCCCGTCGGGTCCTGGACGCCGTACAGGGCGCCGCCGCCGTTGACGTTGCTGTTGATGCTGTTGACCACGCCGCTGATCGGCCCCTCGCTCCAGGCGGGGGGCTTGCCGGCGACGAAGGTCACCCCAATCGGCCCGAGCGTCATCGCCACCAGGGTCGCGCCGACGACCACCGCGGTGACCAGCATCAGGTTCGCCCTTGCCCGGTAGATCAGGTAGCCCGCCAGCAACCCCATGAGGGCCAGGACCAGGACGCCGAACGGAACGTCCGGCCGAGCGTCGAGGATCGCCGCCATGATGCCGACGAAGGCCGCACCGACGAGCAGCAGGTAGAAGAAGATGAACACGAACAGGATCGTCCGCGTCCTCGGCGTGATCAGCCGGTGGGCGATGGCCGACAGGGAGTTCCCGTCATTTCGGACGGCCACCATGATGGCGCTGTAGTCGCTGGCCCAGCCGATGAAGCTGACGCCGAGCATCAGCCAGATGATCGCCGGCAGCCATCCCCACAGGGCGGCGGCGGTGATGACCCCCACGATCGGGCCGGCCGCGGCGATCGACTTGAAGTGATACCCGTAGAGGACGAACCGGCTGGTGGGGACGAAGTCGGCGCCGTCCATGTACATCCTCGCCGGCGTGGTGGTGTTCGCGTCGGCCTGGATCACGGTGCGGTCGATCCGCTTGGCGTAGAGGTTGTAGGCGGCCGTGATGACCACGGCCCCGATGACGACCACCCAGAACGAGTTCATGCGCCCTCCTCCCGAATCGCGCTCTCCAGGCGGTCACGGAGGGCCGCGTCGACCGGTCCCAGGTCGAGGCCGACGTGCCGCTCGGTGCCCTCGATGATCACCACCGGATAGCGTCGTAGCCGATACTGCAGTGACTTCCAGAACCCCTCGATGGAGGCGGCGTCCACCAGCCTCACGCGGACGGCCCGCCCGTAGCGCTCCAGCAGGTCATGGGCCCAGCCGGCCAGGATCTCGTACTCGAGCTGGAGGTCGGCGGGCAGCGCCTCGCGCGCCTGGCTGCGGTGGACCGCCTCGCCCACGCCGATCTCGCGGAAGGTCAGCTCGCAGTGCTGGCAGTGATAGAAGAACGTGGGGGCGTAGGTGATGACCTCGATCCGTATCGGCCGCATAGCCGCACCCTCGAGTCCCGACCGCTGTCCACTGTGTCCGAGCTATCGGAGATCCGGTAATGATACTCCAGTGGGCGATATCGCCGATCGGCGCGTCGCGGCCCGGACCGGCGGCGCACCGGTCCGGGCCGCGACGGGCGGGTCAGGCCGAGCCGACCCGCCCGGTGGGCTGCTCGCCGAAGGCGACCGTGACGGTCAGCTCCTCGGTGCCGCGCAGCACGCGCAGCTCGAGGGCCTGGCCCTCGCCGACCCGGTCGAGCGCCTCGTAGAGCTCGTCGGCGTCGGTGACGGCCCGGCCGCCAGCCTCCACGAGCAGGTCGCCGGTGCGCAGGCCCGCCCGGTCGGCCGGGCCGCCCTCCTCGACCACCCGCACCAGCAGGCCGTCCCGCTCGGGAAGACCGACCGCCCGGCGGAGCTGCCTGGCCACCCGGGCCGGCGCGATGCCGACCCCGAGCCGCGGGCGGGCGGGGGACTCGCCGCGGCCGAGCGCCTCCAGTCGCCGGCGCAGCTCGGCGTCGGCCGGCAGGGCGAGGTAGAAGCCGTCGCCGAGCCGGTTGGTGTTCACGCCGAGCAGGTTGCCGGCGGCGTCGACCACCGGGCCGCCGGAGGAGCCGCGCGGCAGCGGCGCGGTGTGCTCGATGCTGCCGGCGATGCGCCGGCCCCGCGGTCCGCGGAAGGCGCGGCCGACCGCCGACACCAGCCCGAAGGTGACGCGGAGCTGGCCGCCGGGGTTGGCGACGGCGAACACGGCGGCGCCGACGCGCGCGGCGCCGTCGTCGGCCCAGGCGACGGCCGGGGCGCCGCCGGTGTCGACCGAGATCACCGCCAGGTCGGCGTCGACGTCGACCCCGGCGACGCTGCCGACCACGCTGCGGCCGTCGGCGAAGACGACCGTGGTCTCCTCGCCGCGCAGGTTGTGGGCGTTGGTGGCGACCCGGCCGTCGGCCAGCACCACGCCGGAGCCCCGCCCACGGCCGCGGCCGATGCCGACCACCGCGGGCCCGACCCGCTCGGCCACCTGACCGACGGCCTGCTCCAGCTCGTTCAGGACGCTCATGGCGGTCCCTCCTGTGTCACTAGTAACTTGTGAATTGCAAGTTACTAGTCTTGGAGAAGGGACGCAACCATCGCCGCGCCGTACGATGTCGGCATGTCCGAGACCTCCGCTGCCACGCCGCTCGACGAGGCCGTCGCCAGGGTCGGGGACCGCTGGACGCTGCTGATCGTGCAGGCCCTGCTCGCCGGGTCGCGCCGCTTCAACGACCTGCTCGACGCCCTGCCGGGCATCGCCCCCAACGTCCTGTCCCAGCGCCTCAAGCACCTGGAGCGCGAGGCGGTGGTGGTGAGCCAGCCCTACTCGCGGCGGCCGCCCCGGTTCGCCTACGAGCTGACCGCGTCCGGCCGCGAGCTCGCCGGCGCCCTCCGCCTGCTCGCGCAGTGGGGCGCCGAGCGCTCCGGCGAGGGCGACGGTCTGCGGCACGTCGCCTGCGGCACGCCCCTGGAGGCCCGCTGGTACTGCCCGACCTGCGCCCGTCCCGTCGACGACGACGACGCCGGCGACCTGCGCTTCGCCTGAGCCGCGACGGTTCAGGTGAGCCGGGCGAGTCGCGGGATCGCCTGGCGAGCCAGCGCCACGTAGGCGTCGTCGAGCTCCACGCCGACGCCGTCGTAGCCGACCGCGAGGGCGGCGGCCAAGGTCGAGCCCGAGCCGGCGAACGGATCCAGGACCACGCCCTCGCCGGTGGGCAGGACCGCCCTGACCACCTGGCGGAGGAACTCCTGCGGCTTCAGGCTCGGATGGTTGGCGATCGCCCGTTCCCTCGCCGGGGTCGGTCGCGACCTGATGACGTCGCCGAACGGCTGCGACCCGGAGACCCGCCGCAGGCCCCCGGTCCTCCACTTCCGCAGGTTGTCCTGCACGCGGCCCTCCAGCGGCCGGCGGTACAGGAGCCACGGCTCCCACATCGACCGCGGCATCACCGTCACGTCGGGGAACTCCTGGTGGGCGTTCTTCGGGCGATCGCCACCCCGCATCGTCATGACGAGGCGAACGATCTCGCCGCGGCGCTCGAAGCCCGCCTCCGCCAGGGCGCCCGAGACGACGTACGACACCAGCGGATTGCTCGCCACCATCAGGTGCGCGCCCGGCACCAGCACCGGCAGCAACGCCGACGCCCAGGTGGAGAAGAACGCGCGCAGCCGCTCCAGCTCCGCTTGCCGCAGCACCGTGAACCGCGGCAGCGGGGACCGCTGGTGGCCGTCGAACGAGGGCGGGATCCTCCAGACACCGCCGCGGCCGGCGCGGAGCTTGGCCTTCTCCTTGGCCGTGTACTCGACCAGCCCGTACGGCGGGTCGGTCACCACGCCGTGGATGGACCGCTCCGGCTGGCGCCCGAGCCAGTCGATGCAATCGGCGTGGAACAGCTGAACCTGGCCGAGCGAGAACGCCGGATCCAATCGTCCCCACCTCCCATGGGGAGCATAGACGCCCCGACCTAGGCGGGCGGGCTGGCGCTGGTGAGCGCGGGGCGGCGCTCCAGGGCGGCGGCCACCTCGGCGCGGAGCTCGGCCTCGACGAACGGCTTGGCGACGAAGCCGGCGGCGCCGGCGGCCATCGCCCGGTCCCGGGCGTGGCGGTCCTCGGGGTCGGCGGCGACCAGCACGGCAGGCTCGCCGCCGGCGCCCGCCCGCAGGGTGGTGAGCAGCTCGACCGCGTCGACCCCGGGCAGGTCCAGGTTCACCACCACCACGTCGGGCCGCTCGCCTTCGACCATGCGCAGCCCCTCGGCGACCTCGCTGGCGGCGAGCACCTCGTAGCCGTCGACCAGCATGGCGGCCGCCACCTCGGCCACCGAGCGGTCGTCGTCCAGCACCAGCACCTTCGGCGGGACCTTGACGGCGGGAGCGGTGGGCGCCGTGGCCGCCTGCCGCTGTCCCGCCCGCTTGGCCCGGTCCGGGTCGGGCGGGGTGACCCGCAGCACCTCCTCGAGGGTGGTGCGGCCGGCGAGCGCCTTGGCCAGGCCGTCGGAGCGCATGCTGCGCATGCCGCCGACGACCGCCTCCTCCCGCATGGCGGTCTCGCTCGCGCGGCCGACGATCAGCTCCCGCATGGTCCTGGTGATCCGCACCACCTCGAACAGGCCGAGGCGGCCCTTGTAGCCGGTCTGCGAGCAGAACCCGCAGCCGGGCCCCATGCGCAGCTCGGCGTGCTCGACCTCCTCGGGCTCCAGCCCGAGCAGCTCCAGGGTCCTCGGGGCGGCCTCGACGGGCTCCGAGCATTTCTCGCAGGGCACGCGGGCGAGCCGCTGGCCGACCACCAGGGTCAGCGAGGAGGTGATCAGGAACGGCTCGACGCCCATGTCGATCAGCCGGCTGACCGCCGCCGGCGCGTCGTTGGTGTGCAGGGTCGACAGCACCAGGTGCCCGGTCATCGACGCCTGCATGGAAATGGAGGCGGTCTCGGGGTCGCGGATCTCGCCGACCATGACGATGTCGGGGTCCTGGCGCAGGATGGTGCGCAGCCCCCCGGCGAAGGTCAGCCCCACCCGCTCGTTGATCTGGACCTGGTTGACCCCGGCCATCTGGTACTCGACCGGGTCCTCCAGGGTGACGACGTTGATGTCGGGCCGGATCACCGTGGCAAGGCCCGCGTACAGCGACGAGGTCTTGCCCGACCCGGTCGGCCCGGTGATCAGCACCAGCCCCTGCGGCTCGGACAGCGCCCGCTCGAACGCCTCCCGGTCGTGCTCGGCCAGGCCGATCTCGGCGATCGTCTTGGCCTTCTCGGCCTCCTTGCGGAGCAGCCGGATCACCACCGTCTCGCCGTGCATCGTCGGCATCGACGAGACCCGCGTGTCGGCCTCCTGCCGCTCCAGGCGGATGCGGCCGCGGCCGTCCTGCGGCTTGCGCCGCTCGGAGATGTCCATGCCGGACAGGATCTTGATGCGGGAGATCAGCGGGCCCTGGATCGGCTTGGGGACGATGGTGATCTCCCGCAGCAGCCCGTCGATGCGGAAGCGGACGTGGACGTCGCGCTCCTGCGGCTCGATGTGGATGTCGGAGGCGCGGCTGTGCAGGGCCTCGCCCATGATCGCGTTGACCAGCCGCACCACCGGGGCGTCGTCGACGTCCCCGACCTGTTCGAGCTCCTCGTCCTTGTCCTCGGTCGCCTCCAGGTCGACGTCCTGGAGGGCGCCGAAGGTGTCCGCCGCCCCGCCACTGGCGCCGGCGCCGCCGTAGTACCGGTTGACCGCCTCCTGCAGGTCGGAGGCGGTCGCCACCGCGGTGCGGACCGAGCTCAGCTTGGTCGCCAGGCGGATGTCGTCCAGCGCGAGCACGTTGGTCGGGTCGGCCAGGGCGACGGTGAGCACGTCGTGGGCGAGGGTGATCGGCACCGCCACGTGCCGCACCGCCACGTTGCGGGGCAGCACCGCCAGCGTCTCGTCGGCGATCGGCAGGCTGCCGAGGTCGACGAAGGGGAGCCCGAGCTGGTCGGAGAGCGCACGGGCGATCTGCACCTCGTCGGCCAGGCCGAGCGCGGTGATCACCTCGCCGAGCCGCCGCCGGCGGCCGCCGGCGTCCTCCTTCTGGGCGCGCAGCGCCTCGTCGAGCTGTGCCTCGGTGAGGACGCCGCCGGTGACGAGGACCTCGCCCAGGCGGCGGCGCCCGCCGGGCGCTCCGCCCGCGGCCAGGCCGGTGCCCATTCGGCGGTCTCCTTCCTGAATCGCTTCTCGCCTGGTTCTATCGGCAGGCGGAGGCCCCGCGTTGACGTGCCAGAAGCCCGGCCAGGGCGGGTTTGCGCCGCGGTCAGGACCCGGGCCTGCCGAGGTCCAGGACCGGCCGCACCTCGACCAGGCCGAGCTCGGCCAGACCCGGGATCCGCGCGGCGATCGCGATCGCCCGGTCGAGGCTGTCGCACTCGACCAGGTAGAAGCCGGCCAGCAGCTCCTTGGCCTCGGCGAACGGGCCGTCGGTGGTGATCGTGCGATCCGCTTGCACGGAGACGCGTCTGGCCGTCGACGGGTCGGCAAGGGCCTCCGAAACGATCATCTCGCCCGAGGCGGCGAGGTCCTCGTCGAGGGCGGCGTAGGCCCGGAAGCCCTCGGCGCGCTCGGCGTCCGAGAGGCTCTCCCACAGCTTCCGGGATGTCGGGTTGCTGTAGATCAGGATCACGTACTTCACCGGTGCCTCCCGTTCAGAACCTGATCGCGGTCAGGGCGAAGACGTGCCTCGAGGTATGCGGCGCGTCCAGGTCGGGGACGTTGTCGCGCACCTCGGCCCGCAGCCGGGTCACGGCCGTCTGCCACACCTCGTCGGGCAGGCGCCACTGGTAGGAGAAGAGCCGCCCCTCGACGTCGTGCAGCGCCTGCGCGTAGGTCTCCTGCTCCTCCCAGGTCACCGGCTCCAGCTCCTCGGCGGCCCCGCCGAGCGCCACCAGCGCCGCGACCTTGTGGGCGTCGGTGGCGCCGACCTGCCGCGGCCCGCCGCCGGCGGCGGCCGCCAGCTCGTCGAAGCGCCGGCGGGTCCGCTCCCTGGGGCCGCCGCCGCCGTGACGCCCGCCGCCCCGGCCGACCAGCACCACCCCGCCGGGGGCCAGCACGCGGCGCGCCTCGGCCAGCGCCTCCCGCCAGGCGGGGACCAGGTGCAGCACGTGGACCTCGAGCACGGCGTCGACGCAGGCGTCGCGGAACGGCAGGCGGGTCGCGTCGGCCCGCAGCACCGCGGGCGGGGGCAGGCCGAGCGCGGCCGCCTTGGCGCGGTAGCGGTCCAGCATCGGCAGCGACAGGTCGACCCCGACGACGCGGCGGCCGCGGCGGTGCAGCGGCAGGGCGACACGGCCGGTGCCGACGCCGAGCTCCAGCAACCGCGCGCGGGGTCCCACGGCCGTCTCGATGCGGTCGGCGACCAGCTCGTCGACGCCGGCGGGCAGCCCGCGGCTCTGGTCGTAGTAGCCGGCGGCCCGGTCGAACGCGATCGAGCCGCCCTCGCCGGGGGGGTCCGGGGGGCCCCGAGGGGGTCCCCCGGTGGATCGGGCCGCGGTCATACAGGCAGGACCACCTGGGCTGCGATGGTGGCCGGGGCGGCGTCGGCGGGCGGCAGCGGCCGCCGGGCGACCAGCCGCTC